>Ga0310345_10004900_pt1 | contig 12026 bp, 5 predicted proteins | sample HC15DNA20500_MG_FD_204667 | JGI IMG/M metagenome (GOLD analysis project Ga0310345, IMG submission 204667) | Marine microbial communities from station ALOHA, North Pacific Subtropical Gyre - HC15-DNA-20-500_MG | ecosystem: Environmental > Aquatic > Marine > Oceanic | place: Pacific Ocean: North...
GCCCGGCGAAGTCGCCGTAGCCGTCGTCGTTGGAGTCGAAAAAGGACCGGACGTGGAGCTCGTAGATAACGGCGTCCTTGTACCAGAGCGGGTCGGTCAGGAAATCGACGGGCATCGAAAGGGAGAGGCAGAAGAGAAGAGATGGAGAGGGACGCCGCGAAGATTCCTAGGGCGCCCCCTCGCCTTCGGGGATACGGTCAGGAAGAAGGCGTCCCGGCGGCCGTATGCTCGTAGACCGGCACCGCCAATTGGGCGCGCGCGCGTTGTCCCCCTTGCCCCGGCCCTTTCCCCCGAAGGGAAGAACAGGTAGACTTGGTCTGGACGCCGCGCCATTCCTCCTACCGGACGGCTTCGAAGTCGCGTTCGGTGTGGGCGTGCCGCTCGACGCGGAAGACGTGGGCCGGGAGCGAGTGCGGGTCGAGCTCGACGTAGGCCCCGCCGCCCTGCCAGTAGTACCGCTCGCCGCCGAGGAGGTCGTGGACCTCGAACGGCCGGTCGTGCGGGATGCCCCAGGCGTCGAGCGGGAGCGAGACCCACCCCGACTGGCGGTGGTACGGGTCGAGGTTGACGACGCAGAGGACCAGATTCCGCGGTTCCGACGCCGCACCGTTCGCGCTGGCGGGCGCCCCGGCCGGACCCGGCTGGGATGGGTCCTCCTTCCAGTAGGCCAGGAGGTGCGGGTTGTCGGTGTCGCAGAACCGGAGCGTCCGCATGTGGTGGAGCGCCGGGTTCTCGCGGCGGATCCGGTTGACGCGCCGCATGAGCGGCTGGAGGCTGTCGGGGGCGTCCCAGTTCCAGGTCCGGACCTCGTACTTCTCGTTGTCGCGGTACTCCTCGCGGTCGGGGTGCTTGCGCGCGTCGACGTGCTCGTAGGGCGGCGCGTAGACCCCGTACGCGGACGACATCGTGGCCGCGAGCACGAACCGGATCACATGCGCCGGCCGACCGCCGTGCTCGAGGTACTCGGTAAAGATGTCCGGCGTGTTCGGCCAGAAGTTGGGCCGGTAGAACTCGGCCACGTCGGTCTGGAACAGCTCTTCGCCGTAGGCCCGGAGCTCGTCGCGTGTGTTCCGCCAGGTGAAGTACGTGTACGAGTTGTTGTACCCCAGCTTGGCGAGGTGGTACATCGTCTTCGGCTTGGCGAACGCCTCGGCGAGGAAGACGACCTCGGGGTGCTCCTCGCGGATCGACCCGATGCACCACTCCCAAAAGGCGAACGGCTTGGTGTGCGGGTTGTCGACGCGGAAGATCGTGACGCCCTTGTCGATCCAGAACGTGAACACCCGCTTTAGCTCGTCCCAGAGCCCCCGCCAGTCGTCCGACTCAAAGTCGAACGGGTAGATGTCCTGGTACTTTTTGGGTGGGTTCTCGGCGTAGCGGATCGTCCCGTCGGGCCGGTGGCGGAACCACTCAGGGTGCTCCTCGACGTAGGGGTGGTCGGGCGACGCGTTGAAGGCGATGTCGAGGGCCACCCGGAGCCCGAGCCGGTCGGCCTCGGCCTTGAACCGGTCGAACGCCTCCATCCCCCCGAGGTCGGGGTGGACCGAGAAGAAGCCGCCGTCCTCAGAGCCGATCCCGTAGGGGCTGCCGGGCTCGCCGGGCCCGGCTGTCGGCGCGTTGTCCTTGCCCTTGCGGTGCGTCGTCCCGATGGGGTGGATCGGCGGGAGGTACACGACGTCGAACCCCTGGCGATGGACGTGCTCGAGCCGGCGGGCCGCGTCGTCGAGCGTGCCGTGGACGGGCTCGCCGTCGGGGCCGGGGTCGGCGGCCGAGCGGGGGAAGAACTCGTACCACGCCGCGAACCGGGCGTGCTCGGGGTCGACGCGGACGCCGAGCCAGTCGCTCTCGACGGCGCCCTCGGCGGGGTCGTTGTCGCGGGCGAGGCGGACGACGGTGTCCTCGAGAGCCGCGCCGGCGTCGCCGGTCCGGAACCGGTCGACGTAGCGCGCCAGCCGCTGGCGGTCGGCGTCGGGGGCGGCCTCGGCCGCGCGCTGGAGGAGCGCGGCCCCGTCGAGGAGTTCGGAGTCGAGCTCGGCCTTGGGCGCCCCGCCCTCAACGCGGCGGCGGAACTGGTCCTGCCACGTCCCGAACGCGTCGAGCCACGCCCGGACCTTGTACCGGTAGCGCCCGAGCTCCGTCACCCGGAAGCGCCCGACGTACTCGTCGTTGTAGCGGAGCCGGAGCGGGGCCCTCTGGACCTCGCCCTCGTCGTCGTGGCGCCACAGGAGTTCGGCGGCCACCTTCTCATGCCCGTCGACGATGACGCCGGCCACGACCTCGACCGTCTCGCCGACCGACCGCTGGATCGGCCACCGCCCCCCGTCGACCTGGGGCGAGACGGAGACGAGGACCACACGCGACCACTCGTCGGGCGCGGGGGACGGCGGGTGCCAGGGGAGCGTGTCGGTCGCGGCAGCGGCGTCGGACATGGAAGGGAAGCAGGGAGAGGGGCTGCCTGTCTAATCGAGGAGGCCCTCAAAGGGTCCGGCCGCCGGGTGGAAGCCGCGTGATCTCCGGCCGCTGGCGAACCGACGGGCCCGATGCGAGTGGAAGCGGCCGCCCAACCCGTAGCCATGCCGACCACCGCCCTCGAGCCCGCCACCTCCGTCGACCGCCACCTCCAGGTGGTCCCCGGCCGCCCCCACCCGCTCGGCGCGACGTGGGACGGGCGCGGAATCAACTTCGCCCTGTTCAGCGACCACGCCGAGGCCGTCGAGCTCCTCCTCTTCGACCGAGCCGAGGACCCGGCGCCCGCGGCGACGGTCGCGCTTCGGGAGCGGACGGGCCCGGTCTGGCACGGCTACGTCCCCGGCCTCCGGCCTGGCCAGCTGTACGGGTACCGCGTACACGGGCCGTACGACCCGGACAAGGGGCTCCGGTTCAACCCCAACAAGGTCCTCCTCGACCCCTACGCCCGAGCCATCGGCCGACCGCTCCAGTGGGACGACTCGCTCTTCGGCTACCAGGTCGGCCACGAGGACGCCGACCGCTCGTTCTCGGACGTCGACAGCGCCCCGTTCGCGCCGCTCGGGGCCGTCATCGAGAGCGCGTTCGAGTGGGGCGGCGACCGGGCGCCGAACGTGCCGTGGGAGGACACGATCATCTACGAGGCCCACGTCAAGGGCGTCACGGCCCGCCACCCCGACGTCCCTGAGCAGCTCCGCGGGACGTATCTCGGCCTGGCCACCGACCCCGTCATCGACCACCTCCAGCGGCTGGGCGTCACGACGGTCCAGCTGCTCCCAGTCCACGCCAAGCTCCAGGACCGGCACCTCGTCGAGCGCGGGCTGGCCAACTACTGGGGGTACAACACGCTGAACTTTTTCGCGGCCGAGCCCGAGTACGCCGCGTCCGGCCCGGTCGTGGCCGCCCGCGACTTCAAGATGATGGTCCGCGGGCTCCACGACGCCGGGCTCGAGGTCATCATCGACGTCGTGTACAACCACACGTGCGAGGGCAACCAGCTCGGCCCGACCGTCTCGTGGCGCGGCGTCGACAACCTGTCGTACTACAAGCTCAACCCGGAGGACCGCCGCTACTACATGGACTACACCGGCACGGGCAACACGCTCGACGCCGGCACGCCCTACGTGGTCCAGATGATCATGGACTCGCTCCGGTACTGGGTGACCGAGATGCACGTCGACGGCTTCCGGTTCGACCTCGCGTCGGCGCTGGCGCGCGAGCTGTTCGACGTGGACATGCTGGGGTCGTTTTTCCAGGTCATCCAGCAAGACCCTGTCCTCAGCCAGGTCAAGCTGATTGCCGAGCCGTGGGACGTCGGGCCGGGCGGGTACCAGGTGGGCCACTTTCCCTGGCAGTGGGCCGAGTGGAACGGCCGCTACCGCGACGTGGTGCGGCAGTACTGGCGGGGCGACGCCGGTCACAAGGGCGAGTTCGCCACGCGGCTCAGCGGGTCGTCCGACCTCTACGAGCGGTCGGGCCGGCGGCCGTTCGCGTCGATCAACTTCGTCACGGCCCACGACGGGTTCACCGTCGAGGACCTCGTGAGCTACGAGCAAAAGCACAACGAGGCCAACGGCGAGGACAACCGCGACGGCCACGAGCCCAATTACTCGACCAACTGCGGCGTCGAGGGCCCCTCCGACGACCCCGACGTGCTCGCCTGCCGCGAGCGGCTCAAGCGGTCGGTCATCGGCACGCTCCTCCTGTCGCAGGGCGTCCCGATGCTGCTCGGCGGCGACGAGATCTCGCGCACCCAGGGCGGCAACAACAACGCCTACAACCAGGACAACGAGATCAACTACTACGACTGGGACCTGGACGAGCGGGAGCAGTCGTTCCTTGACTTTGTGGCCGAGGCCATCGCGTTCCGCCAGCGACACCCGCTCTTCCGCCGCCGCGACTTCCTGACCGGCGAGGCCGACGAGCACGGCGTCAAGGACGCCCTGTGGTGGCACCCCGACGGCCGCGAGATGACGGGCGACGACTGGGACGGGGGCCCGCTCCCGGCCTTGGGCCTCCTCCTCCGCGGCGACCGGATCGGCGAGGTCGATGCCCGCGGCCACGCCCGGACCGACGACACGCTGTTCCTGGTGTTCAACCGGGGCGGCGAGCCCGTCGAGCTGGCGCTCCCGGTCGAGGAGGCCGGGCGGCCGTCGGGCTGGGAGGGCGCGCCGCCCTTCGACCAGGTCGAGAACGCGCCGCTGCCGCCCGAGGGCCCGGCGCGGGTGGGCCCGCAAACGCTGGCCGTCCTCCGCGCCCGGTTCGACTAGCGCCTCGCCGCGCTGGCGGCGGCCAGCGCGTTAGGGGCGGACGAGGACGGCCCACGGCAGCGGCAGCGCGGCTGTCTCGAGGGCGCCGTCGGCCTCGACGGGCTCGCCGGTGAGCGCGTCGACCCACGGGCCGCCCTCGGGAAGCGCGACCCGGGCGTCCGCCTCCGTCGTGGCGAACCGGGGGACGACCACGGCCACGACGTCGTCACCCGCCGCGCGGGCGAAGGCGACCCACTCGTCGGCCCCGTCGCCCTCGACTGCCAGCGCCTGGTAGTCGCCCTCGACGAGGGCCGGGTGCTCGCCGCGGAGCCGGAGGAGGCGGGCGGTCAGGTACGGCTTGGCGTGGACGTGCCCGCCCTCGACGAGCGCGCGGACGGCCTCGCCGTCGGGCGCGTCGAGGAGCGGCGCCAGCGTGTCGAGCGCCGACCGGCGGAGCTCGTAGTCGACCGGCCGCCGGTTGTCGGGGTCGACGAGCGAGAGGTCGAGAAACTCGGTCCCCTGGTACAGGTCGGGGACGCCCGGCGTCGTCAGCTTGAGGACGGTCTGGGTAAACGTGTTGCGGAGCCCGAGCGCGGCGATCCGCTCGGCGACGGGACCGAGGGCCTCAGCCACGCGGTCGTCGGCGACGACGGCCCGGACGAACGCCTCGAGGTCGCGCTCGTAGCGCTCGCTCGGGTTGATCCAGCTTGTCTGGAGCTTGGCCTCGCGGGCCGCCTTCTGGACGTAGCCCCACAGCCGATCCGGCAGGTCGGCGCGGTAGGCGTCGGCGTCGGCCGCGGGCGGGGGCGCCCAGAGCGCGGCGAGCGTCTGATAGACCACGTAGCGGTCGACGCGCGAGGGGCCCGCGGCGCCCCGGTGGGGCTCGGTCGCCACGTCGAGCGCGGCGACGGCCTCCGCCCACAGGTCTGGGACCTCGGCGAGCGCGACGAGCCGCATCCGCGTGTCCTCCCCCCGTTTGTGGTCGTGGGTGGCCGTGGCGAGAAGGTTGCGGGGGTAGCGGAGCGCGCGGTAGCGGGCGTGCGAATGGAAGGCGGCCGGGTCGAGGGGCCCGTCGGCCGGCTCGCCGCCGACCTCGTTGAGCGCGAGCAGCCGCGCGTAGCGGTAGAACGCCGTGTCCTCGACGCCCTTGGCCGCGACCGGCGCCGTGTACTGCTGGAACCGGCCGACCCACTGGCGGAGCCGATCGGCAAGGTGCCCCCCGACCTCGCCGAGCACCGCGCGCCCGACAAAGTCGAACGCCGACGGCTCGACGGCCGGGTTGCGGCCCTTGGCGCGGGCCACGGCCTCGGCCACGACCTCGCGGGCCTCGTCCGGGCCGTGGGGGAGGTAAGTCCGGTAGCGCTCGAACGCGGCGACGACTTCGCGGAGCGCCTCCTGGAGCGCGCCGAGCGTGACGTCGCGCGTGCGGTAGTCGGCCTCGGAAATCCGGTTGAGCCCCGTCGCCAGCCGAGTCAGCTCGCCCGTCAGGGCCGTCTCCATCACGAGCGTCTTGCTCGTCCAGACGGTCTCGTCCCACGTCGGCGCGTCGGGGACGGCCCGGCGCCACACACGGTCGAGCGCCTCCAGGCCCTCGGGCCGGAGGACGAGGTGGGCCACGTCGTTCATGAACTCGTAGCCCGTCGTCCCCTCGGTCCGCCAGTCGTCGGGGAGCGTCTCGCCGTGGGCCAGGATCTTCTCGACCCACACACGCCGCGCACCGAGCTGGCCGAGCGCCTCCAGGTAGCCGTGCGGGTCGAACAGGCCGTCGACGTGGTCGATCCGGACGCCCTCGACGCCGTCGAGCGCCAGGAGCTCGCCGAGGAGCCCGTGGGCGTCCCAGAACACCTCGGGCTCCTCCATCCGGAGCGCGACGAGCCCGTTGATGTCGAAAAAGCGGCGGTAGTTGATCTCGTGGCCGGCCGTCTTCCACGACGCCAGGCGCCAAAACTGGCGCTCGAGCACGTCGTGGAGCCGCTCGCCCGTGAACGCCGCCAGCCCGGCGGCCACGTCGGCGCGGTCGTGGATGGCACGGAGCCGGAGCCGGAGCGCCTCGGCCTTCTCGACCTCGTGTGGCTCGACGCCGCGGTAGGCCTCCGCGAGGGCCTTGAGGTCGAAGTAGACCTCGTCACGCTCGTGGACGGCGAGCGCGGCGTCGAGGAGGTCGGCGTAGACGGCGGGGCTGAGGGCGAATCGGTCGTCGTAGTAGACGGCGTAGTAGCGGCCGCCGCCGGGCCCCGGGTCGTCGTCGTAGGCGAGGGCGATCTCGCCGGCGTCGAGCACCTCGCCGTAGGGCCGCCCGAGGAACGGGAGGAGCACCTTGCCCTCGAGGTTCGGCTTGAGCGGCGCCCAGTCGACGTCGAACGTCCGCGAGGCCAGCGCGTGGGGGCCGAAGGCGAGCGTGTCCTGCCAGTACACGTTGCCGGGCCCGACGCCGGCGTGGTTGGGCACCCAGTCGAGCACGAGCCCCATCCCCCGCTCGGCGACGGCCGCCGCCAGGCGCTCGAACGCCGCGCGCCCGCCGAGCGCCTCGCTCACCCGGTTGTGGTCGACGACGTCGTATCCATGCGTCGAGCCGGCCCGGGCCTGCGTGATCGGCGAGAGATAGAGGTGGCTCACGCCGAGCGCCGCGAGGGTCGGCACGACGGCCTCGGCCTCGGCGAAGCCGAACTCGGGGCGGAGTTGGAGGCGGTAGGTCGCGGTCATGGGGCTCACTGCGTTGCTCCGCCGACCTGACGGTTCGCGGGCGTGGGGAGATGGGAACGGGCAGAGGGTGCGGAGCGGCGGGAGCGTCTCCCCTCACGCGAGCGGAGACAGGGCATAGCTCTCGCCACGCTGGCGGACGGCCGCCGCCAGCGAACGGCGCTAGGCGGTCCGGACGACGAGGGCGCCCGGTCGCGCGAACGTCACCGCATCGCCGTCGCGGGCGGGAGGCTGCGGGTCGACGGCGAACGTGGCGTCTTCGGTCGTCAGGACCGTCTCGGCGCCGGCGGGCAGGGCCAACCGAGCGCCGCCCTCGAGGTCGACGAGGACGACGTACCCGCCCCGGTCGATCCGGAGCGCCTGGGGGCCTACGGCCTCGGCGCGGGCGGCCTCGGGCGGGCCCAGCGCCGGCCGGAGGGCGAGGAGCGCACGGTAGAGGGCGAGCGTCCGGGCGTGCTCGCCGGCCTCCCGCTCGTCCCAGTCGAGGACGGCCTGCCTGAACGTGGCGGGGTCCTGCGGGTCGGGGACCGTGCCCGCGAACCCGGGGAAGTCCTGGAACTCGCGCTTCCGGCCGGCGCTCACGAGCGGGCCCAGTTCGTCGTTGTGGTCGGAAAAGAAGGGGAACGGGGCCGACGCGGCCCACTCCTGCCCCTGGAACAGGAGCGGCGTCTCGGGCGCCGCGAGCAGGAGCGCCGACGCCGCGCGGTAGGCCGCCGCCGACACCTCGTGGTGGAGCCGCGCGCCCGTCGGTCGGTTGCCAACCTGATCGTGGTTCTGGATGCACACGACGCACTGCTCGCGGCGGACGCCCTCGGCGCTCGTCCCGCGCGGCCGGCCGGTCTGCTTCGAGGGGCGGCCGTCGTAGAACCATCCCCGGTCCAGCGTCTGAGCGATCTCGGCCGCGGTCGCGTCGGCGTAGTCGGCGTAGTAGCCCTCCGTGTCGCCGGCGAGCACGTTGCGGACCTGGTGGTGGAGGTCGTCGGCCCAGACGGCGTCGAGGCCCGTCCCTTCGGGGAGCGGCTGGACGAGCGTGTTCAGGTTGCGCGGGTCCTCGGCGATCAGGAGGCGCGGCGGCCCGTCGAGCGCCCGCACCTGCGCCGTCAGCTCCTGGAGAAAGTGGGGCTCGGAGTCGTCGACCAGCGCGTGGATGGCGTCGAGGCGGAACCCGTCGAGGTGGTACTCGCGGAGCCAGTGGAGCGCGTTGTCCAGAAAAAAGTCTCGGAGCCCGCGAGACCCCTCGTCGTCGAGGTTCATCCCCTGGCCCCAGGGCGTCTCGTGCTTGCTCGTAAACGCCGGCCCGAACGCGGCGAGGTAGGCGCCGTCCGGGCCGAGGTGGTTGTACACGACGTCGAGCAAGACCGCCAGCCCCTCGGCGTGGGCCGCGTCGACGAGCCGCCTCAGACTCTCCGGCCGGCCATAGGCTCGCGACGGCGCGTACAGGGCGGCCCCGTCGTAGCCCCAGCCCCAGCGGCCGGGGAAGTCGGCGACCGGCATCAGCTCGAGCGCCGTGACGCCGAGCTCTCGCAGCGCCGCCAGCCGCTGACGGACGCCGTCGAAGGTGCCCTCCGGGGTAAACGTGCCGACGTGGAGCTCGTAGACGACGAGGTCTTCCAGAGTCGGCGGTTCCCACCCACCGTCCGTCCAGTCGAACGCCGGGTCGACGACCTCGCTCGGCCCATGGACGCCCTCGGGCTGGAACCGCGAGGCCGGGTCGGGGAACGCGTCACCGCCGTCGAGCCGGAAGCGGTAGTGGGCGCCGGCGCCGACGCCCTCGACGAACGCCTCGTGGTGGCCGCCGTCGCCCGGGTCGAGGCGGAGAGGGTCGCGGCCGACGACCTCGACGTCGACGCGGGTCGCGGCTGGGGCCCAGACGCGGAAGCGAGTGCCGCCGGGCTCGACGAGTGCTCCGAGAGGAGGAGTACGCACAGGTAGAGGGAGAGGGGCTGCTCTAACGGGCGTCGTCCATCGGGGCCCCCGCTTCACCGACCTTTGGGAGACGCCCGTAGGTCTCGGTGGTCTCGCGGAGCCACCCGGCGTCGGCGGCCGCCAACTGGTAGTCGGTCAGGCGCCAGCCCCAGTTGCCCTCGCCCTCGCCAGGCGTGTTCATCCGCGCTTCGGACCCGAGCCCGAGGACGTCTTGGACCGGGGCCACGGCGAGGTCGGCGACGGACGCCCACGCCGTGCGCACGAACGCGCGGTGCGCGGGCTCCCCGTCGAGGCCGAGGTAGCGCGTCGCGTGGGACCGCTCGGCGTCGGAGGCCGCGGCCCACCACCCCGCCGTCGTGTCGTTGTCGTGGGTGCCGGTGTAGGCCACGAGGCGCTGGCGGTGGTTGTGCGGGAGGTACGGGTTCTCGGCGTCGCCGCCGAAGGCGAACTGGAGCACGGCCATCCCGGGCAGCGAGTGCCGGCCCATCAGCGCGCGCACCCCGTCGGTGATCAGGCCGAGGTCCTCGGCCACGATCGGGAGCGGTTGTCCGAACTCGGCTTCGAGGGCTCGGAACAGGTTGTCGCCCGGTCCCTCCACCCAGCGCCCCCCGATGGCTGTCTCCTCGCCGGCCGGCACCGACCAGAACGCCTCGAACCCCCGGAAGTGGTCGAGCCGGACGCGGTCGACCAGGTCGAGCGTCCGGCGGAGGCGGCGGCGCCACCACGCGTAGCCGCGCTCGCGCATTCGGTCCCAGCGGTAGAGCGGGTTGCCCCACAGCTGCCCCGTCTCCGAGAAGTAGTCCGGCGGGACGCCCGCGACGGCCCGCGGCCGGCCGCTTTCGTCGAGGTCGAACAGGTCGCGGTCGGCCCACACGTCGGCGCTGTCGAGGGCGACGTAGATGGGGAGGTCGCCGAGGACCTCGACGCCGGCCGCGCGGCACCGCGCTCGGAGCGCCGTCCACTGGCGGTCGAGGACGAACTGCACGAACCGGACGCGGTCGACGGCCCGGGCGTGCTCCCGCCGGGCCTCGGCGAGCGCGCCCGGCTCGCGGCGGGCGAGGGGCGCGGGCCAGTCGGCCCAGCCTGCACCGTCGTGGGCGTCCTTGACAGCGACGAACAGGGCGTAGTCGTCGAGCCACGCCGCCTCGCGCGCAGCGAAGGCGTCGAAGGCTGGGCGGAGCGGGTGCGCGTCGTCGGCGCGGAACCGGTCGAACGCCACCGCCAGCAGGGCTTTTTTGTACGGCCCGACCGCTGCGAAGTCGACCCGGTCCTCCGAGAAGGTCGGGGCGTCGCCCAACTCGCCCGCAGTCAGGAGGCCGTCCGCCGAGAGGCGGTCCGGGCTGACGAGCAGCGGGTTGAGAGCGAACGTCGACGGGCTCGCGTACGGGGAGTCGCCCGGCCCGGTCGGGACCAGCGGGAGCACCTGCCAGACTCGCTGGCCGGCGTCGGCGAGGAACCGGATGAACCGGTCGGCGCCGTCGCCGAAGTCGCCGATCCCGTAGCGGGACGGCAGGGAGGTGAGGTGGAGGAGGAGGCCGCTCGACCGGCGAGAGGAGGCAGCGGGCACGGGCACGTGTCCTGGACGTCCAGGCGGAATTGGAACGCGGGGGCGGTCGAGCTCCGGGAGACCCGCTGAGCTCGAGGGCTGCCGTGTACCCCGCGCTTCGACGGGGGGTCCCTCCACCCTGGCCCTCGAGGCGAACGGAGCCGACGGGCTGTGCCCCGTCCGTCCAAGGGGAGGCCGCGCGCCGGGGATCCCGACCCGCCGAACACGGTTCGGCCTCACCCGGCACCACCTCTCCCTGCCCGCATGGGCCTTTTTTCCCGCCTCGACCCCGTCGCCCGAGCCGTCCGCAAGCACCGCGACGAGCTCCGCGCGCGGGCCGGGCTCGACGAGAAGCGGCTGACGCTCCCCGACGGCCGCGAGGTCGCCTACCTCGACAACGGCGGCGACGCCGACGGCCGGCCCATCCTGCTCGCGGTCCACGGCATCGGCGCGCAGAAGGACCACTGGCCGCGCCTCGCTCGGCTCCTCGCCGGGCGCGTCCGTACGGTCGCGCCCGACCTCCCGGGCTTCGGCGACAGCGACCGCGACCCGGGCGCCGACTACTCGATGACGGCCCAGGCCGAGGCCGTCGTCGCCATCGCCGACGCGCTCGGGCTCGACCGCGTCCACCTCGCGGGCTCGTCGATGGGCGGGCGGATCGCGGCCGAGGTCGCGGCGACCCGCCCCGACCGTCTCCTGTCCCTGTGGCTCCTCGCCCCGGCCGGCGCCGAGGGCGAGCGGCCCAGCGAGATGATCGAGACGCTCCTCGACGGCGGCGACGTCCCGCTCTTTTCCCGGACCGCGCAGGAGTACAGGGACTCGGTCGCCTTCACCATGAGCCAGCCGCCCGAGATCCCGAAGCCGGCCCTCCGCGTGCTCGCCGCCGAGTCGGCCCGCGGCTACGACCTCAACCTCCAGATCTTTCGCGCGATGGCCGAGGAGCTCAACGCGCGCCCGACGACCGAGGCGCTGCTCGACGGGCTCGCCGTCCCGACCCTCGTCACGTGGGGCGAGGAGGACCGCGTGCTCCACCCCTCCGGCGCCCGGACGATCGCCGAGCGCGTGCCCGACGTGACGGTCCGGACGCACCCCGAGATCGGCCACATCCCGATGCTGGAGGTCCCCGACGCGCCGGCCCG
>Ga0310345_10004901_pt1 | contig 12024 bp, 15 predicted proteins | sample HC15DNA20500_MG_FD_204667 | JGI IMG/M metagenome (GOLD analysis project Ga0310345, IMG submission 204667) | Marine microbial communities from station ALOHA, North Pacific Subtropical Gyre - HC15-DNA-20-500_MG | ecosystem: Environmental > Aquatic > Marine > Oceanic | place: Pacific Ocean: North...
GGCATGGCACTGTCTGGGTGAATGGCGATAATGGCTATATTGCCATGCAGGTCAGTGGGTTAGAAGTGCTTCCGGGGGCCGGTCTCACGGATTCAGGTTAAACTTAGGATTTACTTTGCTAGTGCGTTACGGGTCGATTCGTTACGGTAAGCTAAAAATAAGATTGCGTCGTTTTCTTTACACCTACACATTGCCACACTAGCAAGCCTGTTAAAGCTTACTTTGCGCAAAAACCTCCTATTAATATTACGCCTTAATAAAAGGTGAGCATGTTGTATACCCGCGTTAGTAAGATTGGCAGTTCGCATCCCACGTTTATTTCCCAAGCCCGCGTCCTTACTCGTTTTACGATGGCCAATGGGAATGGTGGTCATCGATAACAAAGACGTGCCCATGTGAGCCTGGGGAATGATGGTGGGAATGGCGATGAGGTTCCGGCCCCTCCCATCCCTCATGTTCGTGCTGATGATGTTCATCGTGGTAGTGCAGGTGGGTGTGACTTTGGGCAGCGTGCTCGTGCTCAAGAGCCATCGGGTCATGTGCGTGCCAGATAAGGGCCGCGAGCCCCGTTGCCGCCAGGGCCACCGTTCCCAGCAAAGCGAACGTACCCGTCAGTCCCAGGTTCACTCCCAGCCAGCCTGCCAACGGATAGGTGACTAGCCAACAGCTGTGTGACAACGAGAACTGGGCAGCAAACAGCGCTGGACGCTCCTCCGGCTGGCATGAACGTTTGAGCAGGCGCCCGGTGGGGGTCATGACCAACGAGGCCCCAGCGCCCAGCAGTAACCATAGCCCGACAAGCCCCGCAAACGATGGGCCCAGCCAGCCCAGGTAGAGGCTGAGTGCCATCATAACGCCACCCAGCAGCATGACTGGCCGCTCGGACACCCGTTCCAGCACCTTGGGCAGCAGTAAGGCTATTAGCATGGAGCCCCCGCCTGCGGCGGCAAAGGCCAGTGCGACTTCTTTCTCGCCCAAATTCAACACCGAGCGTACGAGTACCACCGTGTTGACGATCTGCATGGCCCCGGCGGCTGAAACAGCCAGGTTCAACGCCAGTAGCCCGCGCAACCGGGGCGTCTTCAGGTAAATCCGCATACCATGAGTAACGCGACGCCAGACGCCGGGGGCTTCCTCTAGGGGGTGAGACGCAGGCAGGATCACCGATATAACCAGGGCGGCAGAGATAACGAAGGCCAGAGCATTGATTACAAACAGAACATCAAAACCCATCACTATTAGCAGTGCCGCCGCCACCATCGGGCTAAGAAGGTTCTCTAAATCATAGGCGAGACGTGACAGGGATAATGCACGTGTGTACTGCTCTTCGTCTTCGAGAATGTCAGGGATCATCGCCTGGAAAACGGGCGTAAAGCCAGCTGAACAAGCATTGAGTAGAAAGATCAGCACATAGATCTGCCACACTTCGGTAACAAAAGGCAGTGCACAAACCACGGCTGCACGCATCAAGTCCAGACTAACCAGCAAGGTGCGCCGAGGCAGGCGTGATGCATAGGCGCCGACCAGAGGGGAAATGCCCACGTAAGCGACCATCTTGATCGCCAGCGCCGTGCCTAGCACAACACCTGCCTGACCTTCAGCAAGATCGTGAGCCAGTAACGCCAGCGCAACCGTGGTCAGGCCAGTGCCGATCAGTGCAATGACCTGCGCTAGAAAGAGATGGCGGTAGACGCGGTGGGCGAGTACATCGAGCATAGAACTTCCTCAAATGAGGGGTGCCTAAAAGCGCTTACAGGTAGCGTGCAATCGTCTTGAACTCTTCAGCCCGTGCCCGTTGCGTTTGATTCTGAGTACCCAGGGCTTCGTCTAGGCAGTGGTCGATGTGATCCAGCACTAAGGTGCGTTTAGCTTGCTGAATGGCTTTTTCTACCGCATGGAGTTGTTGAGCGATGTCCAGACAGTGGCGTCCATCCTCTACCATCTGGGTCACACTCGAAAGGTGCCCCCGAGCGCGGTTCAGGCGCTTGACGATATCGGGATGTGACTGGTGAGTATGCATTGTCATTTTCTTTTCCCTTATTATATTCCTATCCCCCCGGAGGGGATGGTAATCTATCGCCGTTATTCTGCCAACGCTATGATTCAAGGCAGACGGTTATCTATTTTTCTGACTTTTACTTTAATCCTGGTTGCTCTACATGCTCAATCGGCTGCGTCACCGCCTTGGCTATCTGACCTTTCTGTTGCTGTTCCTGCCTAGCCTGGTAATCACTAGTGTGGGTGAGGCGCGTGCGCATGGGGCAGCGAGCATGGTTGGCGTTGAGTCGTCTCTCCATGAGAATGTGCAGAAGGGCCATGGGCATACCCATGGCCACGAGCACGAAGACAGTCGCCACCTGCATAATGAGAGTGGCAGTCATTTCCATGAAAAAGCGGATCGGCCTGGGACAGGCATTACCGTCGAGCCGAACTTCCGCGACGCCCTGCGGCTAGGCGAACGCAGCGGCCTACCGCTGCGTCGTGTCTACCGCTTGGAGCGTCCTCCACGGCCGGTCATCGCTGGATGACTGGGGCCGTCCACTGGACGGCCAACACTTAATGACAAACCCGTGGAGGTTTTATGTTTCCATCCCAACTAGGGGGTGCGTTCGGCTTGCCTGTTTTGGCCCGACGCCACGCGCTGACCCTTTTCACACTGCTGGTGATGCTCCTGGGAGCCAGTGGTGAAGCCCTTGCCCACGCCGTTGCTGAAGGCGACAAAGGGTACATCCAGGAGATCTATGGCGTTCACCTGATCTCATTCGGCTATCTCGGTGCCAAGCACATGGTGACGGGGTATGACCACATCCTGTTTTTGCTAGGGGTGATCTTTTTCCTCTATCGAATGCAGCATATCGCCATCTACGTCAGCCTCTTCGCCATCGGTCACTCTACGACCATGCTGCTGGGGGTGTACTTTAATATCGGCATCAATAGCTACCTCATCGATGCCATCATCGGTCTCTCCGTTGTCTACAAGGCACTCGATAACATCGGTGCTTATCAGCGCTGGTTCGGCTTTCAGCCCAATACCAAGGTGGCGACGTTGGTCTTCGGCCTGTTCCATGGCTTTGGATTGTCGAGCAAGATCATTGAGTACGATATCTCTTCTGATGGATTGGTCCCCAATCTCCTGGCGTTCAACGTTGGGGTAGAGATCGGCCAGCTACTGGCCCTAAGTGCCATCCTTATCGTGATGGGGTTCTGGCGAAGCACCAATGGCTTCTTACGCCACGCCTATACCGCTAACGTCGCCATGATGTGCGCTGGCTTTATGCTGGTCGGTTATCAGCTCACCGGCTATTTCATCGCCTAATTCAGGAGAGACCCAAATGTACAATACCGATCTTCCTACCCGTGCTGAGTTACCTTCGACGGGTAAATTACTTCGATCTACGTTGCTGGCGGCGGTAATAGCTATTGCCCTGTTGGTCACCGTGGTGCTGCCCGCAGAGTATGCCATCGACCCCACCGGCGCGGGCCGCTTGTTGGGGCTGACCGAGATGGGTGAAATCAAGGCCCAACTGGCCGAGGAGGCCGAGCTTGACCAGGCTAATGACGAAGCCGCTGCCATGCAGGCATCACAACCCACTGCACCTCAAGAATCAGCAAGTGATAACCAGCCCACGGCTGCAAACACTGCTGCTCAACAAGCATCAGATGTAGAGCCGGAGCAAGTAGCCTCCTCGGTATCTGACCAAGAGATGGTGCAGCCCGAGGCTAGCTTAGCGCTTGCTGACGCTTTGGCCGCTGAGGAGGCAGCCTCCCAGGCAACTGAAGAAGCTGCCACATGGGGCGATGAAGTGAGCTTCACCCTCACACCGGGCGAGGGCACCGAGTACAAGCTGACGATGGAAGAAGGCGCTGTCGCGACATTCGCTTGGGCTTCCGATGGGGGGCCACTTAATTTCGACACACACGGTGACGGAAATGGCAACTCGATTAGCTATGAGAAAGGACGCGGCGTGCCCGAAGATGAGGGTGAACTGGAAGCCGCGTTCACCGGTAACCACGGTTGGTTCTTTCGTAATCGCAATGATAACGACGTGACCGTGATGTTGCGTGTTGGAGGGGACTATGGGGAGCTGAATAAGGTTCTCTAAAGCAGTGGCCCCTAGCGCTCTCCTGAGCGTTAGGGGCCTTTGCCATCAGCGTCGCTACATTGATGGGGAAACCGTCTACAGAATTAGATGAGATAGTGGTCGTTGGGTTATCTGATTTAATATAATATTTAGGCATATATGCGAAATATCTGAAAGTCTTCTATTGGCCGGTTAGCGACGGTCTGATTCCTACCATCGCTATACAAACGGGACTATCCGGTATTACTGGCGACGATCGGCTACCTCCGAGTCAGCTCTAGCGAACAAAGCACCCAATCTCAACTTAGCGAGTGATCTTGCCCAGCAACCGTGGACACAGTTTCAAGCACTCATCCGGGCCTCGTAGGCTTGCGGGCTGATGTGCCCCAGCGTGCTATGTCGCCGCTGGCGGTTATAGTCGGTTTCGATGTATTCAAACACGGTTTCACGCATCTGGGCGCGGCTCATGAAGCGCTCGCCATGGATGCATTCGACCTTCAGGCTGTGGAAGAAGCTCTCCGCACACGCATTGTCGTAGCAGTTGCCTTTCGCGCTCATACTGCATCGCAGCTGATGAGCGCGGATTAGACCCTGATAAGCCGTTGAGCAGTACTGACTGCCGCGGTCGCTGTGTACGATCACTCCCTTTGGCTGCTTTCGCCGCCACAGCGCCATGTGCAGAGCATCGCAGGCCAGGTCAGCCGTCATGCGTTCGCTCATGGCCCAGCCGACCACCATGCGCGAGTACAGATCAATGATTACGGCGAGATACAGCCAGCCCTCGTCCGTGTGCAGGTAGGTGATGTCGCCCACCCATTTCTGATTGGGTGCTGATGCTGTGAAGTCTTGCTTGAGCAAGTTCTCTGCCACCGGGAGCGAGTGTCGGGAGTTGGTTGTGGCCTTGAACTTCTTGGCCGCCTTGGCGCGTAAGCCTTGTCGCTGCATCGAGGCTGCAACCGTCTTGCGATTACAGCGCAGCCCGGCTTCCCACAGGTCATGGCACAGCCGCGGGGCGCCACTGCGGCCCTTACGGGCGTTATACGCTTGCGCGACCCGCTGATCCAGCTCGGCCCGTTGCTGGCGGCGCGTGGATGGCTCGCGTGAGCACCAGGCGTAGAAACCACTGCGGGCGACACCCAGAACACGGCACATGGCTTTCACCGAAAACGCTGGGGCATGTGTCCTCATGAAGGCGTACTTCACTTGAGGCTCTTCGCAAAGTACGCCGCGGCCTTTTTTACGATGGCCAGTTCTTCGGCTTGCTCGGCCAGGAGCCGCTTGAGGCGGGCGTTTTCGTCGGCCAGTGACTGTTCGCGCTCACTGCTGCTCAGGGTCTGCTGCTGCTTACTGCGCCAGCCATAGAGCTGAGACGCATGAAGACCAAGCTGTTCGGCCGCTTTACTAACGCCAATTCGCTCGGCCAGCGCCAACGCTTCATTCTTGAAGGCTTGGGAGTGACGGGTACGGTTCTGTTTCATCGGGGTAGCGGTTCTTGCCATGGTTCACCTCGTTGCAGTTTATCGCTTAACGGGGTGTCCACTCGTGCTGGGCAAGATCAGGATGGCCTCTGTCACATACTCGGCGCCGTCCTCTGAGCGACCGCCACTGATGGCACAGCATGCACTCCTCCACAATGGCCCTGGTGGTGTGCCAGTCATCTGAGGCCGCATTCCAGCGAATTATCTCGTCGGGTGTGGTGTACGCCTCCCACACCCGTTCAATCGGGGCTCGTACGTTCGTCTCGACGGTGAGTTGCATAGCGGCTCTCTCCAGTTTGGTGGCAGCGGGTTGTTCACTGCCATTTGCGGGGTGAACTGCAGATATTACCGTGCAAAGGCCTATTGTGACGTAGGCAGAAAGCGACACGGGCGGCGCTTACCAGGCGCTGCGACCATCCTTCTGTGTTGCATTCCGCGTCCCGCTGTCATGCCGCTGTCATGCCTATGTCATACCGACGATCTACCATCCTTTCATGATCGATCTGTAGATCAAAGTAACTTATTGATTGCATAGTCGAATCAAACATGCCGGAAGGAGCCGCAGTTTGCCCTCCCGATTATTCGTTGGAAGACCTCGGAGCATCACCATGTTTGCAGAGCAGCAACGCGAATATCTCGACAAGGGATATACGAAGATTGAAAGCTTTTTCTCCGCGGAGGAAGTAGCGAAGATTCTTGAAGACGTCAAGCAAATTGAATTGGGAGCTATTGGCGTAGCTTCGGACAATGAGACTTACCAGTTCGAAAAGAAGAATGGCGAGACGACGAAGCTACTGCGTCGCGTCGAGAATCCTCACCTTTATTTCGATGCAATAGATTCTTTGGTCAGGTCGGAAAAAATCGTCGATTTGCTTCGGCATTTCCTGGGCGAAAACATCCGTTTGCACAATAGCAAAATCAACTTCAAGCCGCCATCAGGCGCGCCAGTCCAGTGGCATCAGGACTGGGCATTCTATCCCCACACAAACGATGATTTTCTTACTCTCGGAATTTTCCTCGACGAGACAAGTGAGAAAAATGGCGCGATGGCATGCTTGCCAGGCTCCCACAAAGGAAAAGTGTACGACCACCGGAACGTCGAGACGGGCGAGTTTTGCCACGCGATCTCTCGCTCCAACTGGGACGAAGCGCTCGACCCGACAGAAGGGGAGTTACTGACGGGACCCGTAGGAACTGTCACGTTGCATCACGTCCGGACCCTTCATGGTTCAGGCCCAAACCACTCAACGATCAGGCGGCGTTTTCTGCTCATCGGCTATGCCGCGGCTGATGCCTGGCCACTTCTGGGCTGTGGCAACTATGGGGATTATGAAAGCCTCATGGTCTCTGGCCGATCCACCGTATTCCCGCGCATGGTGGAACTCCCTTTGACTGTCCCGTATCCGTTGTCGATGTACGGTGATCGCATCTTTGAAAGTCAACGAGCTTTGACTCAAAAGTACTACTGAAGTCTTTAACTCACGGAGGTCATAATGCAAGTTTTTACTCTGTTTTCGAAATTCAAGAAGGCGTTAACGCGCGCCATTCTTGCCTTTATCGCCACAATCATATTGTGCACACCCGCGCAGGCAGCTGAGGTTGTCAATGGTAAACTTCACCTGCGTTTTGCAATTGCGCCGTTGCTTCCAACGCCTAGCCAGACCATCAAAGAGTTTGAGCCGATATTCAAGTATCTCGCCGACCAGCTCGGCGCGACCTATGAAATCGTCTCCCCGGAAAGCTGGGCGGCAATATCTGTGGCAATGACAAATGGCCATGTCGATGTGGGCTGGCTCGGACCCTGGGGCTATGTCTTGTCGAATAAAAAGGCCGGCACCGAAGTGCTTGCAACGGTCAAGTACCGCGGGAAGCCGTTCTACAAAGCCCTCATTGTCGGTCGCGCCGATCTGCCGATCAAAAAATGGCCCGAGGACGCGAAGGGTTTGAAGCTGTCACTCAGTGATCAGGGCAACACTTCTGGCTGGCTCATCCCGATGGCGTACTTCAAGAGCATCGGCATCGACCCTGCGAGCTATTTTGAATATCGTGAAGGTGCCACGTTTGGCCAGAACGAATCACAGATTCAGCACGGACTGATCGACCTCGGATCCGATATGGATCGGGGCCGGAACGGGATGATCGAAGCGGGTCAAATCGATCCTTCGAAGTCCAAGATCGTGTGGGAATCCAGCAAGCTGCCGAACGACGCGATATCCGTGCCGAAGGATTTTGATCCTGCTCTGAAAGCGCGCATCACGGAAATACTGACGTCCTTGTCCGAAGAGAAAGCACAGTCGCTGATGGGCTCGGGCTATAACGGCTTCGTGAAGGCAAAGCACAGCGATTACAAGGTAATCGAAGACGCCGGCCGCATCGTGGGAAAACTATAAAGCACGAGGGGTCCGTTCTTGGATGAGGTCAGCGGACGACAAGGTGGACTGACGCACGCCAGCTCCTTGTCTCCGCTGCACGAACATACGGGCGCGCATCGCGATACCACAGAGGATGAACCAATGAATCAGCGAATCGAAGAAGTCATGCTGGCTAATGTCAAGAGGGACGTAGCCAGGAGAAAGCGGCATTTTGCAACGTCGGTCGTAGTACTCAGTTTGCTGGCAGTGGCCTGGTACGTGAGTCAGATAGAATTCCAGAAGCTAGGCGCCGGTTTACCGAGACTATGGTCATTCGTCGTGCAGATGTTTCCACCCGACCTGAGCGACCTGGACGTCATTCTAAAAGGGGCTGGCGAGACGCTCGCCATGGCGACGATTGGCACGATATTCGCCACAATCATGGCATTTCCGCTGGCACTCATGGCTGCGCGTAATACCTGTCCGAACAAGTGGACCTATCGGGTATCCCGCGCCATCCTGAACGCCAGCCGCGGCACGGAGACATTTGTCTATGCACTTGTATTTGTAGCAGCAGTGGGCTTCGGTCCGTTCTCCGGCGTACTGGCCATTACTTTCCACATGGTAGGGGCAATCGGCAAAATGTTTGCTGAAGCCATCGAGCCCGTTGACCAAGGGCCATTGGATGCGCTCGCCTTGACCGGTGCCAGCAGGGCAAAGATTATCCGCTACGGTCTGATCCCGGATGTTATGCCGCACCTGATCGCGAGCGTTCTATACATTTGGGAATTCAGTGTCAGAACGTCCACAGTACTGGGCATCGTAGGCGCAGGTGGAATTGGGCAGACCCTGAAAGATACTGTGGACTTGTTGGAATTCAACAAGATGATTACGGTACTGGCGGTTATATTGCTGATGGTGTCGGCAATCGATTTCATCAGTGACCGGATCAGGTACTTGATATTGGACACAAAACGCGAGGGATTCGAAACTCTCCCTGCGAATAACTGATTGCTTCACGTATTACTGGAAGGGCGGTTCGCAATGAAAGATGTAGCGTTGCAGTTAAAGAATGTCGGTAAGTCATACGGCAATAAAGTTGTCCTGGAATCGATTGACTTCGAAGTACGTCACGGCTCAATGGTTGCCTTGCTCGGCACAAGCGGGGCAGGGAAGTCGACGCTTTTCCGATGTCTCACTGGCCTTGAGCCGATTGACTCCGGTTCTATCGTGGCGCTCGGAGAATCCATACATGAACTGTCTCCGGCGCGTCTGCGGGCAGTACGTGGCCAGATCGGGTTCGTGTTCCAACAACTGCACCTGGTGAAAAGGTTCTCAGCACTCGAGAATGTATTGGGTGCGCGTCTGGCAGAGATGCCCATTTGGCGCGTCACATTGAAAAGCTTCAGCCGGGCTGACAAAGTGCTCGCGTTCGAATGTCTGGACCGGGTCGGCATGCTCGATTATGCAAACACGCCTACGCAACTGCTGTCAGGCGGTCAGCAACAGCGTATTGCGATAGCGCGAGCCTTGGCGCAGAAGCCCAAGATTATTATTGCGGACGAACCCGTCTCCAGCCTCGATCCGCTGACGGCGCGCTCGGTTCTGCAAACGCTGAAAGCCGCGGCTACAGATCTTAATGTCGCGGTCCTGTGCAGCTTGCACCAGGTAGACCTGGCACTTGAAGTGTCTGATCGAGTCGTGGGATTGCGGGATGGGCGAATCAGTTTGAATATGGCTAACCAACCGAATGATCAAGGCATGATGCAAAAGATACGATCCATTTATCAGCAGCGTGCCGTACACAGCGACAGAGACGAGCCGTAGCAGCGGCATGTCGCGAAGTTCGTTCCTCAGAGGTCCCATGAAACCAAGAATCGTAACAACGCATCGAATCCACCCCGACACGCTGGCCCTCCTTGAGACCGCCGCTGAAGTAATTTCCAATCAGTCCGATTCAACCATGTCGCGGGAAGAGGTACTGTTGCGCACCAATGATGCGGACGCGATGATGGTGTTTATGCCGGATAGCATAGATGCGGATTTCCTATCCGCGTGCCCCAATCTGAAGGTCATCGGCGCCGCGCTTAAAGGATATGACAACTTTGATGTCGAGGCATGTACCCGCCATGGGATTTGGTTTACGATTGTTCCTGATTTGCTTACGATTCCCACAGCTGAACTAACGATTGGCCTGTTGCTGAGCATCACACGGAATATGCTGCAAGGTGATAATTACATTCGATCACGCCAGTTCAATGGTTGGACCCCGCGGTTTTATGGCACAGGTTTGACGGGTAAAACCGCCGGCATCATTGGGATGGGAGCGGTCGGGCGGGCGGTCGCAAAGCGGCTGGCCGCCTTCGATATGCAAATTCAGTACACGGATCCGCAGCCTTTGCCGCAAGAGTCGGAAAGGGCGTGGAATGCAAGCAGAACATCGCTGGACCAGCTATTGGCGACAAGCGATTTCATCATTCCCATGCTGCCGATGTCGTCAGATACCCACCACACCATAAATGCTCGGGCATTAGACCGCATGAAGCCCGGTGCGTACCTCGTCAATGCCTGTCGCGGCTCCATCGTAGATGAGCGGGCCGTGGTGCATGCGCTTCGGACGGGGCATCTGGGCGGTTACGCCGCAGACGTCTTCGAGATGGAGGAATGGGCGCGTCCCGACAGGCCGCATTCTATTCCTGACGAATTGCTTGATCCTGCTTTACCCACATTCTTTACGCCTCACCTGGGTTCGGCGGTCAAATCGGTACGGATGGAAATCGAGCGTGAAGCCGCCCTCAGTATCCTCGAAGCGTTGCAAGGGCGCATTCCACGCGGAGCGGTCAACCATGTTGGAGCGGGGAGATGACTGAGTGATCAATCTCGATCACGTTGAGAGTTTTCTGGCCGTAGTCGCAGCCGGAGGCTTCCGCGACGCCGCAAAACAACTCGACATTTCGCAGTCGACGGTGACGCAGCATATCAAGCAGCTTGAAGAGTCGCTTAAGACGGAAGTAATCGTGCGAAGCAATGCCGGTTGCAGTTTGACAGCCGAGGGTGAAACTTTTTTGCCGTATGCGCAACAGCTTGTCAACCTGGCGTGTAAAGCCGGAACTCTATTTGAAAAGAAAGATGAAATCACGATTGGGGCGAGTTCTAACACGGGCATATACTTGCTTCAGCCATATATAAAAAAGTTTAAAGAGCGAACGCCATTTTCGGTCAAGGTGGTCATCGATAGAAACGAGGCGATAGCGCGGACCATAGAGAATTACGACGTGGACATCGCTGTCGTCGAAAGATGGGACGAGCGCCCGGGATTCGCTGCCAAGCTGTGGCGACGAGAAGAGCTGGTACTCATCGTACCGCTGGGGCATCCGTGGGCGAGCATGCGGAGTGTTGGGCCGAACCAGCTTGAAAACCAAGTCTTGATCGGAGGCGAGGCGGGCTCGGGCACCGGACGGGTCCTTCGGCGGTATCTTGGTACACGGGCAAATACGCTGGGGGTTTCCTTGCAACTGGGCAGTACCGCCGCTGTAAAAAGCGCTGTGCAGGCAGGACTGGGGATATCAGTCGTGATGAAAGCGTCCGTCGCGAACGAGTCCCGACTTGTCTTGTTTTCAACGGTTCCCTTTGAGGGCGATCCGCCCCGGAAGGAGATCTACATCGTGTTTCGGAATGGCATGCTGAAGCATCCGTCCATCGCTGCTTTCGTCGACATACTTTTGAGCCGTCCGCACTGAATTGGCTTGTGGAGCTCGGCTTGTAACGCCGCCGCCGACCCTGGGCGCCGAAGTTCGGGCTGTCGCGTCGCCACGCCGATTCTTGCCACGGCAGCTTCGGCTACGGCGGAGTGATAGATATGGGCTAGGAGTCTGCGCGGCAGAAGTGTTTTGAGCAAGTGACCCCGCCGCGTCGAATCACAGTTCGGCCCGAGAACGTATCCACAATACCCAGCCGAATAGAGTCTCGATTCTCTCTATTCAGTCAGTCAAGACGGTTATCAGCGAATGCGTTATCGTAGTCCGATCACTCAGTACGCCCAAGGATCCCTCGGACCCTCTATGTCAGCCTCATCAGTGAACTCATCCGCCTGAGATTAAGCGACAGACAGAC
>Ga0310345_10004903_pt1 | contig 12020 bp, 12 predicted proteins | sample HC15DNA20500_MG_FD_204667 | JGI IMG/M metagenome (GOLD analysis project Ga0310345, IMG submission 204667) | Marine microbial communities from station ALOHA, North Pacific Subtropical Gyre - HC15-DNA-20-500_MG | ecosystem: Environmental > Aquatic > Marine > Oceanic | place: Pacific Ocean: North...
CGGCGTGGACACCAAACCGGACGAGTTCATCGACGCCATAATGGAGCACGGGGCAAAGGTCCTAGGGATGTCGGCGCTGCTGACCACGACCATGCCGAACATGGGCAAGACGATCCAGGAGTTCGAGGATTCGGGGCTCCGGGAAGACGTCAGAATAATGGTAGGCGGGGCGCCGGTGACTCAGGAATTCGCCGATGACATGGGTGCTGACGGCTACGCGAAGGACGCTATAGCCTGCGTCGAGTTGGCGAAGCAACTGGTCGCCGTCGAGGAGCCGACACCGGAGCCCGCCGAGTCGATATAGCTCAACCCGCGACGCCCAGCGCACCGAACAGCGCCCGCAGGTCGATATGCTCGGTGACCAACTCGGCGAACCTGTTCAGCTTTGCCGGGTGATCAAACCGGCTCCCGCTCATCAATGTCCCCAGCGAGTCCATCGTCCCGAGCGTATCGGTCGGGACGACTACTATCGAGACCTCCTCCTGTTCCGCCTCATACTTGACGTACTCTATCGCGTCTATGCCCTTGGTTAGCACCATGCACGCCGTTGGCGTTCCCAGAGCTGACATCTGAAGATCAGGGCGGTCGCCCCGGACGATAACCGCCTTTTCGTCTCTCGAACCGAAGTAGAGCTCCCCCGGGTCCATTCCCATGCCACCCACCATGAAGTGCTCGACCAGTCTGTCCGCCTTCTCTTCGCAGGCGCTGAACCGCCCCTCCAGGTGCTCGGCGACCTGGCTGACGGTCGCGCCCAGGAGCCTGCGGTCTTCGGGGATTATCCCGAACGAGACCAGCCTCTCACGCTCCATCGATGGGAGCAGGCTTGTCCTGGCATCGGTCCCCATGTGGAGGGTCAACCCGTTGATGACAAACCCGGCAAGCCGTTCGCCGAACTCCTCGCGCCAATGAGTTAGCTGTGCCGCCTCAAGCTCGTGGTCGTATCGACTTACAACCAGCAGCCTGGCGCTCAGCGATTCCGCCAGCTGAGCGGATTCCCCGGCCGACAGCCGGCAGGAGCCCTCTATCAAGACTACGTCCGCTTTCTCAGAGACGGCGGCCACCCGAGAGCTCACGTCCTCTGTCACCTGGGGTGTGAGGCCTTCCTCCGGCAGCTCGAGCGGCCTGGAATCAGCCGCCGGGCCAAGCAGTTCGCGGTATACCACGGGGTCTGGATCCGCGCTTCCCGACGCTATTGGCTTAAGGGCGGTCGCTTTTTGGCCTTGCTCGCGTAACACGTGAGCCAAAGCTGCGGTCAAGGCCGTCTTCCCAGCACCTTCCTCCTCGGACACGACGTAGACGATCGCCATAGGGCCTCCTTGGGGCGGGCCATTTGCGGCCCCCGCCCGGCGTTGAAAATCACGCCAGTCCGAAATCAGGCTCGGCGTCGTTGCTATTATAGCAAAGGACGTGACGACGCAGACGTCTCGGAGTGATGTACTGCGAAGCCGCGCGGGTTATAATATCTCCGTAGCGCTGCGGAACGGCATTTGGTGGCGTCCGCTGAGTCTGGACCGACACCCTTGTCCCTTCGCTTGGCCGCTAAGTGTGACACGAATCGTAACGCAGTCAGCCAACTCCGATGCTTGACGCATGACCAATCACGGTCCAATGAAGAAGGGACTTCACACTCGCCATCGACGGCTGTGGGGATGGTTTGCGGTCGCGGTGGCCGTGGGTATCTTCGCCGCGGCGTGTGCGCTTAGCGACGACATCTCGGACAACGACCTTCGGATTCAGCAGCTGAACAAGACGATAATGTGTCCGGTCTGTCCCGGCGAATCCATTGATCAGTCTCAAAACCAACTATCCGCCCAGATGAGGTCCATTGTTTCAGAGCAGGTGCACGAGGGACGGAGCGACGAGCAGATCAAGGCGTTCTTCGTCGAACGCTACACCCAGAGCGTGCTACTGGAGCCTCCTCAGAAAGGTTTCAGCCTGCTGGTCTGGCTGCTCCCGCCGGCAGGAATGGTCGCCGCCATCGTGTTGCTCATCCTGGCCCTGCGAGTGATGCGGCGCTCGGCGAATGAGAGTCCCGACGATATCCAGGAGACTGTCTCGCTGTCAGATGCGGAACGCTCGCGGTACTTCGCCCGGCTTGAGGCGGTGCTGGACTACGAAGAAGGTGATCCAACCATGCCAAAGGATTGGAATGAGGAAGGGAGTAATCCTGGACTCGCGAAGGAACGGTCTGATGATTGACGCAGGCCAGATAGCTCTTGTGATGTCGTTGCTCGTTGCCGGGTACGCGACGGTGGCATCGCTGGTTGGGGCCTCACTGAAAGTCCCGCAGCTCACGGCCAGCGGACGATTCGGCCTCTATACGGTCCCAGTGCTGGTTTCCGTGTCCATGATCGGCGTCGTATATGCGTTCGTCACCCACGAATTCTCGGTCCGTTACGTAGCCGAAAACAGCAGCCTTTCGATGCCCAAGGTGTATACATGGGTAGCTATCTACGCTGGCAACGCCGGGTCGATGCTGTACCTCGCGATGGTCGTATCGATTCTCTCAGTGCTTGCCGTGTTCCATCTCCGCAGGCGTCAGCCGCACGCGGCCGCCTACGCTGCCGGGCTGATGGGGCTGATGCTGATGTTCTTCCTCGGGGTCATGGTATTCCTGGCCAACCCCCTGGAGCGCCTGCCTGTAATCCCGGCCGACGGACAAGGAATCAATCCATTGCTGGTCCACTTCGGGATGTTCATTCACCCCCCGCTTCAGATGATGGGGTTGGTCTCCGTGGTCATCCCTTTCAGCATAGCGATGGGGGCACTGCTGGCGGGACGCGGCGGACAGGACGACTGGGTTGACGTCGCCCGGTCCTGGGCCATGGTCTCATGGCTAATAATGACGGTTGGGCTCCTGTTGGGCGCTTGGTGGGCCTACACTATCCTGGGATGGGGCGGCTACTGGGCCTGGGACCCGGTGGAGAACTCGGCGCTCATGCCGTGGCTCGCTATGACAGCCTTCGTCCACTCGATCATGGTCCAGAAACGACGGGGCATGTTCCGGATGTGGAACATGGTGCTGATCATCGTGGCCGTGACCTTAGCCCAGATGGGCATGTTCATCAACCGTGGGGGCCCCGTGCCATCGGTGCACTCCTTCGCGCAGTCTACGATGGGCTGGTTGTTCCTGTTGTTCATGGCGTTTACTCTCCTGGGCTCGGCGACGGCATTCGTGTGGCGCTTGGATTCCCTGAAGAGCCGCGAGAAGCTCGATTCACTGGTGTCGCGCGAGAGCATGTTTCTGCTGCAGAACGTCCTGTTCCTGATAGTCGCCTTTGTCACTCTCTGGGGCACTGTGTTCCCGATATTCTCGGAGGCTGCCAGCGACGTGACCATCACCGTCGGCCGGCCCTTCTTCGACCTGGTCAACGGCCCAATACTGCTGGCGCTGGTGTTCATCATGGGGGTCGGGCCCCTGCTGCCATGGAGGCGTGCCAGTGTAAGGACAGTTGTGCAGGCGCTCAAGTATCCCGCGAGCGCGGCCATCGTCACCGGAGTAGTCCTGGTCGCGGCAGGGCTGGACAAGCCGCCCGCGATAGTGGCGTTCGCCACCTTTGCCCTTGTGATAACCGGGATCATCCACGAGTGGATTCGTGGAACCCACTCGCGACATCGCAGAGGAGACAGCTACCCGGTCGCCTTTGTTCGACTGATCTCGGCAAACCGGCCCAGGTATGGCGGATACATCGTGCACCTGGCCATCATCATGCTCGCTGTGGGCGCGACCGCTTCCTCTTTCTACAGCGTTCAGCGGGACCTTGTCATGAGGCCGGGGGACAGCGCCACCCTGGGCGACTACTCCTTCAAGTACCTTGATGTCCGCAGCACCTCGTATCGAGACCGCGAGGAGTCGGTAGCGGAGTTTGAAGTTCACAAAGGCGATTCGTATCTGGGCATCATGAGGCCGTTCCGCGCGTTCTACCCCGACGCCAATATCGCGGGCACTCGGGGAGCCATTAGAAGCACCGTGATAGAAGACTTCTACATAGTCGCATCCGAATTCGACGAAGACGGACGCGCGGTGTTTCGAGTGCTGATCAACCCACTTGTGTGGTGGATGTGGGCGTCGGGGCCGCTCCTGATCCTGGGGGTCGTGGTAGCACTGATACCGCAGCGCCAACCCGCGCCTGCAACTCTGCGGGTGCCGGCCAATGTTCGTACGGCCAGGGCGTAGAATTACGCGCAGCGAGTGTGCTTGCTATCACCCCTAGGGCCAACCTGGATGTCAGGCTAATGGATGTGGCTGAGTGCTCGTTTTAGTCGCGGTCCTCCTTGCGCTTCTTCCCGCGATCGCCATCATCTACCCCTTCGTCCGCGGGCTGGGACACGACGAGTTGCCGGAGGAAGAGATCTCCTCGAAGGTCGAGCTCGGTCTGCGTTGGGACGCGGCTCTTGCCGGCCTCAAGAGCGCCGAGCTCGACTGGAGTATCGGTCGGCTGGCCGAAGGTGACTATCGTTGGCTCCGGCAGCGGTACATGACCGAGGCGTCCGTTGTCATGAAGGCGATGGAGATTGAAGAAGAACAGCAGCGAGATCTGCTGGCGTCCATCGAGCGCGAGCTGGAAGAGGCGCGTGTTCGCGCACCAGAGTCCGAAGACGCTGGACCGTCGACGTGCCCGGAGTGCTCGAGCGCGGTGCAGTGTCCCGAATGCGGGATTTCGCTTACGGCCGGAGAGACAGAAGACCCCGACCTTCCTCATGGGACGAGCTTTGAGTAACCTTCGCGTCCTTGTATTGCTCGTGGTGCTTGGTTGCCTGTTCTGGGCAGGGATGGACATGAGTGTCCAAGCCCAGGAGCCGTCGCTGCTAGTCGTCGAGGGAGAGATTGCGAACGCCACGCCCGGCGGTGGCGATGTATCGGGTATCACGGTGACGTTCCACATGCAGAACGCAAGCGTCCATGACCACTCGGAGTCGCTCACGGACGAGGACGGACGTTTTCGGTTCGACGGGATCACCTTCGACCCTACGCTAGTCTACGGCATGTCGGTGAAGTATCAGGGAGCCCTGTACGGAATGGACGTCGACTTGTCCCAGGGCTCTCCCACTCCCATCGCGGTAGACGTATACGATGCTACCGACAGCCAGAATGGCCTATTCTTCGCCTCCGAGTCGGTGCTGTTTGCATCGGCCGACGAGTCCTCCCGCACTGTTTCGACGCTGGAGATCATCAAGCTGGTCAACGACTCGCAGCTCACGTATGTCCCTGGATCTGGGCCGATGGAACTGCTCCGGTTCGGCCTCCCCGAGGCCGCGAGTGACCTTCGTTTGGAGACTACACTGGTGGGAGCGGACTTCGTCCAGGTCGACCTCGGGTTCGCCCTCCTGGCCAGCGTGCCACCGGGGGAGCACGAGATCATGTACAGCTACGTCTTCCCGTACGATGACGCCGAGGCCAGCTTCATCAGGACGTTACGCAACGAGGTCAAACAGCTCCGGGTCCTGGCGCCCATGGAGGTGCTGAAGCTGTCCAGCGACCGGTTCGGCGACCCGGAGACCGTCGCCATTGGCGATCGCCCGTATCAGCTTTTGGAGGCGGACGGGCTTGAGGTGGGCGAGGTGGTCTCGTTTACGCTCGGGGGTCTCCCTCAGCCTACGCTACGGGACGAATTTAGCGGATTGTTCGAGGGTGTCCGCTTCGAATATGCGGCGCTGGTGAGTCTCGGCCTGGTGATGGCCTCGCTCCTCGCGTACTCGCTGTGGAGGCGGTTCCTGCCGAGATGCGAGGGATACTCGAAAGGTAGCGAAGTCCGGGTCCAGGGCGGAGAGCGCAGGGCGCTTGGGCAGATGATCACCGACCTCGATAGGAGATTCGAGGTCGGTGATGTCACCGAGGGAGAGTATCGGCGCAGACACGCCCTGTTAACTTCCAGGCTGGCCTCTCTGGCCGAGGGCTAGGATGCCAGGGCTCTTATACCGTGTGGGTTCCTGCGTCCTCGCCGCTACCGCGCTGGACGTACTCGGTGGCGAGCATTCCCATCATCACCGAGTCAAACCGAGACCCCTCATGGGGGCGGCTCTTGCGCAAAGTGCCCTCGTGGACGAAGCCGAGGTGTGTGCACATCGCGAGCGCGGCCGAATTGTACTCGGGAATGTCGACCCATAGACGGTAGAGGCCATACTCGTTGAAGGCCAGGTCCAGAGCAGCCTCCGTGCCTGCGGTCCCATAGCCCTGGTGCCACACCTCTTTCCGCCCGATGAGGATGGAGAAGTGTCCGTCGCCGAGGGACTCCTCGATCGCTATATGTACCTCGCCTATGTGCTCGCCTACGGTGGTGTAAATGGAGAGGATTCTGTGCTCGGGGTCGTTGAAGATGCGCTCCCAGATGTCCTGGTCCGCGTCTCCTATCTCCGTCGGGTGATACGCGAGATGGGCAGGGTCCCCGTAGGAGTACCGCCCGAACCAACTCTCCGAGACCTCCTCGTCGTCCAGCCAGTGCCGGATGCGCGATACATCCTCCCTCGTGACCTGTCGAAGCTCTACCTGTTGCCGGGGCACTGGATTCCTCCTCAACAAGGCTAGGTGGCACATTATTATGGAGAATCGGCCAGCCAAATTCAATAGAGTGATGTGATTCGGCCCGCGTCGTCCGAAGGCGCATGCGTGCAGTTGCCCGTCGCCGCCGGTGGTCTGTATGATTGTGGTTGCAGTTCAACACTGGGAGAAGAGACAAATTGACTATCGAATCAGCGATTCAAAATAGCCAGCAATACCTGCGTGACGAGGGCATCGCCGGATGGCTGCTGTACGATTATCGTGGCATGAATCCGATATTCTGGGACACGGTGGGGCCTATCGCCAACGTCACGAGGCCTTGCTGGCTGTGGGTCCCAGCCCAGGGCGAGCCCAGGCTGCTGGTCAGCTATGTCGACCAGGGGCGCTTCGCCCATCTGGGTATCGCGACGGAGCTGTTCGTTAGCCGATCGGACATGACCGAACGGCTGTCCGCAATGCTGGGCGACGTGGGCCGTATCGCAATGGAGTATTCACCCCTCGGGGCGATCCCGCGGGTGTCAAAGGTAGATGCCGGCACCCTGGAGATGGTCCGAGAGGTTGGTATGGAGGTCGTCTCGTCAGCCGACCTGCTCCAGTTCGCCACACAGCGCTGGAGTGAGGAGCAGCTTGGCTCTCACCAAGAGGCTGCCGACAAGCTCGGCCGCATCGTTCAAGACGCCTTCAGGCACATAGGCACATCGCTGGCGTCGGGACTCACCGAGTACGACGTGGCGGAGTTCATGCGCGGGCGCTTCGCCGAGGAAGGTCTGGAGTCGGAAGACGGTCCGATCGTAGCGGTGAACGCGCATGCTTCCGACCCACATTTCGAGCCCACCGAGGAGTCATCGGTGCCGATCGCGAAGGGCGACTGGGTGCTGATAGACCTCTGGGGCCATATGCACGGCGAGTCCACCATGTCCGCCGACATCACGTGGACCGCGTACGTCGGCGATTCGGTCACCGAGACACACCAGAGGGTGTTCGACGCCGTGATCGGTGGCAGAGATGCGGCCGTCAAGGAGCTGATCGACGCCTTTGCCGCCCAACGCCCACTTCAGGGCTGGCAGGTGGACAAGGTGGCGCGCGACTACATCTCGGCGGCCGGATACGGCGAGTACTTCAGCCATCGCCTAGGGCACTCTCTGGGTCGGGAGGTCCACGGCAATGCCGTCAACCTGGACGGATGGGAAACCCACGACACGCGGCCGGTGATCCCCGGAATCGCGGTGACTATCGAGCCTGGAATCTACCTACCTGAGTTCGGGGTCCGCTCTGAGATAGACGTCTACATCGCGGTAGACGGCCCTCGGGTGACCACGGAGATACAGCGTTCGATTGTGCTGATCGGGTCTTGATCTGCGTTCAGACTTGTCGCGGTCCTAGTGGCCTGGCGAGTCCGCCGCCTGACTGGCGGTCCTGGGTAGCTTGAGCAGCAGCAGGATCGCCGCCGCCAGTAGGACCACGGCACCGCCGAACAAGAACGTGTCTCTGGTATCCCCTGAGGCGTCGGCGATAACCCCAGCAAGGATGGGCGAAGCCGTTCCGAGGAAGCCCGCGCCGTATATGAGCGACACGACGGTAGACTGGACCTCGCCTCCGGCAACGTCCATGGCCGCAGCGATGAAGATCGTATGCAGCGAATATAAAAACGCCCCAATGGCTAGGATCGTGAGGACCAGTTGAACGCCCGGGTCAGCGAACCTGAGCGCGATGAACAGGGCTCCCATAACGGCCATCGTAGGGACCAGAACGAATTTGCGGCCCAACCTGTCCGAAAGGAAACCCATGAGCGGCTGAGCGGCTATGCCCACTACCTGTGCCAGGGACACGTAGATGGCGACCTTGGATTCCGAGAATTCGAGGTCCTCCATCAGGTAGACCGGCAAGAAAGCCGTGACAACGCCTTGGCCCATGCTGCGTAGCGCCGCCACGAGCACCAGGGCAAAAATCATGGGCTTTTTCAGAAGCGATGCCAGCGAGCTGATATACGCCCGGGTGGAAGAGGACCCGGGCACCGCTCCAGTGACACCCCGCATCATGCTCCAGATCATGAAGGCGGCCAGCAGCGCCGGAAACAGGCTCACCTTCAGCACGTCTTGCCACACCAGGAACGCCAAGGCCCCCGCCGTGACGAGAGGGCCGATCACCTGTCCCACGCTCCCGCCAGTGCCGTGGAGCGATATCGCGAAGCCCCTCTTGTCGGGGAATCGTCGGGAGAGCGCCCCTATTGCCGGGGGATGGTACAGTGACGGTCCGATGCCGATCAGCAGCATTGCTGCGAACATCCACCAGTAGCTCGGTGCGAGGCTGGCTAGGAAGAAGGCAACACCCATCGCCGAGAGGGAGATGCCCAGCAGGAGCGGCGCTCGGTGGGCGAATCGGTCCCCCAGGTAGCCGGCTCCCATCGTGACACCCCAACCTACTGCCTGCTTGGAGAAGGCGAGTGTGCCGAACTGGGTCGCACTGAGCGCCATGTCGATCTTGATCTTCGGCAGGATAATGGATTGCATGCCGGAGGTGTAGATGTGTTTGACCGCGTGCCCCAGGACCACCGTTGCAGCCAGCTTGTTGCGGCCGGCCTTCAGTTCTGGGGCAACCTCGATAGCTTCCATATGAGTTGGCTCTCCTCAGGGTTTGGCATTCGTGGCCGGGGCCATTATAATCCCTTTGCCTGAATATTTTCACATGAATTAGCCGACATTCCGCGACTTGTTTCATTAATCGTCAATGGAGAACTCTCGGCATACGGATCCTATATATCACTATGCGATCGACATCTTTCGTTGAGCTCAATTACATTAGAGCCTCAGCGGGCAGTTGCGAACGGTCAGGTTGCCATCGCATGACCAGTTTATACAGGATGAGCTAGTATGGCCAAGTTACTGTATGTAGGTACCCGTGGAACTGACGACCCGACCCAGGCCACGTTTTCATTCTTGCTGGCAAAGGGTGCCATCGAGGCGGGCATTATCCTGATGGGGGAATCCGCCCCATTAGTCAAAGATCACATTGTGGATCATATACACGGGGTCGGCGTTCCGGCGCTGAGGGATCTAGTGGATTGCATCGTAGACCACGAGGAGCGGATAACCTTCTGAGGACTCTGCGCCTCGGCCCGTGTGGTCACAGCCGACGACCTGGCAGGCAAGAACGCGAGATTTGCCACCCCTGTCGACGCCCGCCAACCTCGTCGCGGAGTATGATCGTCTGGTCACAATGTAGCGTTCGGAGTAACACTCGTAAGGCGTGGTCGCGGCGGCTCCGGCGCGTGAGCTACAGCGGTAGCTCCTGCCCCACACCCTGCTTTCGTGCCAACTCGTACACCCTTATGCCGGTGGCGATGTCTTCCAGCGCCAACCCCTGTGACTCGAAGAGGGTGATGTCATCGACGGTGTTGCGCCCGGGTGCTCGGCCTGCGATTACTTCCGAGAGATTGCGGACCTGCTCCCACCGGATGATGCCTCGCTCGACCGGATAGAGCAGGTCACCACACTCGATCTTGGCCTGCTCCACGTCGTCCGTTACCACTACCGAGGCGCGCTTCACAGCCTCGCCGTCCAGCTCCGTTCGCATCCAGTGGTTGGCGCCCGACGCGTTGATGTGTGTTCCCGGGGTCAGCCACTCGCCGTTGAGAACAGGCCGTGACGAGCTAGTGATCGTGATGACGATGTCCGAGTCAGACACGCAGGACTCGGCGCTGTCTACTGCGGACACTATGATGCCCAGTCGCTCGGACATCTCGGCCGCGAATGTCTCCCTGTGCTCCGGCGTCCGGCTGTAGACCTTGGTGAGGGAGATGTCGCGCACAGCGCACACCGCCTCAAGCTGGGACATCGCCTGGTAGCCGGCACCTATGATCCCCACGGTCGAGGCATCCTCGCGGGCCATGTACTTGGTGGCGACGCCGCTGGCTGCACCAGTGCGAACCTGGCCCAGCGTCGATGCCTCCATGATCGCCAGCAGCTCTCCCGTCTCGGTACTGGACAGCTGGACGTGAAACCTCACCGGGTTGCCCCGCGTGGCCGCGTATGCCTTGAGGCCCATGACGCCTAGGCCCGGAGAGGCCGCGGACATGAAATTGAAGACCCCGTTAGCCAGCCTCAGCCGCGAGCGTGGCGAGTTTGTCGCCTTGCCCTCCGCCTGCAGTTTGAACCCCTCCTCCACCGCTGCCAGCGCCATGTCCATAGTCAGCAGGCTGCCGACGTCGTCTTCGGTGAGAAATAGTGCCAACTGTCACCTCCCGAGGAAACTGGGTAGAGGACTCTTCAACAGCCTGTAGAAGTGGTTCAGTGGACCGTGTCCGTGGCCCATCGGGAAGGCGTGGCGAATCGTCACCGTGACGTACTTCTTCGTCCGGGACAGGGCGTCCCTGAGCGGTATGCCCCGCGTCAGCCCGGTGGCAATAGCGGAAGCGAGGGTGCATCCGGCGCCGTGTATGCCGGTGGAGGAGATCCCTTGAGCGGTGAACGCCCTGAACTCAGTCCCATCGAACAGGATGTTGGTCGACGGCCGCCCCAGGTGGCCTCCTGTGACGACCGCCGCGCCGGCGCCCATCGCGACGATGTCGCGCGCCGCGTCTCTGGCATCAATCTGCGTCTTGGCCTCGCTACTCAGCAGGACCGTGGCATCGGGAGCGTTGGGCGTCACCACCCGTGCCATCGGGATAAGGGCCGTTCTCAGCGCGTCCAACGCGTTGTCTTGGATGAGACGGACTTCGCCCTCAGCCACCATGGCGGGGTCGACCACCAGCACGTGTGGATTGTATTCGCGCGCCTTTTCGGTCAGGGTCTCGATGATTGTGGAGCTCGGCAGCGTGCCGGTCTTCACGGCATCGGTCCCGATGTCCGAGACGATGGCGTCGATCTGCGTGTCGGTCAGTGATGCCGGCAGCTCCACCACGTTGGTCACACCCCGGTTGTTCTGTGAGACGACGGCCGTAAGCGCAGACGTGCCGTAGACGCTGTGGGCGGCGAAGGTGTTCAGGTCGGCCTGTATGCCTGCGCCTCCGCTGGAGTCCGAACTGGAAATCGTCATGGCCCTAAGCACGCTCGTCACCGATGGCCTCCACGATACGTATCCATCAACTATCGCAGAGCAGTTGCCAGAGTGTCCAGGGAAACGGAAGTGTCCCTCACTCCGATCTCTTCTGTCACCTGCCGTTACCGCGTGGCCTTGACGATCTCTCGGAGTCTCACGTTTTCGCTTTTCAGCCGCTCGGTCTCGGTCTCGGCCTTCCGCAGCTGTTCCAACAGTCTCAGCACCACTTCGACTCCCGCCAGGTTAACGCCGAGGTCGTCCATGAGCCCTCGGATCCGCTGAACGAGCTCGATGTCCCTTCGCGAGAAGACGCGCTGATTTCCCCTGGTGCGTGATGGCTCGATCAGGCCCAGGCGCTCGTAGTACCTCAGTGTCTGCGTGCGGACTCCCAGCATCCGGGCTGCGACGCTGATTATGAAGACCGGCTCGTCGTGGCCGAACATCGCTTCCATGGACATCGGTTCCTACTCCCGTTCAGTGCGGA
>Ga0310345_10004905_pt1 | contig 12019 bp, 13 predicted proteins | sample HC15DNA20500_MG_FD_204667 | JGI IMG/M metagenome (GOLD analysis project Ga0310345, IMG submission 204667) | Marine microbial communities from station ALOHA, North Pacific Subtropical Gyre - HC15-DNA-20-500_MG | ecosystem: Environmental > Aquatic > Marine > Oceanic | place: Pacific Ocean: North...
CCTGGGTCCGCGTGGGAAAGTAAATGCTGGGCACCAGCCCGGTTCGGTAAGTTAGCACAGTCGTTATGGAGAGTACACGGCATACGGTCAGCTGTTTTGTGGGGTCCGAACGAGAAAGCACGGGCTCAAAGCGTTGTTACAGCGTCAGGTGGTAGCGCGGTGTTGGCACCCTTGACTACGGTTACTGATCTTGTGGCACTGGCACGGGCCGCTACAGTCATGGTATCCGGCGATACGGGACCGCTTCACATCGCTGCTGCGGTCAATACACCCTGCGTCGGGATTTACGGTCCGAGCGACCCTATACGGAACGGACCGTGGGCAGAAGATGACGTGGTCGTTTCCGGATTTGATCGATGTGGCTGTCAGAGGAACCGAGCTGGGTCCAATGGCGTCATTGTCCGTCGATGTCTGCAAAAGAGTTCCTGTATGTCCGCCATTCCGGTTGATGCAGTGGAACGTGCGGTGTTAGATCGGCTCAGTTGCTTGAATGATGCTCAACCTTGATGCCAATCCTGGCCTTCGTCGGCTGTTTCTTATTGCGCGGGCACGCGTAGCTCTAGGGTTTTTGGTGGCACTGGTCTCGTTTTGGTTAGCGAGGCCGACTTGGGCCTCCCTGATATGGGGAGGATTGATTGCCGCTCTCGGTGAGGGGCTGCGGCTCTGGGCGTCAGGCCATCTTCGCAAGGGACAAGAGGTTACTTGTTCCGGGCCCTATCATTTTTTGCGTCACCCGCTGTACTGTGGGTCCCTGTTGATCGGCTTCGGATTTTGTGTCGCGGCGGCCGACATGGTCGCTGCTGTTCTCGTAATCGGGTATCTTGCGGTCACTCTGTTTGTCGCGGTGCGTCTAGAGACTGCGACTCTTCGGGAAGCCTTTGGGCAGGAATTTGAGCGCTATGTCCAAGGGACTTCCGTAGCATCAACTAGGGAATTCAGCGGCAAACTGATGGTTGCAAACGGTGAGGTTAAGACTTTACTGGGATTTGTCTCGACACTCGGTATTTTGGGACTGAAAACGTGGTTTTTCTCTCCCTGAGAAACGATGTCGTATAATAGATGTTTATTTGGCAGCCATGGCCGTGCGCTATATGTCGGGCGGTTAGCTCAGTTGGTAGAGCACCGGCTTTACACGCCGGCTGTCACAGGTTCGAGTCCTGTACCGCCCACCAGCCATCGCTCGTCGCTGGCGTTTCGAGCTTTGGTCTGGGAGCCAGAGAAGGTGACTATTGGCGCTCGTGGCAGTTGGTGGGCTGTTAGCGTGGAGTGTTTTGTTTAATAATGCGGGGTCGTAGTTCAGCTGGTTAGAACGCCGGCCTGTCACGCCGGAGGTCGCGAGTTCGAGTCTCGTCGGCCCCGCCAACGACAAAGATGGCCATCGGCTGTGGAGCCGGTGGCCATCGTCCAACCAAAATGGCAACTCCGGCCGCCTTTCTCGACCGAGACGGGACACTTATCGAGGATGTTGGATATGTTGACCGTTTGGAACGGTTACGTCTCTATCCTTGGAGCGTTGAGGCTGTTCGTTTGTTGCATCGTGTCGGATATGCCGTTGTTGTTGTGACGAATCAGGCTGGTGTCGCTAGAGGTATGGTAAAGGAAGAGGTGGTCTTGGCGGCCCGCGATCTCATTCAGCAACGCTTGGCAGAGGGAGGCGAAACTTTGGATGGGCACTATTATTGTCCCCACCTAGAGGAGGCGCCGGTGGCGGCATACCGGCGCCGCTGTTCGTGTCACAAACCGTTGCCTGGCATGGTCCAGCGGGCGGCTGAGGAACTTTCCCTGGATCTAACCCGGTCAGTAGTGATCGGAGATCGATGGAGCGACATTCAGCTGGCTCGATCTGTTGGTGCTAAGGGTCTACTGGTAAAAACGGGGTATGGAGCAACACAAGTTTTAACTCCGCCGGACAACGCATCGCCCGATGCAGTTACTGCAAATCTAATCGAGGCGGTTGGCTGGATGCTTCGCTGCCTACCGCGGCCCCGGACGTGACCTGCACCGCGGGGTGGTGCAACCCGTATGCTACGATTCGATTAGGCACATGGCTTTTAGCGAGGTGGTGGGTCATCGTACCCAGGTGCGTCTGATATCGAGTGCTGTCGATAGGGAGTCATTGCCTCCGACTTTGTTGTTCGTCGGCCCAGCCGGTGTGGGAAAACGTCTAGTTGCCACCGCGTTGGCACAGGCCTTCAATTGCACCGCCCGGGTGCGGAGTGCATCATCCCGAGACTCTTTTCCGGTCGATGGGTGCGGTCAGTGTTCGGCGTGCATACGGATTGCCAGAGGGTCTCATCCGGATGTCCCTATGGTGGAGCCCAGGGTGCTCCGTATGGAGTCCGAAGATCCTCGCACCATTCCGCACGATGTCGATCGTGTGCGGGAGGTGCTTCGAGAAGTCATGTATCGGCCGTTTGAGGGTCGTCGCCGGGTCATCGTGTTTAATGACGCCGACCGTCTTACGAACGCGGCGCAGAGTGCCTTGCTCAAGATGCTCGAGGAGCCACCAGACTCTTTGCAGTGTGTACTTATCACGGCGCGTCCAGACATGCTTTTGCCCACGGTACGTTCTCGGTGCCCGCGGTTCACTTTTGGCCAACTCGGAACGGTTGAGGTGTGGGACGCGCTGGTGCGCGTCCATGGATATGACAAATCCAAGGCTCAGACAGCTGCGGCTTCTGCGGGTGGGAGCCTGGGGCGGGCTTTACTGCTGGTTTCTGAGGAACTGGATGTGGCGCAGGACGCTGCCATAGAGCTGTTGCGTAAAGTTGCCGAGGCGACAGACACAACCGGCCGGCTGCAAGCTGCGACAGTGTTTTTTCCTAAAAACGTTAAGAAAACAAAATACGTTTCCGCAGCACGCGTCATGCGCCAGAAACTTTCAGAACATTTGCGTGTATTGGGATCTGTGCTCCGTGATATGACGGCGGTTGGGAGTGGGGCCGACAAAAATACATTAGCTAACGTGGGTCTTCGTGACAAGTTGGTGCCGTTGGTTGCGAAATTCGAGCCTCCGCGTTGCGTGAATGCGGGTAGGATTGTTGATGAAGCACTCAAGGCCACGGAAAGGAACGTTAATCCGAAGGTGGTTGCTGACTGGCTCGTGTGCCAATTATAGGATCGACAGCTTGTCTCAAACTGAGTTTCCGCCTTTTGTGAGCATTAAGTTCGACGCTGTCGGGCGAGTTCATCGTTTTCTGCTACCTGAGGTTGGGTTCAAGCCGCCGCTACAAACGGGAGACAACGTCGTCGTTGCGCGTGGTGAGCGTCGTGTTTACGGGACGGTTACTCGGTCTGTGCCACAGCTCGCGAGTCGAATGGAGCCGTCTGAGAACTCAGTAAATCGTGTGGTGAGGCGTGCGTCGAAACAGGACGTGGCGACTCGTCTTAAGCAGCAGCATCGCGAGCGAGAGGGCTACCGCATCGGTCTGATGAAGATCAGAGAACGTGCTCTAGCTATGAAACTGATGCGAGTAGAGCAGGAGTTTGACAGTTCAAGACTGATTTTTTACTTCACAGCTGAGGAGCGTGTCGATTTCAGGGACTTGGTACGGGAGCTGGCGACAGAGTTCAATTGCCGGATTGAAATGCGTCAGGTAGGGGCTCGTGATGAAGCCAAGCTCTTGGGTGGCTACGGGACGTGCGGGCGCCCTCTGTGTTGCACAACGTGGCTCAAAGAATTTACGCCGATCTCCATCAAGATGGCTAAGCAACAACATATCAACCTCAATCCTTCGAGGCTATCTGGGCTGTGTGGTCGATTGAAGTGTTGTTTACGCTATGAGTTGCCCAACGCAGCCGGAGAGCAGTTTGCTGGTTGTGCGAACGAAGGGTCGTGCAGTCGAAGTGGTGGGTGTGGGGGGAATTGCGCCACGGGAGGATGTGGTACAGGAACCTGTTCGTCCTGCGGCTAACCTGTTCCACACTCAATGGCACTTCCTCGCATTGGCCTTACCGTAGGAGATCCGTCGGGTATCGGCCCTGAAATTGCCGAGCAGGCCGCTCGTGACCCGGAGGTCACCAAGGTGTGTGACCCGGTGTTGTACGGTGCAACATCAGGATCCGGCGAGCATGTCTTTTCGCCCGGAAAGGCAACGGCCGATGGTGGGCAGGTAGCTTTCGAGGCTGTGTTTCGAGCGACAACAGATGCCCTGGCGGGACGACTTGATGCAATAGCAACCGCGCCCATCAGCAAGACCGCTTGGCGGCTTGCTGGTCTGCCATGGCGGGGTCACACAGAGTTGTTAGCACATCTAACCGGAGCATCTAATGTCGCGATGATGTTTCACACCGATCGGCTACGAGTGGTGCTCGCAACCGTTCACGTTTCGCTAGCAGAGGTGCCAGCACTCCTGACCCAGTCACGCATCGAATCTACTGTGGAACTTGCGCATGCTGAACTCCCCAGGTTCGGGTACTCCTCACCCCGGTTGGCATTGGCGGGACTGAACCCTCATGCAGGTGAACAAGGCTTGATGGGGCAAGAGGAAGAGCGGGCATTGAAGCCTGCTATCGACGCCTCGCGCGCGCGTGGAATCGACGTCAAGGGTCCTTTTCCTGCGGACACGGTTTTCGCGCGTGCCCTCGGAGGTGAGTTTGATGCTGTTGTAGCGTGCTATCACGACCAAGGGCTGATCCCAATCAAGCTAGTGGCTTTTGGCCGTTCGGTAAACGTTACGTTGGGACTCCCAATTGTGCGAACCTCAGTAGACCACGGTACTGCGTACGATATAGCGGGAAAGGGTCTAGCTAACCCAGCTAGCATGGTGGCTGCCCTTCGTCTCGCCGCGCGTCTCGCGATGCGTAGCACTTCGGTTATGACATGAGTGAACGATCCTCCGAACATCTAATTGCGGATAACCGAAAGGCTCGTCATGACTACCAGTTATCCGACACTTTTGAAGCTGGCATCATTTTGCTCGGGACAGAGGTCAAGGCTATTCGTGAGGGTCGCGTTAACCTCAAGGACAGCTACGGCCGTATAGAGAATGGGGAAGTATTCCTTCACAATGTGCACATCAGTCCGTATAGCCACCGCGGGTACGCAGAGCACGAACCTCTCCGCCGACGGAAATTGCTTTTGCGTAGGGAGGAGATTCGGAAGCTTATCGGAAAGATCGTTGAAAGAGGATTCACGTTGGTTCCTGTCCGGATGTACTTTAAAAATGGTGTAGTGAAAGTAGCGGTGAGCGTTGCGAAGGGAAAAAAAACTTACGACAAGCGTGAGTCGATCCGTCGAAGAGAAATTGATCGGGAAACTCGCGCAATGATAAAGAACCAAACACGATGACTATTCTTGTCACGGGAGCGGGGGGGCAACTGGGTTACACCATTAGTTCGACTCTCGAGTCCTTGCATCGGGTCGTGGCGCTTGATCGAGGCGAACTGGACTTGGTCCGATCGGCCGCGGTTCTTGATGCCGTGCATGATTTGGAACCCGATGTAATCATCAATTGTGCCGCGTACACCAACGTTGATGGTGCTGAGGATGATCCCGTCACAGCATTCAACGTGAACGCCTTTGGTGTTCGAACACTTGCGCAAGCGGCGCGTGACGTCGATGCTACGTTGGTTCACTACAGCACCGATTTTGTCTTCGATGGTGAAGCGGACAGTCCGTACACGGAAGAAGATGCGACGAATCCTCAGAGTGCGTACGCGATGTCCAAACTTTTAGGCGAGTGGTTTGCTCAAGATGCTCACTCATACATTCTTAGGGTGGAGAGTCTGTTTGGGGGTGGGCGTGCCGATACAAAAGGCAGCAGCGTCGACCGGATGGCTGATGCTATTTTGGAGGGACGGACAGTTCATGCTTTCTCTGACCGCACGGTTTCGCCGAGCTATGCTTGTGACGTAGCGGCTGCGACAGTCTCACTTTTAAAGCGTACCCCAGCGCCCGGCGTCTACCATTGTGTTGGATCTGGGTTCGGAACGTGGGTGGATGTCGCGGCACAGTTGGCGCGTTGTCTTGGGCGGTCGACAGAAATTGTTCCAGTAAGTGTTGCCAGCCGCCCGTGCAAAGCAGCACGTCCAAAGTTCTGTGCCCTGTCGAATGCCAAGCTGACGAGATCAGGCATCGAGATGCCGGCATGGATGGATGCCCTGAGACGCTATGCTGCTACGCGCGTTGGGTAACCAATTGTCACGCGAGTATTTCTTCCGCCAGATTAGATATTTGCCTGCCGATAGCCAGACAGGCGGTCAAACCAGGTGAGTCAATTCCCGCTGCGTGGATGAGACGCGGTACGCGGGTATCGCGTCTGAGCATGAAGTCTGCAAACGGTACGTGCGCCGGGCACAATTTGGCGCGAATTCCTGTGCCACCCATTCGTAAGTCGCCGATTTTGAGATTGGGTAACAGACGACACACGGATTCGTAGAGGGACCCCAGCGGTAAGCGGTTTCCTTCATAGTCGTCCTTGACCGACTGGTAACGAGAAGTTGGTCCAACCGTGACGGTTCCCCACGTTGTCTTCGTCAAGTGGACTCCGAGTCCGTGTCCTGATCGGTCAGGCAGCGGATAGATGAGGCCATTAACAAGTTCTTGGGCCTTGGGCGATAACTCTGCGTATTCACCTCTGACAGGATAGATAGTGAACATTTCTCCGCCGAGCATGGCGGATAGATTATCTGCATACAAGCCCGCAGCATTAACCACTGTCCGAGCAAAAATTCTTTCGCGTGGCGTTTGCAACTCGACCCCGTCGGAAGCTGCTGTTCCGTTTAAGATTGCTGTTCCCGTCAACAGAAACACGTCTTGGGCAGTCGCTAATTGGGTCAATGTTCGGATGAGCGTCTCCGCTTCGACGATACCTGTCGATGGCGACCAGAGTGCCGCACAGGCTCGAACGAAGGGTTCGTGTGTCTTGATGAACTGGCTATCGACGATGCATAGATCCTCCACCCCGTTAGCTCTTCCGCGTTTGGCGAGTTCTTCGAGTACCGGAATTTCTGTCGCGTCGGAACAGACGATGAGCTTTCCACAGCGGGTGTGGGGAACGTCATGTCGAGCACAGAACTCGTAAAGTGCATTTCGTCCTTCGACGCAGAGCCGAGCTTTTAGCGATTCCTCCGGATAGTAGATACCGGAGTGGATCACACCACTATTATGTGTGCTTGCTTCCAGGCCCACTTTAGGATGTCGTTCCAGCAGACAAGTCGATCGGCCGCGTTCAGAAATGGCGCAGGCCGCCGCTAGCCCCACCACCCCTCCACCGACCACTGCCACGTCCACACGTTCCATGATTTATTACCCAGGACGGTGATGATTGTGCCACGACCGTCAGAACGTCGTACACTAATGGAAGTGTCACTACTAGAAAAAATTCGCGCTGGAGAAGCCCGCGTTAGCGTTATAGGGCTTGGCTACGTAGGTTTGCCGCTTGCGGTTGAGTTTGCAAAAGTTGGTCTCACGACTGTGGCTCTGGATGTTGACGAGGACAAAGTAGCTAGACTCAAGCGAGGCGAGTCGTATATCGCAGATGTATCTGATGAAGATGTTCAAGTCGTGATAGGCACGGGACGTCTGCGCCCAACAGTTGATTTTTCTGAACTTTCTGGCGTCGACACTGTTGACATCTGTGTGCCTACGCCCTTGAGAAAGACACGTGATCCGGACCTTTCGTTCATTGTGTCGGCTGTGGATGAGATCGCGAAGCATCTACGCAAAGGTCAGCTCGTCATTCTTGAATCAACGACGTATCCAGGCACCGTTGAGGAGGTTGTACGGCCGAAACTCGAAGCTGGAGGCCTTCGAGCTGGCCGGGACTTCTACTTGGCGTTTTCACCGGAACGTGTGGATCCTGGGAATCCGACTTGGACCACTCGTAACATTCCGAAGGTTGTTGGAGGCGTCGATGATGAATCGACGCGAGTCGCGGCCGCGTTGTACCAACAGGTTGTTGATACCGTGGTGCCAGTGTCAACGACAACAGTCGCCGAGATGGTGAAGCTTCTTGAGAATACGTTTCGCGCGGTTAATATCGGTCTAGCAAATGAGCTTGCGCTTATGTGTCGGGCGCTCGGTGTCGACGTCTGGGAAGTTATCGATGCGGCAAAGAGCAAACCGTTTGGGTACATGCCTTTTTATCCTGGACCCGGCCTCGGCGGGCACTGCATTCCCATCGATCCGTTTTATCTGAGTTGGAAGGCCAAGCAGATCGGATTTGAGAGTCGGTTTATCGATCTTGCCGGACAGATCAACGCCTCGATGCCACAATATGTCGTCGAGCGGGTGACGGAAGCTCTGAACAGTCAATCTCGTTCGATCAAAGGCTCACGGGTGCACTTGCTGGGTGTGGCGTACAAACCGAACGTCAGCGACACACGCGAGTCACCTGCGATCGATGTTGCCGTCTTACTGCAACGACTAGGAGCCATTGTGAGTTTCAGTGATCCATTTGTGCCGGTTATTCGTGCAGGCACATTGCAGCTGAGCGAGATAGCCATGGAAGATGCCTTGGCTGGCTGTATTGACTGTGTAGTGATTACAACGAATCATGACGGTCTCGATTATCCTGCGCTAGCGAGCCGCGTGCCGGTTGTTGTTGACACGCGAAATGCGCTAAAAGGCGTCAAAGGGGAAAACATTTTTAGGTTGTGAATGCTATGACGAGACGTGCCATTATCACTGGGATCACTGGACAGGACGGCTCGTATCTGGCCGAACTTCTGTTGGACAAAGGCTACGAAGTGTTCGGCGCAGTGCGTAGGTTGAGCGCACCAAACCACTGGCGCCTCGAACACCTGCTTGATCGAATTGAGCTTCGGCCGGCGGACCTATTAGACCAGCTTTCGTTGATTCGCCTGGTGGATGACGTTCGCCCTCATGAGATCTACAACCTGGCAGCGATGTCGTTTGTACCTGCGTCTTGGGACCAGCCACTGTTGACAGGAGAGTACAACGCGCAGGGTGTTACGCGACTCTTAGAAGCGATTCGGCAGGTGGATACGTCGATTCGCTTTTATCAGGCGTCGTCAAGCGAGATGTTTGGCAAGGTGCGAGAGACACCGCAAAACGAGTTGACGCCCTTCTACCCTCGAAGTCCCTATGGTGTATCTAAGGTGTTTGCCCACTACATTACGGTGAACTACCGTGAAAGCTACGATCTATTTGCTTCATCAGGCATTTTGTTTAATCACGAGTCGCCACGCCGCGGTTTAGAGTTCGTGACCCGGAAGGTTAGCCATGGCGTGGCACAGATCAAGCTCGGCTTGGCCGATTCCTTGGTGTTGGGAAATCTTGATGCGCATCGAGACTGGGGTTTTTCCGCGGACTACGTCCGGGCAATGTGGTTGATGTTACAGCAAGAAACGCCATCTGATTACGTAATTGCCACTGGTGTCAGCCATTCTGTTCAAAGCCTCGTCGAGACAGCGTTTACTCACGTCGGTCTAGATTGGCACGATTTTGTGCGAACCGATCCGTCTCTCCTGCGTCCAGCTGAGGTCGAGCATCTCATCGGTGATTCATCGAAGGCTGCGGAGGAACTTAATTGGAATCCATCGATTAAATTTTCCGTCTTAGTCCAAATGATGGTTGATGCCGACCTCGAACGTCTGAAGGTCGCGGCAGACCGAGGCTCTCATTTGATTTCCAGGCCATAGGCGTAGGCTGCGAATAACACGCTTGATGACCGATTGTCGCTACCTTACTGGGGTTGTTGTTTCCCTGACTATTAGCTCGTGATGTGGATCGGGTTCACTTCATCGACGGACCCAAATACGACTACGTGGACTTGGATTTCGGTCTCGTGTTGACAGGTAAGTCCTCTGCGTACGGTTGGTGACACTGTTTTGTTGCACGTCGTTCCGGAGGACCCCTAATGGTGCCTGGCGTGTCTTGAAAGCCTCAACCGCGCTGGGCTACCACTGCGTAGTCTTGGTCAGCGAATAGCAAAGCGTTGAGCATCTCTACGTTGTGATTGAGGACCGAGATAACTGTAGATGCTTCTTGGTCAGATGAGGAATCGCCGGCAAACTGTAGTTTGTTCTCGGGTGGCACCGATGATAGGTAGATAATTTCAGCTTGCTGAAAACCGCTTGCGGTCACCAGATATTTCAAGGTATCGGGATGGAGCGGGCGACAGTGGGTGATATCGCGAACATAACTCTGGAAAAAGGCTGACCATGATGCGACATTGATGGTTTCGAGCACAAGCTTTGCTCTTGGGCGAAGCTTGAGCAAAGACATGTCGATGAACTTAAGCAGATATGTAGGTTCAAGGTGTTCGACGACTTGAGCGGCGAATAGTCCACCCAAAGAAGCATCCGGGAGGGTGGCCAGATGGCTGAGTACGTCGGTCGCATGAACTGATAGCCCTCGTGAACGACAGACTTCGACCATGTCATGGTCGAGGTCAACACCGGTAGCAGTTACGCCGTGTTCTTGAAGTAGTTCCAAAAATTCTCCGCGGCCACATCCCACATCGAGTACGTCTGTGGCCCCTTCGAAATATGGTAAATAGCCGGCGACACGAGCCCGAATTTCACTTTCTGAGCCACGGAACTTGTCTTCGAAAGCGACGTATTTGTAACTGTCATAGGTTGCTGTCTGAGGTGTAGATGGGTTGGGGGAAGCAGCGATGTCTGATGTTCCAGAGTCAACGTTGGTCCCAGGTGTTGGCGAGGTCTGTAATCGCTCGAGTTCTCGTTTGAGAGAAGCGGTGACTTCATGCCACACTGCTGTGGTTGAGCGGATCTCATCCACCCTCGCTACGTAACGTTGTTCACGAGCGACCATCGATTCCCATCGCTTCTGAAGCTCGTCTGATAATCCGCTGAGACCGCCGGCAAGACCAACAGCGAGCGTGCCGCCAACCTCGCGATCCTTGGTGTCGACATAAACTGTGATTTGTTGCGCAAACTGAAGTAGTTTGTGCTGAAAAGTCACGAGTCTTTCAAGTTCCTCTCTCATCACGGCAGTTGCACTCGCAACTGCTTTCGTAACCTCTCGGTTCATCTCAATGTTCCGGTTGATGTGATCTACGAGTGCTGAATTGAACATCTGCTGTCGCTCAAATACAGGAGCTACCGTTCGCCATACAAACGCTCGAATTCGGCCGCGCCAGCCGTTGGTTTCCGCTGGAGTAAGTTCCGAAAGATCCCAACACTTATTGAGTGGGGTGACCTGGTGTTCGTCATAGTGAGGAGGTGCATCTGGCATGTCACGCAGATGCTGAATCGCATTGTCGAGTGCGGTCAGGGCTTCGTTGTAGACACGATCAGCGTCTTCGCGTTCGTCGTGTAAACGTGTGAGATCTTCGGGAGAAAGACTGAGCTTGAACATGCGTCTGGTAGCCAATTGTATGCCGTCCGCCTAGTCTGAACCATAATGTTCCGGTTCAGGTCTGAAGATGGAGTGGTGTGCAGCTGGGATGGCTTATGCCAGACTTTCGACTAAAAACGGCTCAATTCTACCAATCTCAACTGCCACCAAGGTTTTAGTTCATGACGGTTGGGTTTACAAGAGCATCCGGAGTACGGATTTTGTGGTTGCCTGGACAGTGATCACTGATCACTGTCCACTTGACCCAACGTACCTTCCAATGGACTACTAGCCGTGGCGTACCTCTTTCGAGGGATACGCCCCGCTAAGAAACCAGCACGACCGGCTTTGATGGCCAAACACATAGCCCGGGCCATGGCGATAGGGTCCTGTGCTTCAGCGATGCCTGTGTTCATGAGGACTGCGTCGGCCCCGAGCTCCATGGCAATCGCAGCATCTGAAGGTGTACCCACTCCTGCGTCGACGATTACCGGTACACGGGAAAACTCCTTGATAATTCTTATGTTGTTGGGATTTTGAATGCCGAGTCCGGATCCGATAGGGGCGCCGAGTGGCATCACTGCGGCTGCTCCAGCGTCCTCAAGTTTTCGGCAAATTACCGGGTCGTCATTTGTATAGGGAAGCACGATAAAATTTTCCTTAACAAGAATTCGAGTAGCTTCGAGCAAGGCTTCGTTATCTGGAAACAGTGTTCGTTGGTCGCCAATTACTTCAAGTTTGACCCAATTTGAA
>Ga0310345_10004908_pt1 | contig 12017 bp, 10 predicted proteins | sample HC15DNA20500_MG_FD_204667 | JGI IMG/M metagenome (GOLD analysis project Ga0310345, IMG submission 204667) | Marine microbial communities from station ALOHA, North Pacific Subtropical Gyre - HC15-DNA-20-500_MG | ecosystem: Environmental > Aquatic > Marine > Oceanic | place: Pacific Ocean: North...
AAGGTCAGGTTGTCGGTATTAATTCTCAGATTCTCAGCAGTACCGGCGGTTCAAACGGCATTTCTTTTGCCATACCCAGTAACATGGCACTGAATGTCATTGAGCAGCTGAAAGACTCCGGCAGTGTTAGCCGTGGTCTGCTTGGAGTCCTGATCAAGGATGTCAATTACGGGCTGGCCCAGGCCTATGGACTGGATGCGCCAATGGGTGCCTTTGTTGATGAAGTGCAACCCGACAGCCCGGCACAGCGTGCCGGTATTGAGAATAATGATATTGTGATTGCTTTCAATGACATCCCTATCAATGAATCTTCTCAGCTTCCGTATTACGTAGGGCAGGTTAGGCCAGGCACTGAGGCCACTATCACCTTGTTGCGTGATGGAGAGCGAATGAACCTTCCTGTGGTGGTGGGAGCATTGCCTGGCAGTGAACTGGCGCAAGGGTCCAACCGGCCCAGTCAGCCTCGTGGAAACTCCCTGGCATTGACAGTTGATAGCTTGCCGGCAGAGTTGGAAGAAGAGAATCCCGAACTGGCCTCTGGTGGTGTCGTGATCGATGAGCTTCGTCAGGGGCCCGCACGGCAGGCAGGTCTCGCGTCCGGCGATATCATCGTCATGCTCAATCATCAGGCAGTGAATTCGGTGAATGATTTCAATGCGATTGTTGATGATCTGCCTGAGACCGGTTATGTGCCAGTGCGGGTTGTACGTAATGGCCGGGGCAGCACGCTGGTGATCGAACTCCAGTAGCCGGTCGTGCCGCCGAAGCACGGAAAGCAACTGACAGTGGCGCTTTGTTCCTGTAGACTTGGCGCCCTCCAGAGTAACGAGTGATTCTCCTAAGTGACCGATCTCAGCCGTATACGAAACTTCTCAATTATTGCTCACATTGACCACGGTAAGTCCACCCTGGCAGACCGCTTCATCCAGTTTTGCGGTGGTCTGACCGATCGGGAAATGGCCGAGCAGGTGCTTGATTCGTTAGAAATCGAAAAAGAGCGTGGTATCACCATCAAGGCGCAAAGCGTGACCCTGTTTTACACAGCTCGCGATGGTGAACGATATCAGCTCAATTTTATTGATACGCCCGGACACGTGGATTTCTCCTATGAAGTCTCCCGCTCCCTGGCTGCCTGTGAAGGTGCGCTACTGGTTGTCGATGCCGGCCAAGGCGTGGAAGCCCAATCTGTCGCTACGTGTTATACCGCTATTGAACAGGGCCTTGAAGTCATTCCTGTTCTCAATAAAATGGATTTGCCGCAGGCTGACCCCGACAAAGTCCGTCAGGAAATTGAAGAAATCATCGGCATTGATGCCTCACAGGCCGTGCTAGCCAGTGCCAAGTCAGGCATGGGTATCGAAGATATTCTCGAGGAACTGATTCGACTCGTTCCTGCGCCCCAGGGAGACCGGGACGGGCCTTTGCAGGCACTGATCATAGATTCCTGGTTCGATAATTACCTCGGTGTTGTCTCTCTTGTTCGCGTCAAGCAAGGTACGCTGAAAAAAGGCGACAAGATTATTGCCAAGAGCATTGGTAAAGGTCATGTCGTTGATCATGTCGGTTTCTTTGACCCCAAGCGCCATGACCTTGACCAGTTACAGGCTGGTGAAGTGGGGTATGTCATTGCCGGTATCAAGGACATCCAGGGCGCCCCGGTTGGTGATACGCTGACGTTGGCGTCAACGGCCGACACACCCGCATTGTCAGGGTTTATGAAGGTTCAGCCTCAGGTATTTGCCGGGTTGTATCCCGTTTCTGCTGACGACTTTGAGGATTTTCGTGATGCCCTCGAAAAACTGACCCTCAACGACGCCTCATTGTTTTATGAGCCCGAGAGTTCAGACGCACTGGGTTTCGGTTTCCGTTGCGGTTTTCTCGGTATGCTGCACATGGAGATTGTCCAGGAACGTCTGGAGCGTGAATACGATATTAACCTGATTACCACTGCACCCACGGTGGTTTATGAAGTGGTAACGCGCGGGAATGAGGTCGTCAAGGTAGAAAGCCCATCGGCACTGCCCGCAACTGCATCCATTATCGAGACGCGGGAGCCTATCGTACTGGCCAGTATCCTGGTACCACAGGAACACCTGGGCAATATCATTTCCCTGTGTGTCGCCCGGCGTGGTGTTCAGAGAGACATGCAGTTCATAGGCAGTCAGGTCTCATTGAGTTACGAGTTGCCAATGGCCGAGGTGGTCATGGATTTCTTTGATAAACTCAAATCAGCCAGCCGTGGATATGCTTCACTGGATTATCATTTTATTCGATTCCAGCCAGCCAGCCTGGTCAGGCTGGATGTACTGATCAATGGTGACAGGGTGGATGCATTGGCCCTGATTGTTCATCGTGATCAGGCGCACAGTAAAGGCCGTATATTAGTTGAGAAAATGAAAGAGCTGATTCCACGGCAAATGTTTGATGTGGCCATTCAGGCAGCGATAGGTGGCCAGATCGTGGCACGATCAACGGTCAAGGCATTACGCAAGAACGTGACCGCCAAGTGCTATGGCGGTGATGTGACACGTAAGAAAAAGTTGCTTGAAAAACAAAAAGCCGGTAAGAAACGTATGAAGCAGGTGGGCAATGTGGAAGTGCCCCAGGAAGCCTTCCTCGCCGTTCTCAAGGTAGACAGTTAATGGACATAGATTTTTCGCTGGTGTTGGTGGTTCTGGTCGCAATTTGCGGTTTCATCTGGTTGCTGGATCGGTTTCTGCTGGCCCCGGGGAGAAAGATGGCTGGCGAATCTGCTCAGGAACCGGTTGTCGTTGAATACGCCAAATCTTTTCTACCGGTGTTAACCATTGTCCTGTTGTTGCGTTCCTTTCTGGTCGAGCCCTTTCAGATTCCTTCCGGTTCCATGATCCCTACGCTTGAAGTTGGGGATTTTATTCTGGTCAATAAATATCACTATGGTTTACGACTCCCTGTGGTCGGCACCAAAATCATGGAAAACAATGAGCCAAAACGTGGGGAGGTGATGGTATTTATCCCGCCGCATGAAGACCAGTATTTTATCAAGCGTGTGATTGGTTTGCCGGGCGATACTATCGAATATGTTGACAAGGTGTTGAGAGTTAATGGCGAGCCTGTGACGATTGATGTCGTCGGCGATGTCGCCGTTGAAACATCCTCCGGGATGCGAGAAGGCACCTTGTTTAATGAAACCATTGGTGACGTTACGCACCGCTCGCAAATTATCAATCGTGGCAGTCGGGGTGGTCGAACCAGTTGGGTTGTCCCGGCAAACCATTACTTTATGATGGGCGATAACCGGGATAACAGTGCAGATAGCCGTGTCTGGGGCCCGGTGCCGGAATCTAATATCGTGGGCAAAGCCTTTGCGGTCTGGATGCATAAAGAACCTGGCCTCAACCTGCCCAGTTTCAGCAGAAACCAGTTGATTCAATGACAATGGTATCCAGCTCAGGCTTGGTATGCATTATGATTCATATCCGATAAACAAACGATCAGCTTTGCTGTCACGCATTGCACTGATCCTCTTTGTGCTTGTTGTCATTCCTGTACTTTTTATCTCTTATCGATTGATTCCGGCATTTCTGGACTATCATTTCATGGTGACAACGGCGCGGCATATGGTACAAGGTGGGGTAGCTGAAAGGATGTCAGACAGTCAGATACGCAATGATTTTGCTGCCACGATGCGCCTTAATCACATTCATACCTTTCAACCTGGAGCATTAAGTGTTGAGCGGTTGCCAGGAATGACACTGCTGGTAATAGCCTATACCGTTGATATCGAAGTACTGCCCGGAAGTGAGATAACGCTGGCTTTTCAGAAGGAAGTGCCCTGATGCTGGATCAAAATCAAGTGGAACAACTTCAGGCCAATTTGGGTTATCAGTTTAATGATCGCAGTTTGTTGCAACTGGCTCTGACTCATCGCAGTGTCGGAACACAAAACAATCAGCGTCTGGAGTTCCTGGGCGATGCAGCACTGGGATTGATCATGGCCGATCTGCTGTTCATCAATCACCCTTTTGCCAGTGAAGGGGACATGAGTAAAGCGAGAGCCAGCCTGGTCAACCGTCAGGCATTGTCTGCACTTGCCAAAAAACTCAATATCAACAATTTACTGGTAATGGCACTTGGCGAGCGCAAGAATGGGGGTGCTGAGCGTGACTCCAACCTCTGTGATGCCGTTGAAGCAATATTCGGAGCGATATACAAAGACGGAGGCTACGAGGCATGTTATCAGTGCATCAGTCGACTCCTCAGGAAAGAGATGCCAACTCAGTCACTGGATGAGATCAAGGATGCCAAGACCCGGCTACAGGAACTGATGCAGCAAAAAGGGTTGGCATTACCTGTTTACGAAGTAGAGAACATAATCGGTGAAGAGCACGAGCAATGTTTTAACGTGACCTGTCAGACTGAGCTTTCCCGTGAAATTTCAAAAGGAGAGGGAAGCAGTCGTCGTCGGGCAGAGCAGGATGCGGCGGCAGCCATGTTAACTTTGATCAGTCAGCAAACTTCAGGAGAGAACTGAAAATGTCAGCACAACCGGCAGAACAGCAAAAGCGTTGCGGATTTATCGCCATTGTCGGGCGCCCGAACGTTGGGAAATCCACATTGCTTAATTATCTCCTCGAACAAAAAATCAGTATTACTTCACGAAAACCTCAGACAACGCGGCACCGTGTGACGGGCATTCTCACAGAGAATGATACGCAGTTTGTTTTTGTTGATACGCCGGGGCTCCACAAAGCTGATCATAAGGCATTAAACCGTGCGATGAACGCGACTGTACTGGAGGTGCTCAGTGATGTTGATGTGGTGCTCTTCATAGTAGACCGGCTCACTTTTAATGAGGAAGACCAGATGGTCTTGGATGCATTGTCAGCTATTAAAAAGCCGGTGTTGCTGCTAATTAACAAAATTGATCTGTTGAAGCAACGTGAGCGTCTGTTGCCACACATTGATCGTTTGTCGAAAAAAAGAGAGTTTGCCGAGATTATTCCAATGACTGTGTTGGGGGGGCATAATCTGGATGCTGTGTTGCAGAGCGTTAAGCCGCATTTGCCGGTATCACCTTTTCTGTTTCCGGAAGACCAGGTTACCGACCGTTCCTCACGATTCCTTGCAGCGGAACTGATACGAGAAAAAATTACTCGCCAGTTGGGCGATGAATTACCTTACGAAGCCATGGTTGAAATCGAGCGTTTCGATATGGGTGAAAAAAGCTTACATATTCATGGCCTCATATTAGTCGAGAAAGCGGGACAAAAGCAGATTATTATCGGTAAAGATGGAGAACGACTGAAGTCGATTGGCAAGGCTGCCCGCCTGGATATGGAAACGGCTTTTGGCCGTAAAGTCATGCTCAATCTTTGGGTAAAAGTGAAATCAGGATGGGCTGACGATGAGCGCGCCCTGCAAAGTCTGACATAAGCCCAAGAGGGCATTGCAGTCATGCGCATTGATATGCAACCCGCCTATGTGCTGCACACCCGTCCGTACCGGGACAGCAGCCTGCTGATCGATTTTCTGACCCGCGATTATGGTGTGTTGCGAGCAGTGGGGCGTGGCATGTCAGGAAGCAACAAGCGCGGCAAAAACCGTATCATGCCTTTTCAGCCTTATCTGGTCACCTTATCTGGCAAGACAGACTTGCTATCACTGTACCAGAGTGAATATGCCGGTCGGTCGATTCTTCTGAAACACGAAGCTCTGTTCAGTGCCATGTACCTGAATGAACTGCTGACACGAACGTTGCAATTTCAGGAAAGTCATTCACATGTTTTTATTCGTTACGGGCATGCGCTCTCGGGGCTTGAGGCCGGCCTACCGATTGAATCCGTGCTGCGGCGTTTTGAGTGGTGGTTACTGGAGGAACTCGGCTATGGCGTCGATGCAGGCAGTATTGACCCTGCAGTGTCATACCATTATGAAGACGCTGCAGGGTTTGTCCGCGCCAATCAAGAAACCGTTACTGAACTGATTTTTCCCGGAGAATTGCTATTGGCCCTGGCCTCATGGGTGGAGAATGAAAATGATGCTGAGCTACCTGCACCGTTGGCCCGCTTCAGTAAAGTGTTGATGAGACGGCGACTTTTGCCACTGTTGGGTGACCGGCCCTTGTTAAGCCGAAAGCTGTTTTCACGCAAAAACCTGTCGTCAGCCAGCGCTCACTCTGGGGGTGACCTATCGCAGAAGCCCAAATAAAGGTAAAATCGCCGCTTTCGAGTTTGCCTTGAGTTGAGGTTATCAGATCAGGTTATGGATTACCCCACGATTGATTCGCAGATTGGCCAGACACCGTTAGTTCGCTTGCAGCGCCTGGCCGGCGAGACGAGCAACACGATACTGCTGAAACTGGAGGGAAATAACCCTGCTGGTTCCGTAAAAGACAGACCGGCCCGCAATATGATCCTGCAGGCCCAGCTCCGTGGTGATATCAAACCAGGCGATACATTAATTGAAGCCACCAGTGGTAACACTGGTATTGCCCTGGCCATGGTGGCAGCCATTCATGGCTATCGAATGGTGCTGATTATGCCGGATAACATGTCTGCGGAGCGGAAGTCAGCGATGAGTGCTTATGGTGCTGAGCTGATTCTGGTCAGTGAACAGGAAGGCATGGAGGGCGCCCGCGACCTTGCCGATAAAATGGGGGCTGAAGGTAAAGGTTACGTTCTGAATCAATTTGCTAATCCGGACAATCCCGAGGCTCATTATCTGACCACCGGCCCAGAAATCTGGCAGGCAACGCAAGGCAAGATTACTCATTTTGTTTCATCCATGGGCACGACTGGCACCATTATGGGCGTGTCACGTTATTTGAAAGAAAAAAATGCTGCCATTGAAATTATTGGTTTGCAGCCAGAAGATGAATCAAAGATACCGGGTATTCGGCGCTGGCCACAGGCCTATCTGCCCGCCATATATGATGCAGCCCGTGTTGATCGCGTGGTTGATATTTCGCAAAAAGATGCAGAGGAAACCATGCGTGCGCTGGCTCGTGAAGAAGGGATTTTCTGTGGCGTTTCCTCCGGTGGTGCAGTCTATGGTGCGCTGCAACTGGCCCGGCAGGTAAACAATGCCACGATCGTCTGTATTATCTGCGATCGCGGTGACCGCTATCTTTCTACGGGTGTATTCTCCTGATCGGCTATACCTCATGTAATCACCGTCAATAGAGTTGACACTGTATCAACCTGTAATTCGTATAAGCGAGAGATCCATGACAAACAAGCGACGCAGGCGTCAGCGATTGCCTGCTGAACCTGTGACTATCAGTATTGAGCGCATGAGCAACGAGGGAAGGGGTATTGGCTCTCTCGATGGAAAAATTGCTTTTGTCGACGGTGCGTTGCCAGGAGAAAACGTTTCCGCTGTTTATACCGGACAACGTTCTCAATATGATGAACTGAAAACCGTAGAGGTCCTGACGGAATCAAAGGAACGGGTCAAACCTCCCTGTGATGTTGCATCAATCTGTGGCGGCTGCACCCTGCAGCACTTCGATAGTAATGCCCAGTTACGCTTTAAACAAAGCGTGCTGCTGAATCATCTGCAGCACAATGCCAACCAAACAGATTATGACGTCCTGCCTGCTATGGCAGGTCCGACGCTTTCTTATCGACGTAAAGCCCGACTTGGTGTCCGATATGTTCACCGCAAAGGGGATGTGCTGGTTGGTTTTCGTGAACAGGGCAACAGTTTTATCACCAATATGGAAGGATGTCCGGTGCTGGTTTCTCAGGTAGATAGCCTGATCCGTCCACTGCGCGATTTGATCCATAGCATGGAAATTTGTCGTGAAATTCCTCAGATTGAAGTGGCAGTGGGTGAATCTGCAGCGCGACCTGATGAAGATATCGATAATGATCTGGTTGTCAGCCTGATTCTGCGCCACTTGCAGCCGCTGCCCGAAAGTGATCTGCAAAAGCTGAAAATGTTTGCGGATGAGCACCAGGTGCAATGGTTTCTCCAGTCTGGCGGCCCGGCAACGGTAAAACGTTTTTGGCCCGAGACAGGCGCTGACAAATTGAGTTACTACTTGCCTGTTACCGATGCTGCAAAGTCAATAGAAATGCAGTTTGCACCGTCGGATTTCACCCAGGTGAATGCACTGATCAACCGCAAGATGATCAGGCAGGCTATTGAACTGCTGGATTTACAGCCGGAAGACAGTGTGCTTGATCTGTTTTGCGGATTAGGTAATTTCAGTCTGCCCATGGCATTGCACTGCGCCCAGGTAACGGGTGTTGAGGGCAGCCAGGAAATGAGTGAGAGAGCATCTGATAATGCACGTCTCAACAATATCGAAAATACCCGTTTTTTCAGTGCTGACCTGTTTACGGAATTTGATGGCCAGCCCTGGTCTGATCAGCAGTACACGAAAGTACTCTTGGATCCGCCCCGTTCTGGTGCCATTGAAATCGTGCAGCGTATTAATGAACTGGCACCCGAAGTGATTGTCTATGTTTCTTGTAATCCTGCCACATTGGCGCGTGATGCTGGTGAGTTGCTGAATCAGGGATACAAAATGACGCATGCTGGCGTCATGGACATGTTTCCTCATACAGGTCACGTAGAGTCCATGGCCCGGTTTGTCAAAAAGGATAGTGGGGCTTAATTCATGGTGCAGGTACGAGGCGGTTATTCATTCAATCCAGATGGCAGCGTCAACTTTGAACAATGGCTGTCGCGCCTGGAAAGCTATGTGGCACTGGATGATCATGAACAGCTTCGTAACGCCTGTGAACTAAGCTGGCAGATTGAGCAGTCGGTCCGGGAAAGCGAGAATGACTGGACGCCTGGCGTCAGCAGTTACCGCACCGGCCTGGAGATGTCAGAGATTCTGGCGCAACTCCACCTCAATGCTGAGGCCATTGTGGTTGCACTGCTATATCGTCCGGTCCGGGAATCACGGCTCTCACTTGACACTGTTCGTGATCAGTTTGGCACCCCCATTGCTAATTTGCTGGAAGGCGTCCTGCGAATGGCCGCTATCAACGACACGGACACCAGCAAGCAAAGAGTGCTGGGTCAAAGTGATGTTCAGGTAGAAAACGTCCGCAAGATGCTCCTGGCACTGGTTGATGATGTCCGCGTTGCCCTCATTAAACTGGCAGAACGCACCTGTGCAATCAGAGCGCTAAAACAAGCCGGCGACGAAAAAAGAAAGCGCGTTGCCCGGGAGATTTTTGATATTTATGCCCCGCTGGCTCATCGACTTGGTATAGGCCAGCTTAAATGGGAACTCGAAGATCTGTCTTTTCGGTATCTGGAGCCGGAAAACTATAAATCGATCGCCAAACTGATTGATGAGCGGCGTGTAGATCGTGAACGTTTTATCAGCGAAGTCACTGAAGAGCTCAGGCGACAGTTCAACCGGGCTGGTATCGATGCAGAGGTCAGCGGGCGCCCAAAAAGCATTTATAGCATCTGGCGAAAAATGCAGCGCAAGCAACTGGATTTTGACCAGATATACGATATCAGGGCGGTTCGTGTACTGGTGCCGGAAACACGTGATTGCTATACCGTCCTGGGGATCGTTCACAACCTGTGGCGGGTGATTCCCAATGAATTTGATGACTACATTGCCAACCCCAAAGCCAATGGTTACCAGTCATTGCACACAGCCGTTATCGGACCAGAACAGAAAGTGCTGGAAGTACAGATTCGTACATTCAGCATGGATGATGATGCAGAACTGGGTGTCTGTGCACACTGGCGATATAAGGAAGGCATTGAAGACCCTGGCTATCAGGATGGTTTCGCTGGCAAGATTGAATGGTTAAGGCAGGTGCTGGCATGGCACGATGAGATGGGTATGGTAGGTGGCCTGGCTGAGCAGTTGCGCAACGATGCCGAATCGGATCAGCGGGTTTATGTCTTCACACCGGAAGGCCATGTTGTTGACTTGATGGCCGGCGCAACGCCTCTGGATTTTGCCTACTATGTGCATACCGAAGTCGGGAATCATTGTTCAGGAGCGCGAGTCAACGACAAGATTGTGCCCTTAAACTATCAGTTAAAAACAGGCGACCGGGTTGAGGTCATGTCCAGTGAGTTGAATGTTCCCAGTCGCGACTGGCTAAAACCGCATCTGGGTTATGCACAGACGCCACGGGCGCAGGCAAAAATACAGCAGTGGTTTAAAAGCCAGGACAGGGAACAGAACCACGAATTTGGTCAAATGTGGCTGGAGACAGAATTCCACAGGGCCGGTTTGGTTGACATACCCTACGAAGAGGTGGCTCGCAAGCTTGGTTGTCGCAATGTTGAGGGACTCTTTGTCTCTGTTGGCACTGGCACAATTACCGTTACCGAAGTGGTTGAAGCCGCCAGCCAGCTCATCAGTCAGCATGCGGCTGACGTTGTGTCGCAAACGGCAGAAGATCAGGCTGGTGAACAGGACTCCGCTGCCCGAACAGTGGAAATTCTGATTAAATCACAGGACAGGGCAGGGTTGTTGCGCGATATCACAACCATTCTCGCTAACGAATCGATTTATGTGTTATCAATTGCAACCCACAGTGATCGGGTTAACGGTACCGCTGAACTTAAAATGCAGATAGAACTCACCAGTTGGACTCATTTGCTGCGCGCGCTAGGTAAATTGAACGATATGGAGAGCATTATTGAGGCGCGTCGAACAGAAGGTGAAGTGAAGTGACAGAAACCCGTTCGACTCAACTGGACAAGCTCAATCAGTTGCTGCAACTGATGCAATGCCTTCGTGACCCTGAAAACGGTTGTGCCTGGGATCGCAAACAGACCTGGCAATCTCTTTGCAGGCATACGCTCGAAGAAGTCTATGAGGTGATAGATGCGATCGAAGAGGAGGGTCCTGACAAAGTCTGTGATGAGTTAGGAGACCTGTTGTTTCAGATCGTATTCTATGCCCGAATCGCAGAGGAAGAAGGGACATTTGACTTTGGCGATATTGCCGATCAGGTGACACGCAAACTGCTTGCCCGTCATCCTCATCTTTTTCCGGACGGGACCCTGCAAAGCTTTGGCACGCCGAGTAGTTTGACCGCAGAGCAGGTAGAATCGCGCTGGGAAGAAATTAAAAACGCTGAGCGTGAAAAGCAACACCAGGAAGCTGTTTCTGTCCTGGATGATATTCCACGTGCCATGCCAGCACTTGACCGTGCCGGGAAACTTCAAAAAAGAGCCGCCTCAGTTGGATTTGACTGGCCTGATGAGAAAGGTGTGCTGCAAAAAGTAGAGGAAGAATGGCGGGAGCTCGAGCAGGCGATGACAGCAGATGATCAGGAAGCGGTTGCGCATGAATTGGGGGATATGTTATTTACCTGCGTCAACCTTGCCAGACACTTGCGAATAGATCCGGAAACGGCACTCAGACAGGCAAATGCCCGCTTTGAAAGTCGCTTTAGACATGTCGAGAAACAGGCTCAGTCCAATCACCAGTCACTGCAAGATTGCTCCGAGTCGCAACTGGATGCCATGTGGGAACGAGCCAAACGACAAAAATAACGCTCTCGGGCACTCGCAATAACGAATTCAATTGAACATAAGCTAGATCAGACAGGAGAAAACTATGAGGATTATTTTGCTGGGTGCCCCAGGCGCAGGCAAGGGAACGCAAGCGCAGTTTATTACCGAGGCGTTGGGTATCCCGCAGATCTCGACTGGCGATATGCTGAGAGCAGCTGTTAAAGCCGGGACAGAGCTGGGCAAGCAAGTGGAAAGTGTCATGAATAGTGGAGGCCTGGTCACGGACGATATTATTATTGCGCTGGTTAAAGAACGCATTGCTCAGCCGGATTGCGCTAACGGTTTTCTCTTTGACGGGTTTCCACGAACCATTCCACAGGCTCAGGCAATGGTCGATGCTGGCATTGATATTGATCGAGTGATTGAGATCCGTGTTGATGACGAGGAAATAGTTTCCCGTCTGAGTGGGCGCCGTGTACATCCGGATTCGGGGCGTGTTTATCACATTAAATATAATCCGCCGGCAAAAGAAGGGCAGGATGATGTCACTGGCGAACCTTTGGTTCAGCGAGACGATG
>Ga0310345_10004909_pt1 | contig 12017 bp, 11 predicted proteins | sample HC15DNA20500_MG_FD_204667 | JGI IMG/M metagenome (GOLD analysis project Ga0310345, IMG submission 204667) | Marine microbial communities from station ALOHA, North Pacific Subtropical Gyre - HC15-DNA-20-500_MG | ecosystem: Environmental > Aquatic > Marine > Oceanic | place: Pacific Ocean: North...
ACTCTCCGCAAATTCGGGATGCTCGAGAATACAAATTTCATTTCCTATATGACTAAGACGTGCAGCGACTGAGAAAGCAGTATTACCTCCTCCCATGATTGTGACTTTTCTACCTGACATTAGATTTCCCTCACTTTGTTGCGGCCCTAGCCACCTATGAACATATCAAGAATATTTCCCATCTTGCCACTTCGGCGTTTAAAGAACTCAGTGTATCCGCAATTTTCACAGGTTATATGTATAAATTTCTGATTCTGCACATCAAGAAATCTTGATAAGCCTCCACCAGTAGTTCGTATTTCTCCCGTTTCATAAGATTCATTCTGACACTTGGGACACTGATACTGATTTATAGTTTCCGGTTCATTTTGCAAGTTAACATCCTCCCTTTATAACCTAATATGGCCAGTTTACCCTGTTCTATGGAGGGGTAATAAGATAAATTTGGTTGATCCTTGATGTGGCAATGATCCCTTTCGATCCGTTTCCCTCAACGAATCATTTTTTATTGTTATATTCCTTTAAGACGAACTTTAAGCCGTTCTTTAATACTGAGATTTCTGGGCACTGATCTTTTTTGAAACTGATGCCACTAGGGCAATTGGCCAAAACGGCAAATTATTCCTCTTCCTAGAACAAGCACTAATTTACCAGCGGTTGTGCTACGATCCAAAGACTGATCGCCGTGTAAAAAACCATCAACACCAGCATGGGATACTGACTTTTCACAGCCTTAATATGACTACTAGTTCTTCTTAGTGAAATTGTATGCGCGACATAAACGGAAACTATATGACCCGCCACTAATGAAGTTACAGAAACAATCCAGGCTAATCGCGCATCTATTATTCCTATATTGGGAACATATTCCGCAGTCCCCAAAATATTAAGCCCCGTACCCAGTGGGTCCGATACTAGGGGAATTATCTGTTGGCCGGAGATCATAATAAATGACAAATAATGAGAAAGATTATATGCCAGTGCTATCGGAACCAATGAGAATACAAAACTCCGTATCACCTCCCCTTCCGGCATTTCATCCCCAGAAAGGCGAGAAACTCTGCCACAAAGAAGTATGTAGACAGAAGCAAACAGTAGAGGAACCAATAAAATACCTAGAGATTCAATCGTTTGAATAGCTGAGCCGGGAATAGGATCCACGAAGGGCCATAATAATGTTTGGATCGCAACCCACCCGGAAGTTTCCGAAAATCCGTCGAATGTGACAGAGGCTAGGGCCGTGATATGAAAGGCCACCACCGCTGGGGACACCCTCTCACCCCTTGATAATCCAACGGCCCAAGGGCGAATAGAGAACTCCTTGTGGACATCATCAGCCAACTCCCAACATTCATAGCAGTCAACACATCCTTGAAGGTCAGATTTTTCGCCGGCATTCGCAGAACATCCCGAATTACAAATAACACAAACATTTTTATTACCACCCATCGCAACTCTAACTTCAGTGGGAGAAAAGCGAGCAAAGAGAGCGAACAAAACAGAAAAAGGGTCTCCTCGTTTCAGCCATACATATTTCCCGAATAGAAGCATCCCGATCCACGTAATGAAAGAGTAAGTCACAATAATCCAGGCCAGTGAGTTTGGCCTAGACCCTCCAGGAAAGACATTCTCTATCCACACAAAGAAAAAGAACCCCAGCAATGCAGGCCAAGCATCCAACCAACTCGGCCATCGAAACTTTGGAGACCCCTTCACACCTAGGATCGCTTCCAACCATGTAAAAATCAGTTGCCAGGGATTCGCAATTGCCCAAACATTACCCATGAATGCGACCAAATACCCTATACCAACCCACCAGATTATCCACACGAATGTGGGAGAGAAGTTTTCTAGAGCATCTTCCGTGCCATATATACCTGACACAACCGTCAAGACCAGAAGGAACACAGACAATATTCCCACGAACATCGAGAAACATCGAGCAATAACTCTAAAAACAAATTTTTCCCATAAATTTAACCGGGGATATTCAGATGTAGTTCCTCCTTGCCGAATAACCCAACCTATGACCACAAATGAGAGGGCCACCGTAGCTGATGCGCCGACTAAGAAATAATGTAAAGGAATAGGCAGATCATATCGCTCACCAAAACCATGGGCGAACACAGATGGGACAAACATGCTGAATCCAAGGAGCACAACCAACAAAGAAATAACTATTTTCATTTGGACCGGCAAAAAGGTATTCATATATAAAGCTTTGAAACTTTGAACGCTGAGAACAATAAAACTCTTAAATTTCTTAAGGCTTGCACCCAATAATCCATTCGCCTAGAGCGACGACTCATTATCATCCTCTATGGGTGAACTTCCACAGTAATCAGCGTTCGTTCCTCCCCACTGGCATGTTCTCTATTTCCAGCTCCGTGAGTAACCGCATTTAGGCCCGACTGTAAGTCTGTAGGGGCATTCCCACTAGTTATACGCACCTTATCAGGATTTTCTGAAATCCACTTGATAGTGGCCCCTGGTCTAACCATTACCTCATTCGGGTGGAAGAGCTGCTCGTCCCCTTTGATTATTATGGACACATCATCTTCCGACGCATCCAATGAAGTGACAATCACACCCAAGATATCGTGTGACATGTGATCATGGTAAGGAATTACGCCAGGATTCATACCAATATCTACTGTGTATGAGTATGTATCTCCTTTCAAAAGTGTCGGTGATTCAAACAGTTTGCCATGTATTTCATGGGACCCATGTGATGAATGGTTATCATCAGAAATATGCGTTGTTACGGAAAATCGACCCGTAGCATGAGCCTCAAACTCAATCGTTTCACTTTTATCCATAGGGATTTCCGCTTCTATATCGTAACCGTGGAGGTGAATAGACATCCTTTGATCTGATGTGAAATTAAGTTTCACCTGTTGGCCCTTCTTTACTCCAACTATTTCATGTCCTTGGACGTTTCCATTTTTGATGGAAATTAATATCTCATTTTCGTTTCGCTCTCCCGTAGAACTATCCCCACAACCAAGGGATATAAGTGTCAACAAAATTACACTCGCTAAAAAAATATTCCCTATAAATTTCATCTTTGATCCTCAAACTTTAGCTGCCTGAGAGATAGCATTTTTACCACTCTAGGGCCGTTTTTTTCTGTACTCTTTAACCCAAGCTCTAGCGGACATACCAAGAATGATCAGAAAGCCTATAAGCGTTAGAAGTGTTAGTGTCGGGACGACTGGATCAGTTTCTTGAACTTCAATCTCAAACACAGACTGAGCCGACCCTTTCTCAGCTGAAACCTCTATAGTTATAGTCCAAACACCTTCCTGATTAAGAGGAACGTTAACCTCATAGGATGTTGGATCTAAAACCGCATTATTCATGGAAGTGGGCTCAATATCGGCCCGGGGTTTTCCATCCGTAACGGGCCCTACCCCAGTCAATAATACCTCTGCGTTTGAGTAACGAAGTTTACTATCACGATCTTCAACGTAGACGGCAAAATGTACTACTCCGGGCGAGGGAGAATAGGGGACAGTGCCAATACCAATTTCATAATGATCCGCTAGGCTTTTTTGATATTCTCTGACGGCGCCATTGGCCTCGAGGGAAGGCAACGACAACCCAAACCATAGTCCTTGTAAAGTAGCCACAATTACAAAAACGATGATTGGTCTAATACGAATTCCAACTTGCAACTTTGACGCAGCAGTGATACTTGATAACACTCTAGCCCCTGTACCTTCACACCTGAATTCTTGAACCAGCGAAGTAAGGTTTTACCTTTTGGAAATATCTCTACGTAATTGGGGGCCGAGTTAGTACCTCTGTTTGAATGCCTAATGGAAAAGTTTTCGGACTTTCAGCTATCGACTGGTTAGAACTGTATTTCATCCGACTCAATAATTCTTTATCAAATACATCGATCGACAAAACAGCAACCGCAGTTCCCGCATCCCTATCAAAAAATGAGCCCGCATAAGTTTGATTTACTTCGTCAATAGTATCTATTTTTTTAGTCTCGTGATGAGGATAAGCAGCAGAAAGATCCATGCTGCCATATTCGTGAATGTGGCCAGATGTCACAAACAGATGTTCATGTCCTGGATGCCAATCAAGATGATGGTGATCGAATGAAATCCATACCGAAGTACTCAATACCGACAAGACAATCATAAGAGTCGGAATGCGCCATAAAAATGAGTGAACCATACTAGGCTCTATTATAAGCCACGACATGCCTTGGCCCAATGTGAACAGCCGACATTACAGATCAAAAAATATAAACGCCCTAGGAAACTATACTTCGACACCTAACGCACCTGCCACCGTCTCCATATCCTTATCTCCTCTACCTGACAATCCCAACAAAATTATTTTATCTTTGTCGAGGTTAGGAGCCAAAGTAGATATGTAATGAACAGCATGAGAAGGCTCAAGAGCTGGAATAATACCCTCCGTTTCACAAAGCAACTTGAAACCTTCAAGCGCCTGAACATCTGTGACGCTCACATATTCTGCTCTACCAGCGTCATTAAGCCAGCTGTGTTCAGGGCCAACACCTGGGTAATCTAGCCCAGCAGAAATGCTGTGAGTTTCAATTATCTGACCATGTTCATCCTGAATAAGATAAGACATACTCCCGTGCAGCACTCCAACTTCCCCAGTCGTAATAGTGGCGGAATGTCTCCCAGTTTCCACACCATCACCACCCGCCTCTACGCCAACTAGTTTGACCTGTTCATCAGGTATAAAGTCATAGAAAAGACCCATTGCATTACTACCGCCCCCTACACAAGCAACTGCATAGTCAGGGAGTCGCCCTGCATGAGAAAGTATTTGTTCTCGAGCCTCACGACCGATAACACGTTGATAATCCCTAACAATCATGGGATACGGGTGCGGTCCAACGACGCTTCCAATTAAATAATATGTAGACTCGACATTAGTCACCCAATCTCGTATAGCCTCATTTATAGCATCCTTGAGGGTTCGGCTCCCAGAATCCACTGATCGCACTTCCGCTCCTAAAAGTTTCATCCGAAATACGTTTAAAGCTTGTCTTCGGATATCCTCCTCTCCCATGTATACGATGCAATCAAGGCCTAGCATTGCACAAACGGTGGCAGTAGCAACTCCATGTTGGCCGGCTCCAGTTTCAGCAATAATACGTTGCTTACCCATCCGCTTGGCTAGCAAACCCTGTCCGAGAGCATTGTTAATCTTATGAGCACCTGTGTGGGCAAGATCTTCCCTTTTAATATAGATCTTTGCCCCACCAAGTTTTTTGGTTAGGTTCTCGGCAAAATAAAGGTCTGTTGGTCGCCCAACAAAACTATTCAAAAGTGAAGAAAGTTCGCTTTGAAAATCCTCATCTTCTATAGATTCCTTGTAGGCTATTTCTAATTGATGTATTGCCGGCATAAGGGTCTCAGGGACAAACTGGCCCCCATAATCCCCGTATCGCCCTAATTCATCTGGCAAATCTTGTCTAGTCACCATTCAAATATTTCTTCCGAGAATAATTGGACCGCTCCTTAGGTAATAGAAACCATCTCTAATTATATGTTCATAACATACTAGGTACAAAACAAATTAACGAAGCGACACAATCGGCCGACTAAAATCAAACATATATCTCGATGAATATAGTTTTCAAAGTTGGCTACAACATTCAGATTTTGGAAATCAGATACCTATTTCTTAACCGCTATTATATCTAGCCAGTTACGAGAGACGTGTGTTATTCCCATCTCCTCAAAAGTGCGCCTGACACCCTCTTTCAACGAGGCAGATGCCTCTTCCATCGGAACCCCTGGCATAGTACCTTCAATAAAATCTGAAAATCCACTAATATCCAGCCAACCCTCTATAGGAACAGGTACGGTGTCTATCTCTTGTCTTATTATGGTCAACCCATTCCTTTCCATAAGACCACTATAATCCTGAGGAGTTAACTGCTTCCTAGATTGAACTTTATCTGATCTCTGTGGTTTAAGACCGTATTCTCTTCTCAATATTCGCATTGCCTTGAACATCCATTTACTGTAGAAAGCCAGTGAATCTTTATGCTGACCTCCGTCATAAAATGAAGTATTAAAGGCAAATTTGCCTCCAGTCCTGAGCGAGTTGGCAATATCTGAAACAACGGCATCTTTGTCTGGAACATAGTGGATAGCATTGCAAAAAACTACTGTATCCACAGATTCCTTTACAGCATCCGAAACATTCTCAACACCTAACTGAACGTACTTCACGACGTTATTTGAGATATCTTTTAACTCTTCCATAGCTGTTTTTAGCGCAACAGAAGAATGATCCAAGGCGATAACTGCAGTGTCTCGAGTACGATTAATTCTCTCGAGAATCAGTCTGGTAACCCCACCTGCACCACAGGCAAGATCAACAACCCTTCTGTCTGAACCCACATCAGCCATGTCTATAAGACGCGCATTGAGAGTAGAATAAAATTCATTTTTTGAAAAAGTCGCGAAGGTAAATTCACTGCCAGTCATAATGATTGCCCCAAATGCTCCACCTTATTGCCCTCGGTGAAGTCAACCTGTTGCTGTATTATATATCACATAATCCTCTAGAAGCACGCATTACAGACGTCTCCAATTACCCTCCCATCTTCTAGATATACCTCGCTGCATTAGCTTTCTACCGATAAATTCGGGCGAAAAATCGTAATGACGGCTGCAAATCCCACCAAACCTACTCCTAAAGTAAAAGCTCTTTTGATTCCTTCAACAAATGAACCCATCAATTCCATTCTTTCTTGAGGAAGTGTATTTGTCGAATCTGAACTCAGCAGAACGGAGAGATCCGGGTCAAATCCCATCGAAGTCATAGTAAGCACAACCATTGTCGTTCCTATCGCTATCCCACTTAAATTCCCCGAAGTTCTAACCATATTCACTAGTGCGGAAACAACACCATATCGATGTTGACCAGCCACACCCATGACAGCAGTAGTATTGGGAGCTCCGAAGATGCCATTACCAGCCCCAAGCAAAATCATTCCTACAGAAACTAAAATAGGACTTGAACTCACTTCAAGTCTTGTGAATGTTGTGACACCGAGTGTCCAACACAAAAGACCTATTACGGATAGCCACTTTGTTCCCCATTTGTCAGAAAGTTTCCCACTAAGTGGGCTAGCTACAGCCATCATTACAGAGGAAGGTACTAGGAACAAGGCTGCTTTTGACTCAGTAATTTCTAAAATTTGAACAAGATAAAAAGGCATAAGAAAATATGCAGGAGACCCCGACATGAATGCTAAAAATCTAGCGACTATACCAATCGAAAACACAGGAATCTTAAAGAGCCTTAGATCAATCATTGGATCTTCACACCGAAGTTCCCTCACTACAAAGCCCACTAAAAGTAACACCGACATGGATAGACCGGTAAGGACCAGCTGGTTGGTCCACCCGAGCCTGTATGAGTAAGTAAGTGAAAGAAGAAGAAGACTTAAAACCCCTGCAGAGAGAGCCGCACCAATCCAATCAAACGACCTGATCCCTCTGGATTCTCTATTTTGGTTAGTGGATCTAGCTCGATCGCGTATCACATAGACGGACAAAAGCAGCTCCATCGCACCGATAACCGCAACGCCCAAGTACATGGACCTCCAACCCCAAGCATCGATCATAAATCCACCTATTACCGGTCCCATCACTGCACCTGTTCCAATGGCAGCCATGTACAACCCGATCGCACTGGCACGTTGTCTATCTGGAAAGGCTTCAGCCATGAGTGCCAAACCATTAGCCTGGATCATAGCTGCGCCAATGCCCTGAATAGCCTTAGCAACTAATAGAAGGTGAAGCTCTTGACCAAAATAAGCCATAACTGCTCCGGCCGAAAATACAGTAAGTCCCAATATGTAAATGCGTCTCCTGCCTAGAATGTCGGACAGCTTACCCATAGGCAATAAAAGCGCGCTAATAAAGAGAGTGTAGACGAGGTACAGCCATTGGACCGTTGGTATATCAGCACCAAATTCATGACCAATTCTGGGCAAGGCAAGCGTCGTTCCTGTCTGATCTGAAACAGTTACAAAAGCAGCCATCCCTACGGATGAGTAAACCAACCACTTATATGAAGATTTGGCTGTGATATTGCCAAAGATACCGGTCAAATTATGAATTTGTTAGGAATGCTCAATTGTATTCGCTCATCGCGGTGTCAACACTTTTGCACAACAAAGTTGATATTGCTTGTATTCCCACTGATATGGAATGTTCTATTGCTGATCTATCCTCATCATCTGGTACTCCCAAAACATACCCTATTTGATCGTCTTCAGGTTCAGGACTGCCAACACCGATACGAATTCTGGGAAACTGGTTACTATCTAAAGCACATATAACCGAGCGTATTCCATTATGACCGCCGGCACTGCCCTTTGCCCTAATACGAAGTTTCCCCACAGGCAGATGTATATCGTCATATACAATCACTAATTGAGTTGGACGAACTCCGTAACGATTAAGTAGATAACTAATAGCTTCCCCAGTTCTGTTTACATAGGTTCTTGGGCGTGCAAGGACTACCAATTTTTCATGTATCTCTACATGGGTTGAATAAGTCGTTTTATGGGTTCGAGAAAGACGTACACCTGCTTTCTCAGCTAGAGAATCTATAAGCCAAAATCCTACATTATGCCGGCTAGCCGCGTAATCTGGACCAGGGTTTCCCATTCCCACTACTATGAGTTCCGGTTTCAAATTAACTTTATGCCCTCTAAACAAATTCTTGATGTATTCCAATCTAATCCCCCAGATAGACCCCATATGAGAATTGCATAATTTTTCTCCACATCCAAGAGTAGGTAGATATCAGTTTACCAAGCCTAAATAAGTGTCAAATTTAGACATTTATCGCTTCATCAAAAGCGGCCACATCATATCTGCTCCCCATCAGGGAAACTCTAGTCATATTTGCTCCAGCAAAGTTCGCTCCCCTAAGATCGGCATAATCGAACTTAACCCTAACCAGTACAGACTTTCTTAGATCAGCATCTCTTAAATCCGCACTTTGTAAATTTGCTCCAATAATCCTAGAAGTTGTCTGCTGTGAGGTGGAGGCGGCTCCACTTAGATTAGACCCTCTTAGGTCTGCATTTTTCAAATTAGCACCCTTCATTTCCGCCACAGATAGGTTAGACCTGGAGATATCAGCTTTCTCGAGGTTTGCTTGATCTAAAATGCATCCACGTAAGTTCGACCTTGAAAGGTTACAGTTACTAAGATTTGCGGTTTGGAAATTACATCTAGACAAGTTGCATCTGGACAGATCAAGTCCAGATAAATCCAACCCGGCAAATAATCTACTAGTAGTGGCAACGAATATAACTTCTTCTCGAGTCAGCTTAGCCAATAGCCAATCCTTTAAAATGAGCCAAATACTCTTTGTTTCCCAACCAACTAGACGCTCCAAGCTCAATAGTTATCGGAAACAGGTAGCGGCTTAGCTACTTTAGCGCATTCGGTACTGTTGATCAGCGACCCCTCCTTCAGGAAGACCAATAGGTAACTTAAATTCTATTAGATAAGGTCGGTTTTCTTTATTGACTATAGTCAATCCTCTACGCACAGCATCCACCACTTTAGACTCGTCATCAACTGACTCAGCTTCCATCCCAAATGCTTCAGCGATTTTCACTGGCTCCATCCCCTCTAAAACAACACCTCCATATTTTCCAGTATCGCTCATTCGACCGTCTGCCTCCTCAAAGAATCCAGCCACAATGCCATATGCCCTATTATTGGTAATGATATAAAGGACTGGGATATTATGATGAACCGCCGTCCAAATGCCAGAGTCAGCATAATAGAGCGACCCATCGCCTACAAATCCCACTACAGGTTGGTCGACTGCTGCAAGCTTAGCCCCAATAGCAGCTCCAACCCCCCAACCCTCCGATCCACCAGGAGGTCTCAAATAAACATTATTTTTCTCTCCAAGCCCTGACGGAATTGACTCATGGGACACAGCAAACTGTTCATTCGTTACAAATCCACCACCAATCGCCTCCAGTTCAGCATCAACGACATCGGCTACTACCCCTGGCCTAACCAAACCATTTTCCAGATCAGGCCTCATCGACTTTCGTCGTGCGCTACGCCATAACGTACCTGCTTCTAAAGCTTTCTCTCTCTTCAAGTTATACCTTGTTGAGGGAAAATCATCCATAGCAACGGATAACAGCCTTTCCAAGGCATTTTTTTCATCTCCGATAATAGCCAAGTCTAAACCTGGGTAATTTGTTACATACTCCAAATCAGAACCGAGGGCTATATGCGTTCCTCCGGTATTGGACAATCGTTTGAAAGGAATGTGGTCACTGGAGTAACCGGACCCTTGATGTCTAGCCCCAATAGATAAGATAAAGTCGGGCTCATACGCTGCTGAGGCCTGGTCAAATTGACCAATGTGTTGTGGATGCTTAATAGAAATACCCCGATAATCGGTATGGCTGTTAGCTACAGCGGCACCAAAATGAGTTGCAAGCTGAGCTGCGAGTTTTTCACCACCACTTTTCCATATGCCATCCCCCGCATATATCATTGGCTTCTTCGACTCGTCTAATACACCTAAGACCCTTACGAGGTCTTCGTCAGATGCATTGCCCGACCGTAACCCAGATTTCGAGCCTTCAATTATATCGGCTGTGATCTGTTGCTTACCCAACATCGTGTCATATACGGCGAGATGAACAGGACCATATGGAGGTGTCCTAGCAACTTGTAAGGCTCTTTCAACAGCCGAAGGCAATCCTTCAGGATCTATTACTGTCCAGTTGGCTTTAACCATAGGAGCAGATATAGAAGATGGGCCAAAAGAATGGTCCAAATCTAAATTGATCCTATCTACCCAGCTTCCGGTATCTCCAGCAAAAGTTATGACTACAACGGGCAAGCCACCAAACCAGACGTTTATTAGTTGGCCCATACATTGTGCTAAACCTGCACCAAGATGCACGACCATCACTGCTGGATCGTTATGAACTTGGGAATATCCACCTGCCATGGACGTAACACTTCCCTCATGTAGAGCTAATATCCCATGGATGTTTGGATTGCCGTGTAAGGCATCAAAAAATAGGGCCTCCCGAGAGCCTGAGTTATAAAAAACATATTTGACGCCAGAAGCAACCAACTGCTCAACAAGTATCTCAGAGGGAGTTCCCGTAATTTGCCTTGTATTCATCCGATTTCGCCTCACTATTAGATTAAGTTACTCAATATGGGTCTTTGATTCCGGAGCCAGTATATCTGAAGTTTGCATAGTAGTATTAAGTCATGCGGACGGCCCTTTATAGATCCACAAATTACAAATGGATTGTATTTGCGACGGTTGCTCTGGGTTCAATCACTAATGTCACACATCATGGTGGTGTGAGCATTGCTTTACCAACAATTGCACAGAATCTCTCTGTTTCGCTCACTACTGTTCAGTGGATCATTCTGGCAGAATCTCTTGCAATAAGCGCTATGTTGCTACCCATGGGTAGACTATCTGACCAAGTCGGTAGAAAACCAATCCATTTAATCGGTCTTTTCCTTTTTGGAACTATGGCCTTTTTTTCAGGCCTCTCACCCTGGCTAAGCAATTCAATAGGTTCATTAGATCCTATTGTTTGCATGATATTTTTCCGGATTTTACAGGGAATAGGCGCCGCCATGACACAGGCCACGGGAATGGCGATGGTGACCTCTGTTTTCGCAAATAATGAACGAGGCAAAGGCCTCGGTGCACACGGTAGTGTCATCGGGACCGGTGGAATAATTGGACCCATACTAGGAGGCCTCTTAGTCACTTACGCAGGATGGGAATGGGTATTTTGGATAAACGTGCCCCTGTCCTCAATAGCCCTAGTGGGAGCAATTATCTTTTTAGATCCATCACGATTTAGTAAAAAAGATGAGAAAAATAGCTCATTCGACTGGGTTGGTGCAGGGCTGTCGACATCAATAATAATGGTTTTTCTATTCACTCTTTCGAATGGGTCCAGTGTTGGATGG
>Ga0310345_10004910_pt1 | contig 12017 bp, 11 predicted proteins | sample HC15DNA20500_MG_FD_204667 | JGI IMG/M metagenome (GOLD analysis project Ga0310345, IMG submission 204667) | Marine microbial communities from station ALOHA, North Pacific Subtropical Gyre - HC15-DNA-20-500_MG | ecosystem: Environmental > Aquatic > Marine > Oceanic | place: Pacific Ocean: North...
TGGGGCGCCTTAGATCGGCACGACCGCGTCGGCGCGGACCCAGCCGTCGGCGCGGCCGACGGTCACGGGTCGCCACCCGGCCGCCTCGGTGCCGACCTCGACCGTCTCGCCGGCCCGGAGCCGCGCGACGCCCGGCGCGGCCGGCGACGGCGCTTCGAGGACCGCCGCGTCGTCGACCAGCACGACGCCGACGGGGCGCGTGGCCTCCCACACGGCGAACGCCGCGCCGGCCACGGCCACGGACGCGAGCGCGCCGAGTCCGGCCGCCCAGCGCCGGCGGTCGGCGACGAACAGCCCGAGCGCGCCGAACGCGAGCGCCAGCGCGAGGGCGACGGCCCCAAGCGGGCGGAGCACGCCGAGGACGTCGGTCCAGAGGCGCCGCGTCTGGGACGGAGGCGGCTCGCCGGCCCGCTCGCGGGCGAGCGAGAGGTTCCGGGCGACGGCGGCGTCGCGGGGGGCGAGGCGGGCGGCGCGCTCAAGGTGGAGCCGGGCGCGCGCCACGTCGCCCCGCGCGAGGGCGACGGTCCCCAGGTTGTGCTCGACGGCCGCCGAGGTCCACCCGATCTCCGTGGCGCCCTCCCACGCGGCGACGGCGCCGGCCGTGTCGCCCTCAGCCACGAGTCGGTTGCCGAGTCTGAACAGCCGGTCCGCCTCGGCTTGGCCGTCGACCGAGGCGGACTCGGTCGGGGCGGCCTGGAGCAACGCGAGGATGAGGACGAGCGCGGTCATCCGGCCGTCGTCGGGAGGGCAAAGCGGCGGCGCGGCGGGCCGGCGGCCGGCAGCGCGTCCAGGTCCGCGAGGACGGCCTCCGCGTCGTCGATGACGGCCCCGTGCGCGTCGTCGAGGCCGGGGGCGAACTGGCCCCGCGCGCAGGCCGCCAGCACGTCGAGCGTCCGCCGACGGAGGCCGTCGGGGACGTCGGGCGCCAGGGCACGGTCGAGGGCCTCGGTGGAGCGTGGTCCGGTGGGCGCGCCGAACCGGTCGGCGAGGAAGGCACGGAGGGCGCGCTCGGTCTCGGCTGAGGCGGCCGGGCCGTCGAGCGCGCGGGCCGCCTCCAGCCGGCGCCGGACGTCGGCGCCGACGCGACGGCTCCGCTTGGCGGGCGTCTCAGCAGTCAGCCGCTGGTGGCCGGCGCGGGCACCCCAGAGGAGCGACGCCGCGATGGCCGGGAGCGCGAGCCCGCCGCCGAGCGCGGCCCACAACCACACCGGCCGGCCGCGTTGGCGGCGCCAGTCGGCGGAGGTGAGAAGCGCGGCGGGCGCGTCCGGGTCGGGCGGCGCGGCGGCGGCGGCGAGCGCCTCGCCCTCGGCCACGATCTCGACCGGCGGCACGCGGAGCGTTTTGTACTGGCCGTCGGCGGGGTCGTAGTAGGTCCACGGTGCGGCCGGGACCTCGAACCGGCCGCCGCCCTGGGGCACGAGCGTGTAGGTGAACGTCTTGACGCCGCGGAACGTGGTCCCGGTGCGGAGCACCTCGCGGTCCTCGCGCGGGTCGTAGGCGTCGACGCCAGGCGGCACGCGGAGCTCGGGGGCCTCCAACGTCGCGACGTTCCCGTTGCCGCGGAGGGCGACGCGGAGGCGGACCGGCTCGCCGGCCTCGACGGCCGCGTCGTCCGCGGTCGTCGTCATCTCGAACTGGCCGACGGCGCCGGCGAACGACGGCGGCGCGCCACCGGGCAGCGGGGCCACGTCGATGGACACGGCCGGCGCAGTGACCTCGCGGTCCTCGAACCGCTGGTTAAACGGCGAGAAGAACGGGGCGAACGGGTCGTTCGAAAAGCTCCGGTCGGTCCGGATGAGGTCGACGGTGAACCGCATCGGCGCCAGCTCGAGCGTGCCGGAGCGCGTCGGGAAGAGGGCCACGCGGCGGATCGTGACGGCCTCGTAGGGCCGGCCGCCGAGCGTCGTCGCGCGCGGGTACGCCGAGGCGATCTCCATCTCCTCGCGCCACGCGCCGGCCGCGTCCCACGTCCCGATCGGCGACGTCTGGCGGGGCTGGATCTGCGGCTCGAAGTAGAGGACGTAGTCGACCATCACCTGCTGCCCGACGACGGCCGTCTGGCGGCTCGGCTCGGCGCGGACGAACAGCTCGCCGTCGCCCGTGGGCGCGGCCGACGGGGCCGGCATCGCAGGCCCGCCGCGGACGGTGATGCCGACGGCGTCGACGATCACGGCCTGCCCGCCGACCTCGGCGCGGAACTGCCCGATCCGGCCGGTCCCGGGCCGCGCGCCTCGATAGGCCCACGCGACCCGGCGCTCCGTCGACCCGTTGAGGGTCGTCGTGACGTCGAGGATCGGCTGCTGGGACACGAGCTGGAGCCCGCCCGTCGCGAGCGGCGGCCCGACGCCGCGCCCGCGCCCGCCGCGGAGCGTGACCGTGTACGTCAGCGTCTCGCCCACGCGGACCTGCTGCGTCGAGACCGTCGCCGTCGCCGACTGCGCCGCGGCCGGCGTGGCGGGGCCGAGGAGCAACGACAGCAGCATGAGCGCCGGCAGCCACGCGGCTCCGCCCGCCTCGGGGCCGAGGCGGCGGGAGCCGGAGCGCGTGCGGCGGACGGACGGCGTCGGCATCACCAGTCCTTGTCGGAGCGGCGGCGCTGGGTCGGCGCGCGGCGGAGCTCGCGGAGGAGGAGCCGCTCCTCGCCGCCCACGGCGTCGAGGATCCGCTCGGCCTGGGCGGCCGACATCTCGTCGGGCTCGCGGGCGGCGGGCTGGGGCGGCGCGTCGCCTGAGCCGGCCTCATCGGGCTGCTGCGTCCGCGTCTGGTCTTGCTCGGCCTCCTGTCCGCCGTCGTCGGGCTGGTCTCCGCGCTGCTGCTCGCCGTCTTCGCCCTGGTCGCCCTCGTCCCCCTGGTCGCCGGCGTCTTGGTTCTGGGCGTCGCCTTGCTGGCCGCCGTCCTGCTGGTCCTGCTCCTGTTGCTGCTGCTCGAGGAGGTCGTGGAGGGCCCGGAGCTTGGCGTCGTCGGGCGCGACGGCGAGGCCGGTCTCGACGGCTTGGAGCGCGCGGGCGTTGTCGCCGTCGATGTACGCCTGCGCGCCGACGTGGTACTGCTCCGTCGGCGACGGGCCGCGGGGTACCTGGGCCTGCGCGACGAACGCGACGGCGGCGAGCAGGACGAGAGAGCGGGTCATGGGGTGTCGGAGACGGACTCCTCGATCTGGACGACGCCGCCGAGGCGGTTCATAAACTCGCCGTAGGCGGCGACCGTAGAGTCCTGGGCGAGGCCCTCGTTCATGACGTCCAGCGCGGGCCGGTATTGCCGGGCGGCCACGAGCGAGTCGGCACGGGCCTTGACCCGCTCGGCGAAGTCGCTCGGTTCAGGGGGCTCGGGCGGATCCTCCAGGAGCCGGCGCGCGATCTCCTGGTTGCGGCGGGCCACGTCGGAGGCCGGATCCAGAAGCAGCGCGAGGCGGAGGAGCGAGTCGGCGCGGGCGGGCGCGTCGGCGCGGAGGGCGGCGGTGCCGGCGTCGGTCAAGTAGCGCGCGCGGCGGCCGGGGGTGTCGGCAAAGGCGAGGGCCTCGGCGAAGGCGCTGTCGGCGCCCGCGAACCGGTCCTGGCGGGCGCGGGCGACGCCGAGCCCGTGCCACAGCCGGGCGCGGACGTCGCGCGGGACCTCGGCGTTCGCGATCCCGACCCCGAACTGGGCCTCGGCCCCGACGGCGTCGCCGAGGCCGAGCAACTCGACGGCCGCGCGGCCCTCTTTGACGCCGGGCCGGAGCGCGTCGAGTGGGTTCGAGCACCCGCCGAGCAGGAGGAGGGCGAGCGCGGCGGCGACCGGCGTGGCCGTGGGTCGGTTCGCCTCGGTCGACGTGCCGGGTGGGTCGTCGTCGGCGTCGTCCTTCGACGCCGGGCGCGGGAGCGGGCGGAGGGCGACGATCCGCTCGGCCAGCAGGAGGAGGAGCCCCAGGGCGAGGGGCCACTGGAACCGCTCGGCCGAGGCCGCGAACTCGTCCTGCGCCACGACGGCCCGGTCGAGCCCGTCGAGCGCCGCGTTGACGGCGTCGGCGGCCGGCCGTCGGCCGACGCGGAACAGCCCGTCCCGCCCGGCGAGGTCGCGGAGCGCGCCCTCCTCGTACTGCGTCACGACCGTCTGCCCCGACCGGCGGTCCGTCCGTACACCGACGCGCTGCCCGCGTCGGACGTCCGGCACCGGCGCGCCCTCGTCCGTGCCGACGCCGAGCGCCAGCACCTCGACGCCGTCGGAGCGGAGCGCGTCGGCCGCGTCGCCGAGGCCGGGCTCGTGGTTCTCGCCGTCCGAGACGACGAGGAGCGCGCGGGGTCGCTGCTGCGCGTCGCCGTCGGAGGCCGCGTTGAAGGCGGCGTCGGCGACGTCGAGGGCGCGCGCGAAGTCGGTGCCCTGAACGGCGACCTGCTCGGGGTCGGCCGTGTCGAGAAAGAGCCGGAGCGCGCCGCGGTCGGTCGTGAGCGGGCACTGGAGAAACGCCTCGCCCGCGAACACGACGAGCCCCACGCGGTCGCCGCGCCGGGCCTCGACGATCCGCTCGATCTCGAGCTTCGCCCGCTCGAGCCGCGACGGCGCCACGTCCTCGGCCAGCATCGAGTCCGACACGTCGAGGGCGATCAGCAAGTCCAGGCTCTCCTGGCGGCTCTCGCGGAGCGCCGTCCCGATCCGCGGCCCCGCCAGCGCCACGCCCAGCAGCGCCACGGCGCCGACGATCAGGGCGGCCCGGACCCGCCGCTGGCGGACGAGCGCCGCGGGCGCCGCGCTCCCGGCCCGGTCGCCGAGGAAGAGCCGGAGCGCCTCGGTCCGCCGCCGCGCCGCATACGCGAACGCCGCCCACGCGACCGGCACGAGCGCAGCCGCGAGCAGGAGAACGAGGGGCGAGCGGAAGGACAATCGGGCGTGACGGGAGTCGAGTGGGCCCGCCTCGACGTCGAGGCGGGCGGAGTCGGAGGCTACCAACGGCGCGCGGCGCGGCGCCGTGCCCGCGGCCCCGTTCGTCACGAGTTCGCCCCCGCCCGTCACAAGATGGCCCCGCCCGTCCGAATCCGCCCGATGCCGGCGGCCGGGGCCCGTACCCTCGGACCGTCCACCCGCCGCCCCATGACCCGCCACCGCCTCTACTGGATCTGCCAGCTCGCCGGCTGGGCCGTCGCCGGCGGCCTCTGGACCGGGCTCGCCGCGCTGACCGGCGGGATCCGCGGGCCGGAGGTGACGCCGCTCCAGCTCGCCGTCAGCGTCGTCGCGCTGTACGCGCTGTGCGTGGGGGCGACGCACGGGATCCACGTCGTCGCGACCCGGCGGGGGTGGCGGACGCTCCCGCTCTGGCCGCTCGCGGGGCGCCTTCTCGTCGCCTCGTTCGTCGCGGCCGTCGCCTCGCAGGCGGCCGGCTACGCGTTCTTCGCCGCCATCGAGCCGTGGCTGAACCCGCAGGCGGTGGCGCCGCAACCGCCGCCCGCGCCGATCGAGTTCGTCGGGAGCGTGCTCATGACGACGGCCGTGTTCGCGGTGTGGTCGATGGTCTACGCGCTCGGCCTCGTGGCCTTCCGTCTGAGCGACGCCGAGCGGGAGCGGGGCGCGCTCCGAGCGTCGCTGGCGGAGGCGCGGGCGCGGGCGCTGGAGTACCAACTCAACCCGCACTTCCTGTTCAACGCGCTCAACACGGTCCGCGCGCTCGTGCTCGACGAGCCGGAGGAGGCGCGCCGGGCCGTCACGCTCCTCTCGGGCCTCCTCCGCCAGACGCTCGCCGCCGGCCGCGAGGCCACGCATCCGCTGTCGAGCGAGCTCGCCCTCGTCCGGACCTACCTCGCCCTCGAGGCGCTTCGGTTCGACGACCGCCTCGTCGTCCGCTTCGAGGTGGCGCCCGAGGCGGAGGCCGTCGCCGTCCCGACGCTCCTCGTGCAGACGCTCGTCGAGAACGCCGTCAAGCACGGCGTGGCGCGGCGGCGCGCGGGCGGCACGGTCGCCGTGACGGCCGCGCTCGACGGCGGCCACCTCATCCTCCGCGTCGAGAACCCGAGCCCGGACCCCTCGGCGGCGCCGATCACCGACGGCACCGGGACCGGCCTCGCGAACGCCCGCGAGCGCCTCGCCCTCCTGTTCGGCGACGACGCCCGCCTCGACCTCACGATCGGCGACGAGACGACGGTCGCTGAGGTCTCGCTCCCCGCCACGACGCCCGCCCCCTCCGATGCCTGACCGCCCCCTCCGCGCCGTCGTCGTCGACGACGAGCGCCTCGCCCGCCGCGAGCTCCGCGCGCTCCTCGCCGCCGAGCCCGTCGAGGTCGTCGGCGAGGCCGTCGATGCCGACGCGGCCGACACCCTCCTCGCCCGCCTCGACGCCGACGGCGCCCCGCCCGACGTCCTGTTCCTCGACGTCCAGATGCCCGAGCGGACCGGCTTCGACCTGCTCGACGGCCTCGCCGAGGCGGGCCGGGCCGTCCCCGACGTCGTGTTCGTGACGGCCTACGACGAGCACGCGCTCCGGGCCTTCCGCGTGAGCGCCGTCGACTACCTCCTCAAGCCCGTCGACCCCGCGGCGCTGGCCGAGGCCGTCGCCCGTGTCGCCGCGCGCCGGGCCGACGCCCCGGAGGCCCCGGCCCCCACCGGCCGCCTCGGCGCCGACGACCGCGTCTTCGTCAAGGACGGCGACCGGATGCACCTCGTCCGGATCGGCGACGTGCGGCGGTTCGAGTCGGTCGGCAACTACACGCAGCTCCACTTCCGCTCGGCCGGCGGGCGGCGCGAGCGGGCCGTCGTCGCGCGCTCGCTGACGGCGCTCGAGGAGCGGCTCGACCCGGACGTAGTCGTCCGCGCGAGCCGGGCCGACCTCGTCGGCCTCGGGCACGTCGTGGGGGTGGACGAGGCGCCGAGCGGCGGGCTCGTCGTCCGCCTCGACGACGGGCAGGCCGTCGAGTTCTCCCGTCGCCGCGCCCAGGATCTCCGCGACCGCCTCAGCCTCTGACGAGGCGGCCCACCCGACTCTCCCCCCATACCCCCAGACTCATGAAGACCCTCATTGCTCTCGCCCTCCTCGTCCTCGCCACCCCGGCGTTCGCCCAGGACGTCGCCGCGCCCGAGCTCCGCGCCGAGCTCGTCGAGCGCTACGCGGCCGACCAGGACGTCCGCAACCGCCTGCTCGAGCGGGGCGCGTTCCACCCCGACAGCCTCCAGAACCCGTCGCCCCAGACGATGGAGCTCTTGATGGAGATGATGCGGACCGACGCCGACAACCTCGTCTTCGTTGAGGGCGTGGTCGCCGAGTACGGCTGGCCGACGACCTCGCTCGTCGGTGCCGACGGCGTCGACGCCGTGTGGGCGATCGTCCAGCACTCCAACCTCGAGGCCCAGGAGCGGATGCTGCCGCTCGTCGAGGCCGCGTACGAGGCCGGCGAGGTCGAGGGCTCGCAGTACGCGCTCCTCCTCGACCGCGTGCTCAAGGGCCGCGGCGAGCCGCAGGTCTACGGCTCTCAGCCCGACGTGGCCGCCGACGGCACGTTCTCGATTCCTGCGACCGTCGACGACGCGACGCTCGACGCCCGCCGCGCCGAGGTCGGGCTCCCGCCCATCGCCGAGTACATGGCGACGCTCACCGAGGTCTACGGCCGGCCCGAGTAGCCCGCTATGTCCGCCTCGGTGACCCCGTCGGGGGACTCGCCGAGGCGGGCGCATCCGAGCTACGGGACCTCGCGGAGGCGAGTTGTCGAGAGCGCGATCGAGAGCACGAGGCAGAGGAGCGCGGGCCAGAGGAACAGCGGGTACCGCTCCTCGACGTCGAGGAGGACCGTCTCCTCGATCTCCGTCCGCTCCAGCTCTGAGATGGCGTCGTAGATCTGGCGGAGCGCCTCGGCGTCGGTCGCGCGGAAGTAGCGCCCGCCGGTGGTCCGGGCCACCTGCCGGAGCGCCTCCTCGTCGACCTCGGGGGCCGGGCTGAGCCCGCCGAACGGCCCGCGCCGTCGCGGCCCGCCCTCGCCGCCCACGCCGATCGCGTACACCTTGACGCCGAGCGCCGCCGCCGCCTCAGCCGCCGTCTGCGGGTCGACCTGCCCGCGGTTGTTCTGGCCGTCGGTGAGGAGGACGACCACCTTCGAGGCCGCCTCCGAGTCCCGGAGCCGCGCCGTTGCGGTGGCGAGCGCGGTCCCGATGGCCGTGCCGTCCTCGATCAGCCCCATCCGGACCTCCTGTAGCATCGTGAGCAGGAACGGGTAGTCGATCGTCAGCGGCGCCTGCGTGTAGGCCTGGGCCGCGAACACGACGAGCCCGATCCGGTCGGACTCCCGCCCGCGCACGAACTCGGCGGCGACGGCCTTCGCGGCTTCAAAGCGGTTCGGCTGGAAGTCCTCGGCCGTCATCGAGGTCGAGACGTCGAGGGCGAGGACGATGTCGATGCCCTCCGTCGAGCGTTCGACGGTCGCGTCGCGCTCCTGCGGCCGGGCCAGCCCCAGGATGCCGAGCGCGAGCGCCGCCAACAAGAGCACGTCGGGCAATCGCCGGAGTCGGGCCCAGCCGGTCGCGCCCAGCGCCGCCGCGTCGTCGGCCACGGAGTAGCGGACGCCCGGCGTCGTGTGCCGCCACCGCCACAGCGCCCACCCCAGCGCGGGGACGGTCAGCAGGGCGATCAGCCACAGGGGACTGGCGAAGGTCACGGGCGGAAAGGGAAGGAGCGCGTCATGCGTCGGACGTCGTGACGGCCCGGACGAGGTCGGGGAGGGTCTCGCCCGCCCGACCCCGGACGACCTCCTGCAGCAGCCCCGCGATCTCGCTCGGGACGGGGTTGACCTCGGCGACGTAGGCGCCAGCCTGGCGCGCGAGCTGGGGGAGCCCCGCGGCCGGGTACACGACGGCGCTCGTGCCGACCGAGAGGTACACGTCGGCGAGGGCCGCGGCCTCCTGGGCGGCGGCGATGGCCGCCTCGGGCAGCATCTCGCCGAACCACACGACGTCGGGCCGCACGAGTCCGCCGCACGCCTCGCACGTCAGCGCGCCGCGCTCGGCGGCGGAGGCGTCGGCGGGGGCCGCGCAGTCGATGCAGTGGGTCCGCGTGATCGACCCGTGGAGCTCGACGACGCGCTCGCTGCCGGCCCGCCGGTGGAGGCCGTCGACGTTCTGCGTCGCGAGCAGGAACTCGCCGCCGCGCCGGGTCACCCAGCGTTCGAGCTCGGCGAGCGCGACGTGGCCCGGGTTCGGCTCGACGGTCTCGACGATCTGCCGGCGGTGGGCGTACCAGCCCTGCACGAGCTCCGGGTTGGCGAGGAACGCCTCGACGTTGGCCAACTCCTCCGGACGGAACTTCTGCCACAGCCCGTCGGGGTCGCGGAACGTCGGCACGCCGCTCTCGGCCGAGATCCCGGCGCCCGTCAGCACGGCCACCCGCTCCGCCTCGCGGAGGCGGCGGACGAGCGTCTCGGAATACGGCGGGCCGATGGGCTGGTGCATGAGAACGTTCGCTATGCGGACGGGGAGGGAACGTGAGGGTCGCGGGGCGGGGCGGACGCCGGTGACGCGGCTCCGTCCCCCGTGTCGTTCGGGTCCCGCGCCTGGAGGGCGCGTTCGACCGCGTCGACGGCACGGCGGGTGGCGGCGCGGAGGCGGGCGACGGGCTCGGGGCCGGGGCGGACGCGCGCGAAGGCGACGAGGTCCGTCGGCTGGAGCGCCTTCCGGACGGTCGCGGCCGCTTCGGGTGGGACGCGGGCGTCGGCGTCGAGGCGGCCGGCGATCTCGCGCGTCGTGGCCTCGCGGGCGGGTAGCCCGAGGCGGGCGGAGAGGTAGTCGCGGAGCACGTCACGGACGGCGACGACGTGGGCCTCGATGGCGTCAGCGGTCGCGCCCTCAGCCGGCGCCTCCCGGTCGAGCGCGTCGAGGCGGGCGAGGGCGGCGGGGTAGGGGAGGACGACGGCGCGCCGGGCCGGTTTGCGGAGCGCGCGCGCGACGGCCCACGCCAGCCCGCCGAGGACGAGGAGCGTGAGGGCGCCGAGGGCGATCCACAGCGGCGTCGCGCTCGGGAACGCCTCGGCCTCGCCGATCGGCGCCGGCTCGTACGGCGGCGCTTCGCCTTCGAGGACCGACCGGACGGGCACGAGCACGCTCCCGGTCTGGGCGAGCACGGTGTCCGTCGGCGCCGTCACCCGGACCGTGAGCGGCCCGACGCGCGCCGAGTCGGCCGAGAACACGACGGCGCGGTAGACGACGCTGTCGACGCGGACGCCACCGCGCTCGGCCGGCGGGAGGCGTCGGGCATCGACGGCCTCGGCGTCGCCGAGGACGAGGGTGCCCGCCTCGGGGGCGCCGGGTGGGACCTCGGGGAACGTGACCTGCCGCCCCGGCCCGTGCGCCACGGTCACGGCGACCTCGAACGGCTGTCCCGCCGAGACCGAGTCGGCCAGGACCGTGAGACGGGCGGTTTGAGCCGTCGCCGCGCTGACGGCGAACGTCGCCAGCAAGGCGAGGCCGGCGGTTCGGAGTGAGTGGCCCTTCCGTCCGGTGGTCATCGCTCCCCTCACCTCCGCGCCCGGTGCCGGAAAAAGTGGGAGAGCGGTTCGACGTAGTCCTCGTCGGTCCGCAGCGTGACGTGGTCGACGCGGGCACGCTTGAGCGTGGCCTCAGCGCGGGCGGCGCGGCGGGCGGCCCGCGCGGCAAAGTCCTCCCGGACGCGCGCGCTGGACGTGTCGACGAGCGCGGCCCGGCCCGTCTCGGCGTCGACCACGCGGAGGAGGCCGACGGGCGGGAGCTCCTCTTCCCGGGGATCGACCAGCCGGACGGCCACGAGGTCGTGCTTCTGCGACACCACGCGGAGCTGCTTCGCCAGCCCCTCGGCCGTGGCGCCCGGCACGAGGAAGTCGCTCACGAGCACCACGATGGCGCGGCGGCGCTGGACGCGGAGGACGTGGTCGAGCGCGTCGGCGAGGTCGGTGCCCCGGTGCTCGGGGGCGTGGGCGAACAGGTCGCGGAGGAGCCGGAGCACGTGCCGCTTCCCCTTCTTCGGTTTCACGAACCGCTCGACCCGGTCCGTGAACAGCACGAGGCCGACCTTGTCGCTGTTGCGGAGGGCTGAGAACCCGAGGACGGCGCAGACCTCGGCCGCGAGGTCCCGCTTGGCGCGCGCGCTCCCGAACGACTCGCTGGCCGACACGTCGACGACGAGGAGCAGCGTCTGCTCGCGCTCCTCCTCGAACAGCTTCACGTACGGCTCGCCCGTCCGCGCCGAGACGTTCCAGTCGATCGTCCGGACGTCGTCGCCGATCTGGTACGGGCGGACCTCGGCGAACTCGATCCCGCGCCCCTTGAACGCGGAGTGGTACTCGCCCCCGAACACGTCGTCGACGAGCCCGCGCGTGCGGACCTCGACGTGGCGGATCTTCTTGAACAGCTCCCGGGGGATCACCGGCGGGCGCGGGGGTGAGTGAAGGGGTGAGGGTTCTCCGGCCTCGGCGCCGTCAACGGGGGACCCGCGACTAGATTACCCCCAGCCCCCGCGAGCGTTCTCCCTGGACGCGTTCATCACCCGCCGCTCTCGCCATGGCCAAGGTCGCCGTCCTCGTCTTCCCCGGGTCCAACTGCGACCACGACGTGTACCACGCCACCAAGCACGTGCTGGGGCAGGACGCCCGGTTCGTGTGGCACAAAGAGGGCTCGATCGGCGACGCCGACCTCGTCGTCGTCCCCGGCGGGTTCTCCTACGGCGACTACCTCCGGGCCGGCGCCATCGCCCGGTTCTCGCCCGTCATGAAGGACGTGGTCCGGTTCGCCGCGACGGGCGGGCTGGTCCTCGGTGTGTGCAACGGGTTCCAGGTGCTGTGCGAGGCCGGCCTCCTGCCAGGCGCGCTCATGCGGAACGCGAGCCTCCGGTTCGCTTGCAAGGACGCCCGTCTCCGCGTCGAGTCGACGGCGACGCCGTTCACGGCGGAGCTGAGGAAGGGCGAGGTCCTGACGGTCCCGGTCGCCCACGGCGAGGGCAACTACACGGCCGACGACGACACGCTCGACGAGCTCGAGGCCGAAGACCGCGTCGTGTTCCGCTACGTCGACGCGGCGGGTGAGGCCGTGCCCGAGGCGGCCCC
>Ga0310345_10004911_pt1 | contig 12016 bp, 1 predicted proteins | sample HC15DNA20500_MG_FD_204667 | JGI IMG/M metagenome (GOLD analysis project Ga0310345, IMG submission 204667) | Marine microbial communities from station ALOHA, North Pacific Subtropical Gyre - HC15-DNA-20-500_MG | ecosystem: Environmental > Aquatic > Marine > Oceanic | place: Pacific Ocean: North...
TCGCAAATCAGCCTCAATGCCTAACGACCTCAAAGACCCTTCTATTTTTTCTTGTAATCTGATATTGACACCTGCCTCACGCTCATTGAAGCCGCGTTTAAAAAGCCCAGTTTCAGGGTCTACAGTTTCAGGGAGAGCATAGAACTCCTTGAACCATTGTATGATGGAACCCGCCTCCGCACTTTCTAGCGTTCTACCTTCCTGCGCCATCTCCTCCTCTGATCCAGTTAAGTAGTCTATCTCTTTATCATGGTAGCTCTCGTCTACCCTTTGTCTGGATTCAAGCTCAAGACGCCAATACTCTGCTTGGGTTAAGCCCTCCTCTGGAACCCGCATACGGGAAAAGAGATCTTCCCTGTGAAAAAATGTTCGCTGACCCGAATACTCATCTACCCCAAACTTAGATTTCTCAGAAGAAGCGATGATGGCACTGGTAGATTCCATGATCTTTTCCAGAACCGAGCCGCCACCTTCAGAGAGGCCCAGCATCCGAGCAATTCTCCTTCTCAGCATAGCCCAAACCGTACCAATCTTTTCGTAAGGAAGCCCAAGGTCACTTGCTTTTATGCTGTCCAGAATATCCCTGAACCTTGGACTTGAGTAAGCCTCGGCAACCATTTCAAGTACGTTGGTTGTTCCGTACTGACCTTTCAATGCACTCCAAGGGGCGGTCTTATAGAGTTCAGGGCTGCGGTATTTAGCTGTCTCAATCGCATCGAAAATAGACACTAATTGCATGACAGCCCGCTCCGCCTTGGTTGGCTTGTACCCGCGATTGATCCTATCATCCATCTCATAAAGCCATTCCACCGGACGATGAGTTCCATTAAACTTATTGTCTGGGTTTTCGAGCACATCAGTCATTACCTCCAAAGTTCTACTGTGCGCTATTTCGTGAAGGAGAATCTTAACCATCGCAGCTTCGCTTTCAAATGGATAATTCCCAGCTATCTCAATAGCCTCCACTTTCGCCAATTTATACCTACCACCCGTCTCGCCCTCAAAGTCAGGATCGTCCGACCTACTTATATCCTTACCTCTATTGAACGATATGGGAACATTGCGACCACCCTTTGATAGCTCTCTCGCAAGGAGTTCGTTATCTTCTCCGTACTTGCCACTGGCTATCTCTTTCAGTGCATCGTTGGAATCCCTTATTTGAGAAACGAATCCTCTCACGCTAAGAGGTGCGTTTGCGGCTCTTTCCTTGGTGGCCTTCTTTCGCGCCTCAATCTCGTCTGGTGTAAGGTCACGATCCGGCAGTTTAATAGGCTCCTCCTCGGCAAAGGCATCGGTGATTTCTATATCAGCATCATCAAAGATAACGTAGTTGTAGTCGCCCTTCCCCTTGCCCCTGTCAGCCCCGATGAGGAACTTGTTCCCTTTGATGCCGTGCTTGAGGAGGAGGAGTGAGGCTCCCTTCTTCTTCGCCAACCAGCCTTTGGAACCTCTTGGGGCTGGAACAGGTTTGCCTTCTCTATGGTAGGGGATTAGACCGGCGATGGCCTCATAAATATCTCTTCCGCCCCTCATCGCTTTGTGAGGCAGTAACTCACCTAACTCATTCTCAACAGCCCTTAAGCCCTTCTTAACCTTATCAGATTGCTTGCTATGCGGCTCATCGTACAACAGGTACTCATCCTCTGCTGGGGCTAGTTCGACTTCGTAGATTTTGCCGGTAGTCTGGCGGCTGGCGGTGAATTTATTATTTGAGTTCAGGAACTTATCTATGGTGGCAACTGCCAATGATCCCCAACCTTCTGCGGAGGGGAGGGGCTGCCCTTTGTTATCGGGGTCTGAAACCCACCCCAATGCGTCTTTGAGTACCCCTAGGCGATAGTCTGCCATAGCCTCTGAATTTTTTAACCCTATAAACTCGCTCCCTTCTAGTAGTTGCCTCTCTGCAAACTTCAGGTAGTCTTTAATAAATGGGTGGTTAAGTCCGTACCCCTTGTCGTTGAGGTATTCTGAGAAACGCTTATAGTGCGTACCCTTCTGCCCCCTTTCCTTCTGCGGACGGAGGTCTAAATCCCAGAGATCGTTGAGCAATACTTCCAAGTCAAGCTTCTCGCCGCCATAAAAAGTGTCAAAGTTGCTGTGGCGCATTTCCATATCTCTGTAAAACCCCGCCACCTCCGCCTTGGTTGTGAAGTATAACCCCCATCCGAAAGTAGTTGCCCCCTCACCAGTACCTATGAACTTACTCAAGAACTTATTAAACACATTGGGTCTGGGAGTGCCGTGGAATGCAGCAGCAAAGGCATCAGTGATCTCCTTGGGGCTGAGGCTCGCTCTTAACGCCCTAATCTTCTCCGTAACCTCATCGTGGGTCAGGATTCTGGGGTCGGCGCGGGTGTCGTATGATTCTTGGTCAAACTCAAATTGCTGCCACTCACCAAACGAAAGATTCTCACTGTATCTAAATAGGTCTGGGCGTTGAACAATGGTGAAGTTCTTTGTGGCTTTCCCCGCTCCCGTAAGAGGCTGGAACTTACTGCTGAGTTTCTCGTGCGCGGCGTGGCTGGCAGAAAAGATAACGTCATCCAGAAGCGTAGCCTCCTTAACATTAAGATTTAACGTCTTGGCGATGGCGTTGATTACACTCTGCAAGAGATTGCCAAGGCCACCCCGAACTCTGCGTGGAGCCGGAATGCCGGAAAGGAACTCCTGTAGCTCTGAGTCCATCATTGCGTGGGCCAAGAACTCATAAGGATTACTAAAGGCATAATCACTCAGGTGCGCGAACTTTTCACCGCCCTCCTTCCTGATCTTGTTCGCCCTATTCAACATCCGCCTGACCCCAGCACGAAAACTACTATCCGTGTTTAGCTTGTCTGCTGTTAGGGCGTGAAGTCCCTCCTCAAGCACAACCCTAAATGCCTTCTCATCCGACTTTTGGCGAGGGTCAAACACCACGCGGTTGTGGGGAGAGTCATAGAATGCAGGGCGGTGGCCTCCGGTGTGCTCGTGAATCTCGGCAATGAAAACTTGGGTATCCAACCCCCCCATTAACTTCAAAAGCGGCTCCATCCTCTCGGCAAACTTAGCAGCCTTACCCTTTAGCTTCGTGCGGAGATGATTTAATGCGTAGGATACGGTAAAGTTGCCCTCCAATTGGTCGTTTAGCGGGGTGTCCTTGTCAAATAAATCCCCACGCCATTTCTTACCCCGTCTACCCTTCCTGACCGGCTTCTTAACTTCCTTGGCAAAGGCATCAGCCTCTTCGTTAGCCAGAACAAACTCATCCTCTTCAATCCCCGCCTCGATTACAGCAGACTTAGCCTGTCTCGCAACATAGTTGTATTCCCCAGCAAGCATATTATTGGAGAACCTCCCCCTGTTTGGAAGTATCGGCGGAATCACAAGCTCAGTTAGCGGGTTGCCATCGCGGTCAAGAACATTCGCCCGTTCCCTGTTAAACTCGTTGTAAAGGCTTTTAATATCATTGCGAATCTTCTCCATCGGGAACCCTCTAGGTGCTTTAACCCCCTCGGACTCTGAATGGATAACGGAAATGCTGGCTTCGATGCGCTTGAGTTGCCTCTCTAACATCACCTTCCTAGCCTCAATATCGACTATCAGTTGCTTCGCGCTTACGCCCACCGTACCGGCCTCATCGGTTCTGGTTGCCAGCCTTCTTCTAAGTTCCAACTGCTTATCAACACTCAACTCCCCGAACCTTTTCTTGAAGTCCTCTTGCGTTAATCCCTCTGTATCAATTCCGAAATCCTTGATAATCCCACTGACAGTAACAGCACCAGTTGGAACCCTAATAATAGCATCAGAGTTCTTGGGCAGAATACCATTCTCTATAAGCCTAACAGCCTCATCCTCAAGCAAGCTCCTGTGGGTAACTGTTGTTTCTGCGGAGATCGGGTGTACGCCAGCACGAATGTCAGCGGAAATCATCCCCTGCAATGCCTCCTCCGAGTAGAGCCTACCAGCAGTTATCTTAGCTATGTGAGAGTTGATAGACTTAATGATACTGGTGAACCTCTTACCGTTAATGTTTTTCAGGTTCCTTTCAAGGCGGGGGAGTTCCTTTTTGATTACCTTACGTCTGCGGTGGAGGGAGGCGAGCTTAGTGGGAATGAAGTTCTTATGGCCCATCGCGGTGATGACCTGAGGAACTATAATGTCCTTGACGATTCTCCTGCCCAACTCAACCGCGCCCCACTTTTCATGCTCCGAGACAGGTTCCTTATCAAAGCCCATACGCTTCTTGAACGCCTCAGAAAAGGCATTGATCGCATCTGAAATCTTCCGGTTGGCTTCGTTCCTAATTGCTGTAGCTCGTGGAGTTCTCTCAGGAAGCCCGCCAGTGATGCCCACCTCCGCTATGCCTTCATCTACAAGAGTGTCAACCTGTTTGTTCTCTGTGGGAGTTAGCTCAATTGGCTCACCAAATACCTCAGCCTCGGCAGCGGCTACATCCTCACCGACAGTCTCAGCCCTATCTTCAGCCCTAGTATCTACCTCATCAATGGGACGCTCGCCAAGGGTTGCGAATGCCCAAGGTACGGCCCCCTCCTTGCCGCCCCTTATTTGCGGTTGCTTTTGACCTTCTAGGATTTCCCTTCTAGTCTCAGCCTTTCTGGATTGGTCAAAGAACGCATTTCTGAGTATGGATTCACCCCCAAAACTAACGTAAGCACCCTTGGTGGCAGATATATCCATGTAATCCCTGCCATGCTCCTTCATGTCTGAGACTCTTGTTTGCGCCTCGGCCAGTGTCTTAGCGAACGATTCCCATGCCCAATCATTTGCCTCATCGCCGTAGTTGTACCTAAAGTCTTTTGCTAATTTGAGTGCAATTCTTCGCCACGACTCAATCAGGCTGGTATCAATCTGCTCCCCCGAACGCGCCCCCTTTCTGTAGGTGAATGGTGGATTTTCATGTTCCGCAAATAAGCCGTAATCCTCAGTGGAGAGTTGCTTATGAATGTCGCTGTCAAATAAGGGGTGAGCTTCTTTAACGTCAGCCTTCTCGTCGATGTGAAGCTCCTCACTCAGATCGTTAATTTGATCCTGCTTTGAACTGAGTAGAGTCTGAACCTTGGCCAAGTTAGGGTCTTTAGCACCTTCCCTTGTGGTCGTGACTGCCTTGGTGATAATGCCCTGAAGTGAATCCGCCTCCCTTATGAGTCTCTTCAGCCGTTGGTGGGGGGATAGTTCCTCGCTTATCTTCGTGCTGTCCATCTCTGGAACAAGGGTGAACAACGGCCCCAAATCACTGGAGGTTAACTTCTGCTCGGCTCCCTGCTCGTACTTCTGCTCTAGTAAATCAATAGCCTTCTCAAGCTGGGACATTGTATCTGGCTGATTGAATCCGTACCTCTCTATGTCGCTTAAAGATTTCTCATCCTCAACCCGCTCTCCGACAAAGCCCTTTGCAGTCCCGCCAGCACCCTTCTTAGGAGCCTTTGACTGCCACTCCTCATAGGGTAGAATTTTCTCAATGGGAACCAGTTCAAGTTCTATCGGCTTACCCTTATCATCAACAGCCTCGCCCTTTATGGCTTTATCGACATCCGTATCTGGATTCGCCACCCTAAACTCCGCCACCCTCTTATCATTTATCTCAGCCCTCTTAACATTCTTATTATCAACACCCTTGGAGTATTCCTCGTATCTCTGCCTGTCCTTACCCTCCCTGTCGAATTCAAACTCCATCGTCCCTGTGTCTCGTCGTTTAGCAGCGAGGAACAGCGTGCCAGCAGTAGCAGTGTAATCGGGTGGGATATTAAGGTTACTTGGAGCCTCAATAACGACCTGAGAGGACTCCATTACTCTGTCTAGAACACTGCTCTCATATTCATTAAGCCCAAGAAGCTTTGCGATGTTGTGCTTAAACGCATCCCATAAAGTGTTAACCTTTTTTTCGCTCCTAAGCTGCGGCCCCTTAGCGTCCATCTCTAGCTCTGACACCTTTATAGATTTTAAGTATTTCCTAAACTCTGGATTTGAATATGCCTCAGCTATCATTTCATCCACATTCGCAGACCCGTAATGCTCGGTAAAATCCTTCCTTTTACTCAGCCTGTTAAACAGAAGATGAAGCTCCGCAGCCGCAACTTCCTCACCGCTGACTGTCCTATTGTTCTCAATGTCCGAGTTGATTGCCCCGATCCATTCACGAACATTGTCTTGAGGTCGGCCTTCAGCATCAAACTCTGGACGACGACCAAATGATTGAGTTATTATAAAATCCAATGCCTTGAGTGCCATTGCGTGGGCTATCTCGTGCAGAGTGGTTTCGCCCTTGTTGGGAGCAGTCTCGGAAATATCTATGGAGTTTGCCCGATTGTTGTACCTTCCATACGGCCCCTCCTTTGCCCCTGCATAGATTGCGGGAAGGCTTTTATGGGTGGTGATCGGAACATCCACACTGGTTCCCCTTTTCAACCTAGCGGCGAGGGCAGATTCCCCCTTTGTCCCGTGCTCCTCTAAGAAATCCAGTGCGCTGCCCGAATCAGTCTTCGACTCAAGCTCCTTATCAAACTCGGGTCGTGGAACTGAAGGCGGTTGCTGTGTGGCGAAGGAATACGCATCCCCCTCGGCAAAGGCATCGGTGATTTCGGTCTTACCCCAATTCGTGGCTACAAGTTTAAGTCCAAATGATTCCCTGAGTTTCGGGTTCATGGTGAGCCAGTCGCCCCATGTTTCCGCTATAAAAATATCGCCATTTTCGTTTAAGCCTATGTGTCCTTCCGCAAACAATTCATCGACAAGCTCCTCTCTAGTGTAAGGTTTCTTGAACCACTTCTTTAATAGCTCAGCAAATGGGCCAGTTGCCTTCGGTTTAAGGTTGGGTGCGATAATGTTTTTATCAACCCATGCCCTGAATGCAGCCACACCTTCTGGGTTTTCCTTCTTCAGAGCCCCAAGAATGTGATGTTGTCCTTCATGATTTACGACATGGTCGCGAAAGGACGGAAATTCAGGGTCATTTTTGTTCAGGAAAGTAACATGGTCACCCGACTTCAGGCCAAGCATGGCTCCCCTCATCTCGTCACTGAACAAGTGCCCCGTAAACTCGCTTTTGGCGGCGGCAACAATTTTCGAGATGTCTTTGGCTTTTATTGCGGCCCCCATCAGTTTCCCCAAGGCAGCGTCTACGTCCTCTGGGAACAGGGCGCGCAGCTCCTCCTCGCTTGCCTCTATTATCACCTCTCTTCTACCCTCTCTAGAAGTGTGCTCAGGGCGAGCCTCAGCAAAGGGAGTTTCACTGGCAATTCCAACATCAGCAGCTTCCGTAACTGCCGCCATTTCCTTCCGCTTGACGGCATCCTTGAATGCGTTGATGGCGTTGACCACTTCAGGCTCTAATCCAGCAGCGGCTTCACCAAACAGAGAGTCGTAATCCACCCCACCGCTAGACTCGTCAAAGTGTTCTGCCGACTTCGAGCCATCAATTAAATCTTCAGTCATGCTGTCCCAAACACGAGATGGTTCATCCGCCATGACGCTCGCAAGAAGCTTCTTAAAATCCCCTAGCTCTATCTCAGTCGGTTCAATCCCAGCTTTCTTCAGAATCTCGGCCCCCCTCGTAAGCATTGATGTTTCAACAGCCTCATCGACGGCAGATATTATATCAGTGTGGCTAACACCCTTGCCATCATCGTGCATTCTCTGCATGAACTCCCTAATGTCCTTGGGCTTGGGAGCCTTCACCAGTTCAACATCCTCGTTCCTTATTAACTCGTTTCTCGCCTCAATGTCTCCGCTCCCAACCGCTCTCTCCCATTTTCCTAAGGTTTCCTTGTCCTTTGATACGGCGAGCATTCCGGTGAGTTCAGAAGATTCCGATATTTCCGAAGTGGCGGATTCAGCGGTGGCCAAAACGGGAGGCACTATAGGCTTGAGGATAGCAGCCAATGCCTCTTCGACAGTCGCCCCAACCTTCGCGCCCAACTCGCTATCTGGAACAGTGTTATTATGCTCGGCTTCGTAGACATCATCAATGGACAGTTTGTACACATCAGCTTGCTCAGGCGTGTAATGCCCGTTAGCCAAGTCCTCATCAACTGTCGCTTTCTGCTGATCTGCCGTTTTACCAGCGTCACGATGACTCCTGATTCTGTCATTCAGTGCCTTCGCGTGCTCTGGACTCCTGCTGCTAGTCAAATGATGAACTGTCAACTCAAACGGAGCCATACCCATCTCGGCAATTCCCTCCAGAAATATAGACTTCCAATCGGTGATTTCACCCTCTGAGACAAGTTGGCCGCCAGCCTCACCATACGCACCCATGAGCGATTGCATTACTATAGGGGCAGCGTGAGGGGCAGCCTTTGATGTTCCTGTCAGTGCCATTCGTTTAGCACTGTCGAGAAGCCCTGCCTTGGGAACCTTTGATGCCGCACGGGCCAGCGGGAGAGCGATTTTTTTCCCCATGGCGGTGAAGGGCTTCAACAGGCCGAAAGATATAGTATCAAACAGCCCAATTGGCATCCCGTATCTGTGTGCTTTGGAGCGGGCCTCCTTGACTTTGGCGGGATCGTTGAGAACGGCAAAAAGTTGGTCGGGGTCATTCATTACGTGTTCCCCCGTTGTCGCCTCAATTATTTCGAGGTACTTCATTGAGGCAGCGATATTGTAGGAGGTCTTACCCATACCAGCGGCAAAACCATGCTTCGCACCCGCCGCCGCGCCAATCCCCACCGTTGCTGGAGCAATTGGGCCGCCCCATGCACCCAACCCCGCGCCAACGCCAGCCCCAATCCCCGCGCCACCGACCATCTTATCGTAGCCGTGGTAAAATTGTGCTGCAAGGGATTCAGTCACAACCTCTGCCATTATGACCGGAGTTTCCAGAACCCCAAAAAACTCACTCATGGCTTCTCCAAAGCTGTTAGCGTTCTCAAACTCCTTGAATGACTCGGACTTCCCAATAGATTGCAGTTCCTTCCTGATACGAACTAACTCATCAACCTCTTCCTTGGTAATCTCCTCATCAGGCCCAAGTGGACGCATAATAAGGTCAGCCTGTCTGCCCATCAGCAAGCCACGGCGAATGGGGTCTTTAAGGGCAGCAGCCCAAACCCACGGCGACCACGGATTGCCCGATTTCTCGGAGAAAGGATCTGTCCGGTTAAGTTGACTGAAATCTCCTTTGCCCGCCACCAAATCCATCGACGAACCCTCTAGCTTCGGCTTATCGGCTGACATACCATCTAGCCTCGCAGCTAATTTGTGGGTATTCTCAAGAGTCTTTCGACCATAAAAAGCACCCTCCGCCATGTCCCTTTTGTCGGCCTCCCTGTCCCTGAACCTAACAAGCTCTGGGTATAGAATAGCGAAGTTAGGATTTGACTGAAGTATGGCAGAGGCAATCTCCTCATCGCTCCTACCTTTAGTCTGGTCAGGGAACCTTCTGCGCCAATCTTGTACGGCCCAAGGTGTCATTTAATTAATCCACGCTTCCTTGCTTCATCTTCGCTCATATTAACATCTCCAGATTGATGATTCGTTGGGTTCTCAGGCCCAGAGTACAATTGCTGCAACCTATATGCCTCTGCGCGTCCATCATTCAGGTCAGAAAGCTCCTTGGTTACTTTGTCGGATTGCGCCTCAATCTTCTCTAATTCCTTGCGCAACTTGTTCTTCTCATCAATTGCGGCCTGTGGGAAGGGTGGCTTTTCGGCGTACTTAGTCCACGCGGTAAGCTCTGCTCGTTTCTCCCTCCAAGACTTGATAAGTCCCGCGCCCTCGACTCCAAGAGGTTTCATCTTAGCTTCAAATCGCTCAGTAATCTCGCCGCGCTGGAGGGGATGAATTATCGAATATATATCGTCACCCTTCGGGGCATATTTTCCAACAACATCCTTCCACTTTTGGCCAAAGCTATTGGCGTCATCTAGCGGAATGCCTCCGTGTTTAAGAGTGTACGTGCCGTCTCTGTTACCTACAATATCCTTGCCCACCTTGTATTCACCAGCTGCGGCGGCTTTGGTTTGGGCGTCTGCGGGCTGGGCTGAGGGAGCAACATCGGGTGGCGGGGCAGCAGCCTGTTGTATCGCGGCTTCGAGTTTGTTATCCACTCTGTATTCTTCTTCTTCGGCGGCGTACGCTTCTTCTTGGTCGGTGGGGCGTTGCCTGACTCCTCTGCTTCCGGCAAAGCCCGCTCCGATGGTGGCCATTCCGGTGGCGGCTTTGGTGGCGGCGGTCGCTTCGTAGCTCGCCTGTGTCTGACCTTCCAACATATCGAAACCTACTTCATCGAGTTGCTTGAATACATCCTCCACAGTGTGAGTAGTCATCTCATCCCATGCCTGTTGAGGGAACATACCTGCGGCTGCACCAGAATCAATTTGAGCAAGACTGCCGGAGGTTTCTGTTTGCAGTTTTTGCTCGCCGGTATCAAATGCTGTATTCGCCTTGATGAATGCTGCTTCGCCTTCGGGGGTGTCGGGAAAACCCGCGCGTGGGAATCTATGTTGAGTCGTACCGCCGCCCAACTCGCCAAGTCCCGTGCCACCAGTGCTGGTTCCGCCTCGGAGTTGTTCAACGCCCTCAGTGGCAGAGCGTATGCTCCTAGCTTTCTGAACTGGGTAAGTCTCCTTCCAATGCTTCTTAAATTGTTCCCATTGCCTAAAAGTCTGAGCTTGATCCAGAACCATGTTTTTTATTGGCTCATTGTTGGCATCGACCATGGGTGTCCCGTCTGGGTTCAAGTGGAACGGCTTGAGGTCACTTTGTTTTTGTACGTATATCTGCCCCTTGAATTGCGGGAGGTGAAAAACACTGGGGGGCATATTGTTCATTTCAGCAGCTTCGGAAAGCATAAGGTACAAAGTTCTTCTCTCATTATACTTCTCTGGATTCGTTTGCTTTAGCGCAGACATATAAGCTTGTTCGGAAGGCCCACCAGCCTGAATAGCATCGTTAATCACCGACTCCCGAACCTCCACCTTCTTCTTGTTGGCCCATGATTTCTGCGCCCTGATTTTCTCCACCTTTTTAGCTATAACTTCCCCAATGCTCTTTTTCCATTCTATCTGCTTGGGATTATCTTCCGGCAGTGATGAGAGTAAGTCGTTAAAGTGGGCGATGATTTCCGAAGTTGTTTTGCCGTCATATTCCCCCTTCATCACGGCGGTGGCGGTTTCATTTACCTCTGTCAGCACTGCATTATTCGCCGTTCTTGCCAAATTATCGAATTTCACATCACTTATCACCTTGGCTGCGGTGGCTTTGGCGGCCTCTACTTGAGTTAGGGTAAGGGAAGTGGCGGCTTTTTTGCCTTCGAGGTCGGCCTGTCGCTCCTGCGCCCTATATTTTCCATCATTTGCAGCTTTTATTCTTAATGATTCCGCTATAGCCGTGGCGTTGTCGGCCTTTGCCTCAGTAGATAATGTCTCGGCCTCCGCTTGCCTCAGAAGTTGCTTATCGTTTATTGATTCGTACTTTCTCCCAAGGAACTTATTCTCAATAGCTTTCTTTTGGGCATCATGTTTTGCGCCCTTTGCATCTGCCTTGATCCTCGCCGCTGCTGCCCTTGCCGCCTTGTTTCTAGTTCCAGCTTGGGGGTAGGCTTTTTTGTACAAATCCTTCTGGGCCTCCCACATCTTATCTCCCTCTTCGCCTTCTGGATATAGGTCGCGGTCTATAGCTTTGCCAGCACGTAACTTACCAGCACCAGCCTTCGTGGATTCGTCATAGGCTTGGCCCGCTCCCCTATTCTTCTCGGCAAGCGAATCGTAGTATTTCTTCTTCGAGTCCCTCTCTTCCTTCTCCCCAAGCTTGTCGATTAGGTCAAGTCCGTACTTATATCCTGTGTCAAATCCCATTGTTTTTTCTCCTTTATGATTTTTAGTACAGTGCTGCAGGGTACTGGCCGCCAGTGACAGATGAACGATTTCCGCCTCCCCCGCCTCCCCCGCCTCCACCGCCGAGGCCGCCCATTAGCGCACCCATCGGGCCAGCAAGTGCGCCAGTAGCAACGCCCGCAAGCCCGCCAAGAACGGTTCCCATTGGGTCGGTGCGTTGGGTCATCTGAGTTCCGTATATGCTT
>Ga0310345_10004912_pt1 | contig 12016 bp, 11 predicted proteins | sample HC15DNA20500_MG_FD_204667 | JGI IMG/M metagenome (GOLD analysis project Ga0310345, IMG submission 204667) | Marine microbial communities from station ALOHA, North Pacific Subtropical Gyre - HC15-DNA-20-500_MG | ecosystem: Environmental > Aquatic > Marine > Oceanic | place: Pacific Ocean: North...
CTGGCACGCGGCGGGCGACCAGCCCCTTCTCGCCAAAGCCTTGGACGATCTTGGCCATGTGCGAGCGCTTGATCATCAGCGTCTGGGCGAGCACGCCCTGGCGGATGCCGGGGTTTTCGCCGATCAGGATCAGAACGGAAAGGCTTCCCGGGTGGAGGCCGTCCTCGGCGAAGGCCTTGAAGAAGTCGGCGAAGGCGCGGATCTGCGACAGCCGGAGATGAAAGCCCAGACTGCGCTCCAGCGGACCAAGGCGGATGGCTTGGTCGGCTCCTACTGTTCCGAGGGAGGAATCAGGTCGGGTGAGGACGTCGCTCTCTTCCGTTCCTGCGTCGTCGAACCCTTCCACGGTCTCAGCCCTTCTTGTCGAGTGCGACCTTGCCGGCGCGCTTTTCCAGGAAGGCGCGCAACCGCTCCTTGGCCTCGGGGCTCGTCTGGGTGAAGGAGGCCATCAGGCTCTCCACGAACAGCCCGTCCTCGGAACTCATGTCCTGAATGCGCGGCAAGGCCTGGATGATCGCATAGTTCGATAGGGGCGCGTTGCCGGCGGCAGACTTGGCGATGGCCTTGGCCTTGTCGAGCGCTGTCCCCTCGTCAACGACATATTGAACGACGTTCCACTGTTCCGCGAGGGAAGCGTCGATCACCCGGCCGGACAGCATGAGATCGGCCATCCGGGCCGCGCCCATCAGCCGGGCGACGCGCACCGAGCCACCGCCGCCGACGAAGATGCCCCGCTGGCCCTCCGGCAGTGCGAAAAAGGCGGATCTGTCGGCCACCCGGATATGGGTCGAGGCCGCGAGCTCCAGCCCGCCGCCCACCACCGCGCCATGCAGTGCGGAGACCCAAGGGATCTGGCCGCGCTCGATGGTCGCGAAGACCCGGTGCCAGCGGCGCGAACCGTGAATGCCTTCGATCGCCGATTTTTCCGAATGTTCGGCGAGATCGAGCCCGGCGCAGAAATGCGGACCATGGCCGTAGAGGACGGCCGCCTTGGCCGTCTGCTCCACCTGCGCGACGGCCGCTCCGATCGCCTCGACGAAACGGTCGGAGATGGCGTTGCGCTTTTCTGGCCGGTTGAGGCCGACCAGCGCGATGGGGCCATCCTCTTCGATGGTCAGAAACTTCGAAATCTCCGAGTCGCTCATCGCTGCCCCTGTTGCGTCGTCACTCTCAGGATTGAGCACGGGTCGGAGGGGCGAGTCAATTTTGTTTCCGCGTGGATTGTTTTCATGTGGACAAAAATGGTGCGCTTCGCCACCATGGCTTGGTTCGCGGGAGGTGGAGGTCGCAAGCCCGCGACAGGGAGGTTGCAGTGAGCGAACGACAGGAGGCGGCGCGGGAACGCGCGCCGACCGGAGTTGGCGAGGCGCTGGTTTCGCAGACGCAGCCGCTGCGTCCGTCACGTGTCTGGTTGCCCGAACTGGTGACCGAAGAGCGCGCCGACGGCAGCGTCATTGTCCGCCAGACGGGCGAACTGCCCCCTTATCCGACACGGATCACCGAGCCATTGCTGACATGGGCGGAAAAGGTTCCCGATCGGACGGTCTTTGCCCAGCGGCGGGCCCTGGGCGCTTCGGGATGGCGTCGGATCAGCTATCGCGAGATGGTCGCCCGGGTCCGTGCGTTGGGTCAGGCTCTCCTCGACGGGCCGGCTTCGATCGAGCGGCCGGTGTTGATCCTCTCCGGCAACGACCTCGAACACGCAACGCTGGCGCTCGCCGCAATGCATGTCGGTATTCCCTATGCGCCGATCTCTCCGGCCTACTCGCTGGTCTCGAAGGATTTCGGCAAGCTCAAGGGCATCGTCGGCGATCTGACGCCCGGCCTCGTCTTCGCCTCGGACGGCAACGCCTTCGCCAGGGCGATCACGGCGGTCCTGCCCGAGGACGTGCCGGTGGTCCTTGCCAAAGGCGAAATCCCGGGGCGCGAGTGCCTCGCCTTCGACGATCTTCTGAAGACGGAACCCACCGGGGCCGTCGAAGCGGCGTTCGATCGCATCAGGCCGGATACGATCGCCAAGATCCTCTTCACTTCGGGTTCGACCGGCTCGCCCAAGGGCGTGATCCAGTCGAACGGCATGCTGGCGGCCAATCAGGCAATGGTCGCGGATTGCTACCGCTTCCTCACCGAGGAGCCGCCGGTTCTGGTCGACTGGGCGCCCTGGAACCACACGGCGGCTGGCAACAAGGTGTTCAACCTGACCTTCTGTAACGGCGGCAGCTACTATATCGACGAGGGCAAACCGAGCCCGCAGGGTATGGACGAGACCTGCCGCAATCTGAAGGAGGTTTCGCCCACTTGGTACTTCAACGTGCCGAAGGGCTACGAAGAGCTCACCCGCCGCTTTCGCGAGGACGACGAATTGCGCCGGGGCTTCTTCAAGGACCTCAAGATGATGATGTATGCCGGGGCCGGCATGGCCCAGCATACCTGGGACGATCTGGAGCGCTTCGCGCTGGAGACCCTCGGCCAGCGTGTGCGGCTGGTCAGCGGTCTCGGGTCGACAGAGACGGGCCCCTTCGCCATCGCCGGCACCGACCCGCAGCCCGAATCCGGCAATATCGGGATCCCGGCGCGCGAATGCACCCTGAAGCTCGTACCGACGGCCGGCCGCCTCGAAGCCCGGCTCAAGGGTCCGAACATCACGCCCGGCTATTGGCGCCGGCCCGAACAGAGCGAAGCCGCCTTCGACGAGGAGGGTTTTTATCGGCTGGGCGACGCCTTGCGTTTCGCCGTGCCGGGTGATGCCTCGAAGGGTTTTCTTTTTGATGGGCGCGTGGCCGAGAACTTCAAGCTGGACACCGGCACCTGGGTGGCCGTCGGGCCGCTGCGGGCGGCGTTGGTCGACCATTTCGGCGCGGCGATCCGTGATGCCGTCATCGTGGGGGAAGGGCAGGACGAGATCGGGGCGCTCGGCCTGCCGGACATCGCCGAATGTCGCCGGCTGATCGGCCATGAGGCGGAGGTGTTGGAGGATGCCGGCGTTCTGTCGCATCCTGATTTGCGGCAGATCCTGCAGGAGCGGCTGACCGAATTCGCCGCTCAGGCGACCGGCTCGGCCAATCGGGTATGTCGCTTGATACTTATGGAGACGCCGCCCTCGATCGATGCTGGCGAGGTCACCGACAAAGGCTCGCTCAATCAGCGGGCCGTGCTCGCAAACCGTCCCGATCTTGCGGCGGCTCTCTATCGGGATGACGATCTGCGGCTGATCCTCGCATAATCGCATCGCCGTGCCCCAGGATCGGTCTGCCTGCCATGTGATCAGGGGAAGCTCATTTTTTGGTCAAATGCGCAAGTGTTAAGCTATCCGGCTCGTCGGCTTCCCCCACAACCGCCTGACTCTCAAAGCTTCGTGAGCTCGGTCGGGACTTGGCACGGCACTTGATAGCGAGGGGTCGGGCCGCTGTTTCAGGCGCCATCCCTCCAGGGTCGTTTCGCGATCGAAAGTTCCGTTACATGATGAGATCCCACTTCCCCACCCGGCATCGTTTCGCCGCGGGCCTCGGCTCCTGCACGCTGCTACTCCTGTCGCAGGCCGCCGCGTTTGCCCAGGAAGCCCAGGCCACCGCGAGCGAAGCCGCCACGGCCGTGGCGCCCACCGTCGACAAGGGCGACGTCGCCTGGATGATGACGTCGACGCTGCTCGTCCTGTTCATGACCATGCCAGGCCTCGCCCTGTTCTATGGCGGGCTCGTGCGGGCCAAGAACATGCTCTCCGTTCTCATGCAGTGCACGATCATCGCCGGCGTGATGATGATCGTCTGGGTGCTGTGGGGCTATTCCTTCGCCTTCGGCGGCGGCACCTCCTATTTCTGGGGCGGTCTCGGCAAGCTGTTCCTCGCCGGCGTCACGGTGGATTCGACCTCGGCCACCTTCTCCGACGGCGTCGTCATTCCCGAATACCTCTTCATCGCCTTCCAGATGACCTTCGCGGTGATCACGCCGGCGCTGATCGTCGGCGCCTTTGCCGAGCGCATCCGTTTCTCGGCGGTCGTCCTGTTCACGATCCTCTGGTCGACCTTCGTCTACTTCCCGGTCGCGCACATGGTGTGGGACGGCGCGGGCCTGATCTTCAACGGCGTCCTCTCGGGGGGCGTCGCAGCACTCGACTTCGCCGGTGGCACGGTCGTCCACATCAATGCAGGCATCGCGGCCCTGGTCGGCAGCGTCATGGTCGGCAAGCGCGCCGGTCTCGGCCGGGACATGATGGCGCCGCACTCGATGACGCTCACTATGGTCGGTGCCTCGATCCTGTGGGTCGGCTGGTTCGGCTTCAATGCCGGCTCCAACCTCGAATCCACGGCCGCCGCCGTGCTCGCGATGATCAACACCTTCACCGCGACAGCCGGCGCGCTCGTCGCCTGGTGTGCGATCGAGGCGGCCATGCGCGGCAAGGCCTCGATGCTGGGCGGGGCCTCGGGCATCGTCGCGGGCCTCGTCGCCGTCACGCCCGCCTGCGGCACGATCGGCCCGGTCGGCGCGATCGTGCTCGGCGCGATCGCCAGCGCCGGCTGCTATTTCTTCGTCTCCGTGGTGAAGAACGCGCTGAAATACGACGACAGCCTCGACGTGTTCGGGGTCCACGGTATCGGCGGCATCATCGGCGCGGTCGGCACCGGCATCTTCACCTCCTCGGCGCTCGGCGGTGTCGGCTATGGCGAGGGCGTCACCATGATGAGCCAGACATGGGCCCAGATCATTGCGGTGCTGATCACCATCGTCTGGTCAGGTGTCCTGTCCGCGATCATCTACAAGGTCGTGGACCTGATCGTCGGCCTGCGTCCGACGACCGAACAGGAGCGCGAAGGCCTCGATCTCGCCTATCATGGCGAGGTTGCCTACCACTCCTGAACCGGCCGCATTCCCGGCGCCGCACCACGATTGCGGCGCCGGCTCCTCTCCCGAAGCCCCGGTCGTTCTGCGGATCGGCCGGGGCTTTCGCCTGTCGTCTTCCCTCGTCATACGCAGCGTTTCCTGGGCAGAACCCAGGCAGCGCCTAGCTCGTTACCCCGGACAACGGACAATCAACCCCTCTTCTGCAATGGAAGTGGGACGTGACGGAGTATGACGATGAAGGCGATCAAGCTGGCCAAGCCGGGCGGACTCGACAAACTGTCTCTGGTCGATCTCAACGATCCCGGCGACCCGGGTCCCGGCGAAATCCGGGTCCGTATCCATGCAAGTTCGCTGAATTTCCACGACTATGGCGTGGTTTCGGGGCGAATGCCGAGCGAAGACGGCCGCATTCCGATGTCGGACGGGGCCGGTGTGGTCGAAGCCGTCGGGCCGGATGTCGAGGAGTTTCAGGTCGGCGACCACGTGGTTTCCTGTTTCTTTCCCAAATGGCAGAACGGCGAAGCGGCCGTCGCCGACTTCAAGACGACACCCGGTGACGGCGTCGACGGCTATGCGCGCGAACTCGTGGTGCGCCCGGCAAGCTGGTTCACCCACGCACCCAAGGGCTACACCCACGCCGAAGCGGCGACGCTGACGACGGCTGGGCTGACCGCATGGCGCGCCCTCGTGGTCGATGGCGGGCTCAAGGCCGGCGACAGCGTTCTCACCCTCGGCACCGGCGGCGTCTCGATCTTTGCCGTGGAACTTGCCAGAGCCATGGGCGCCACCGTGATCTCCACCTCCTCCTCGGATGAGAAGCTCGAACGCCTGAAGTCGCTCGGCGCGGTCCACACGATCAATTACAAGACGACCGAGAACTGGGGCGAGCGCGTCCTCGAACTGACGGGCGGCCGCGGTGTCGACCATGTCGTCGAGGTGGGTGGCCCGGCAACGCTCGGACAGTCGATCACGGCCTGCCGGATCGCCGGGCACATTGCCCTGATCGGCGTCCTGACGGGACGGTCGGGCGAAATCCCCACCGCGGCCCTGATGGCGAAGCAACAGCGCCTCAAGGGCCTCATCGTCGGCAGCCGGCAGCACCAGAAGGATTTCGTTCGCGCCCTCGAAGCGACGGGGCTCAAGCCGCAGATCGACCGGAGCTTTGCGCTCGACGAGATTGCCGACGCCTTCCGCCGCGAGGAATCCGGCGCCCATTTCGGCAAGATCTGCCTGGAATTCTGAGGATCGCAGCGTTCCCCGATCTCAGCGGCCGAACAGCTAGAAGACGATCGAAGCGACGATGCTCAGGACCAGGCAGGTGACGATCGGCAGGTAGAAGGCGGTCTCGCCGCGCCGGATGATGATGTCGCCTGGCAGTTGCCCGAGGCCGAGGCGGCCGATCCATGGCCAGGCGAGGCCGATCGCCACGATGACGAGGCCCAGGATGATCAGTGTCTTCGACATCGGCGCTCCCTCGTTTCCCTGCTGCCCGGGATGTGGGAAACCTCTGAAAGCTTTTCGACCACCCATGAAAGGGACCCCTTGAACGAACGGGACGGGGCAGCCGAAATCACCGTATGGCTCAGTGAACTGCCGGCGATCGGTGAGGCCGAACTCAGCGCCTATTGCACGATCCTGAATGCCGAGGAGCGGCAGCGCTACGACCGCTACAAGGTCGAGGGCGCGCGAACCGAATATCTGGTCGGCCGCGCCCTGGTGCGCACGGTGCTGTCGCGTCATGCCGATATCACGCCCGGTGACTGGCGCTTCCAGCCGAACCGGTATGGCCGGCCGGCGGTGGTCCCGGACCAGGCGGATGCCGCGCCCGGCCTTGTCTTCAACCTGTCCCACACGCGGGGGCTCGTGGCGCTCGCGGTCGGTCGCAACTGCGATCTCGGTGTCGATGTCGAATGGATCGCGCGCTCCAGCGACCTGCGCGGGCTGACCGACCGCTATTTCGCCCCGGACGAGGCCGCTCATGCACGGGCGGCTGGAAGCGATGACGAATTGACGGAACGCTTCTTCGCGTTCTGGACGTTGAAGGAGGCCTATATCAAGGCGCGGGGAATGGGGCTGGCGCTTCCACTTGACGGCTTCTCCTATTCGATCGATGCCGAGCCGATCACGATCGGCTTCACCGACGCCTGCCCCGACGATCCGAGGCGCTGGCGTTTCCTGCGGCGCGAGGTTGGTTCGCAGCACCGGCTGGCGCTTGCCGTCTCCTCGCCCTCCGCGTTTGTCGATGTGCGGTTCGTGAAGGCGGTCCCGATGAGGGAAGAGACTATCGAGGAGATCGGTTCGACGAGGCTCGACGCCCGGGGGCGGGCGGTCTCGTGAAACTCTACGCCGTTGCCGACCTGCATCTGGGCTTTGCCGCCAATCGTGAGGCGCTGGCCGATATTTCGCCCCGGCCGGACGACTGGCTGATCCTCGCCGGCGATGTGGGTGAGACCGAGCGCCATATGCGCCTCGCCTTCGAGGCGCTCCTGCCCAAATTCCGCCGACTGGTCTGGGTGCCGGGCAATCACGAACTCTGGGCGGTGGCGGGCAAGGATGCGGAGCCGGGAACGGCCGCCCTGCGCGGCGAAGAGCGCTACCAGGCTTTCGTCGAACTCTGTCGCCGCTACGGTGTGCTGACGCCGGAGGACGACTATCCGGTGCTCGACATCGAAGGAACCCGTGCGCGACTGGTGCCGATGTTTCTTCTCTACGACTACAGCTTCCGTCCGGACCATGTGGCAGAAGCCGATGCGCTGGCCTGGGCGCGGGAAGGGGGCGTGCGTTGTGCCGACGAGCAGTTCCTGTCGCCCTATCCCCATGGCGGCCGGGCGGAATGGTGCCGCATCCGCTGCGAAACGACGGCTGCCCGCCTGGACGGCCTCGACGACGGGCTGCCGAGCGTTCTCGTCAATCACTGGCCTTTACGAGAGGAACTGGCGAAACCGCCGCGCATTCCGCGCTTCTCCCTGTGGTGCGGGACCCAGGCGACGCGGGACTGGCATCGACGCTATCGCGCCAGGGCGGTGGTATCCGGCCATCTTCACATGCCATCGAGCCAGGTGATCGACGGCGTGCGTTTCGAGGAAGTCTCGTTCGGTTATCCCAAACAATGGCAGGGGCGGCGCCATCCCGACGCGGCTCTTCGCCAGATCGCGATTTGATGTCGCCCGGCGCAGTTCGCCGCCTGGAAGGCGTGTTCAGGCCAAAAGAAAACCGGAGACGATGCTTTGGTCGTCCCCGGTCTTGTCTGGTTTAACGAGCAGATTGCTCGGATAGTCTGCGCCCGATTGGACGTTCGTCTTACGCCACAACAGTGAGGACACCGACCGTCAGGAGCAGGGCGGCGGAGATGAGGGCGGTGACGGCGACGGCCTGGAAGGCTTCGTTGCGGAGGATGCTGTTGACCATGGCGGCGACCTTTCTGAACCGCGATTGCATGTGACCCGCATTTGGAGGTTTTCCGCCTGCTTCGGCAGTCTGTTTGCGACATGGAATGACGGATCGCGAACATTCGTCAGCGTGCCTAAAAAACAGTAAGCTCAGAGCAAGCTTATTGGGCAGCGATCCCTCGCTGGCGTGTCCCGATACCCCTCCTCATTCCGTCGGTTAAACAGCTGAAAAATAATCGGAAAATCCAGAGGATTTGAAACGTCGGCGAAGCCCGCGAACAACGGATTGCACCGTTGCCGCGACTGGGAGCAGGCGATGTGCACTTCTGGGACAATTTTGCATAACATCTATGCAGAAATCGGTGGTCTTGAACGCGACGCAAGCCTCGCATTCGAGGCTCGCTTTGTCCCGATTGCGACGCTTGGGATATCCGTCCTGCGTCGCTGCTCGACATGGCAATATGGGCCGGGACAGGGTAGCGCGTTGCGCGGGCGGCGGCGCCTCGCCCCACGAACAGGGGGCGATCGGGGAAAGAAACGTTAAATAAAGGTAAATATATCGGCCCCCGGCTCATTGGCGCTCCGTGTTGGCACGAGGCGATCAGACCTCGGCCCGCTTCGAGGGGGCATGGGCCCTGGCAGAACCTGGCGTGATAGAGGCAGGCTGGTTCTTGCCTCGGCTTGCAGGGCGGTCTCGACGCGCAGGCCTGTCGCGAGACACGCGATCGCCGAGCTATTCTGCGCCCCGATTGCCGAAACGCGCTGGAAAAGTGTCCCGCCAGCGCCGTTCGTCGAAGCTCTGAAGCGGCATCTCGGTCGAGAGCGCGTCCTTGCGCTCAGATCGAGTGGGAGAAGATGTCTTCCTCGTCCCAGCCGGCGAGATCGAGCTTCACGCGCGTTGGCAGGAAGGCGAAGCAGGACTTGGCGAGATCCATCCGGTCTTCGCGATCGAGCCGCTTGTAGAGCACGCCCATGATGTCGTGCAGATAAAGAACGTCGGAGGCGGCATACTCCACCTGTGCCGGCGACAATGTCTCGGCTGCCCAGTCGGAGGATTGCTGCTGTTTGGAGATATCGACCCCGATCAGCTCGCGGGCAAGATCTTTCAGCCCGTGCCGGTCGGTGTAGGTGCGCGTCAGGCGTGAGGCGATCTTGGTGCAGAAGATGCCGTCGGTCATTGCGCCGAAGGCGTGATAGAGCGCGGCCACGTCGAACCGGGCATAGTGGAAGATCTTCGTTTTCGAAGCGTCCTTGAGGAGCGTCACGATGTTCGGCGCTTCGGTCTGACCCTTGGCGATCTGCACCACATCCGCCGTTCCGTCACCCGGCGAGAGCTGCACCACGCAGAGACGATCGCGCCGAGTGTTGAGGCCGAGGGTTTCCGTGTCGATGGCGACAGGGCCGGTGTAGCGGGAGAGATCGGGAATGTCGCCCTTGTGCACGCGAATGGTCATGGTTTGCCTTTGCGAATCGAAATACGTCGTTTCCGATAGCGGATTTGTCGAAGTCGCGGGAAGAGGCGGAGCGTCGAGCGCTCACAAAAAATGGCGGCGCCCTGGGGCACCGCCATCAGTGAAACGCATGCGTCGTTCCGGTTTACTTGGGCCGAACCACAGACCCGTCGGGCGTCACCGGCTCGGCCGGAACCGCGACCGGCTGCTCGGTGGTCGGAACAGCCTGCGCCGGCTCGAGGGTGAACTTCGAAACGCCGACAGCCGCGTTGATCCCTTCCTGGGCCTGCACGCTGATCGGCTGGAGCATGTAGCTGTCGTTGGAGCCGCCGACGAGCACGTTGGCGCCGCCGCCGACGAGGGCCGACGCTTCCGCGGTGGCGCCGACATAGGTGCCGGCGAGCCCGCTCTCGCGATAGGCATTGCCGTCCGGCATCACCACGGCCCAGGTCATGACGGTGCGCCCGGTGACGCCGACATCAAGCCCGAACGTGTCGAGCGTGCCGGCATAGACTTCGCGCGCACCGCCGCCGGCGGGCGTGAATTCGCAGACGAGATCTTCCGACGAGCCGATGATGAAGCCGGTTGCTCCGTCGCTATGACAGCCGAGCGTGCCGACCTTGACGGCCGCCGAGGCAGGCGTCGTCGCGAGTGGCAGAGCAAGTGCGGATGCTGCGGCAAGGGCCGCGATTGTTCTGGCGGTTTTCATTGAATCATTCCTCTTGAGAGCGATTGTCCGCTTCGAGGTGCCAAACTGCGAGGCCGCGGCCTGGTTCCGTAAATTGACCTTGCGTCGGCGCGGAAAAATTCCGCGTTCTTTCGAAATATCAATGGATTGAGACGAGCATCCTGAGACGCGAAGAAGCCACCCCGGGGAGGACGGGGTGGCTTCGGAAACTGTCCGGCTTCGGGAGGGAGGGGGGAGAGGGCCGGACAGCGGGGGACTGGCGAAATGCTCAGTGGCAGTGGCGGATGCGCTTCCAGACCCAGAGCTTGTTGCCGCACTCGTCGTAGCCGGCGAAAACCTTCTTCTTCTTGATATGGCAGACCTTGTGGTGCTTCACGTGGTGGTACTGCTTCTTGTGCCAGCCACCGGCCTGGGCCGGGGCGGAGAAGACGGAGGCGGTGGCGACGATGGTGGCCAGGGCGATGAGGGTGTTGCGGATCATGGGGCTCTCCTCGGGTTCGTTCGATACCCGGTGAGTGAAAAGCCCAGAGTGAAAAACGCGGGCCGCGGCGGCGGCCGTGAGGAATCAACGCGTTCCCCATTTCAAGATCACTGATATACCGATGAAAAATCCGATTGCGCGAGGCGAGTTGGCTGTCGGCAAGTGTATTTCTTAACGATTGCGAGATACATCTATAGCAATCTGAAATTGTCGAGGTGAATTTATTCGATGCGCTTGACCGCATTCGTCCGTCTATTAACGGAAGCTTAGTAGTAATTCGATCCTATCATATGCGGTGGTCGTGCGTGCATCATATGCCATGGTGGCAAACGCATGGAGGTCGGAAATGGCGCGTCGGGGGAGACCCGCTCGCATTTCCGTGTTCTCGGACCGATAGTGACGGATCGCTTGTACCGCGCGAGACATGAGGATCGCGCTCGTGCTTCGTCCCGATCATCCCGCCCGTCAGCGGTGGAAAAGGGAATGCAGGCGGATGCAACTGAGCGACAATCTTGCGGCGCGCGTCGTCGAAGAGATGAGACGGGCGAGATGGAAGATCGCCGATCCTCTCCTTCATGACGCGTTTCGACAAAAGAACGAAGCCCACATCCGCCGTGCGGTCAGGGGCGGCCTCTGGACGGCCGTCCTCACCTATCTCCTCTACGGACTGTTCGACGCTTGGCTGTTTCCGGATGTCGCCGGCAGTCTCATCGCGACGCGTTTCGCACTCGGCATCTTCTTTCTCACGCTGACCGAGTGCTGCATCCGCTTTGAGTGTTCGCTCTCGCGCCTGCAAATGGTTGCCGCCGCCGCCCTCGTGGCGGGAGGCGTGGGCTGGCTGCTCGTTGCGACCCAGACCGAGCACCAGAATGCGCTGTCCGACTTCGTGGTGTTCGGAACCGTGTTCATTCTCGGCTCCAACCTCTTTTTCAATTTCCGCTTCTGGCTTTCGGCGATTTCGTCGTTGCTGATTACCGGCTTCTACGCGGGCATCGTCTATTTCCGGCTCGATGTGGGCCTGACGACGCGCACGATCCTGTCGATCTACTTCATCAACCTGTGCGCCCTGTCGCTCTATCTTTCCTGGCGTCTCGGGGTCGAGCGCTATCAGACCTTCCTGCATGGTCTGCATGCGGAGATGCAGGAAAACGAAGCCAAGGAGAAGGGC
>Ga0310345_10004913_pt1 | contig 12015 bp, 17 predicted proteins | sample HC15DNA20500_MG_FD_204667 | JGI IMG/M metagenome (GOLD analysis project Ga0310345, IMG submission 204667) | Marine microbial communities from station ALOHA, North Pacific Subtropical Gyre - HC15-DNA-20-500_MG | ecosystem: Environmental > Aquatic > Marine > Oceanic | place: Pacific Ocean: North...
CAGGCTTTAGTACCCCACAACGAATTCTCACCAAACGGATTTAACCGTTTCACCCATGACGATGAACCACCGTTACCGGGCATTAAATTATTAATCGTCCCTCGATGACCGTAGCCGCCCCCTACACCTAATAATCTGTTCTGATTCATCGCTGCTGCACTCCCTCCACTTCCTGCTGCACCACCTGCACTAAAAAACATCTCAGGCACCGTCGCACCACCCAAGAGCGCCAATGACGCCCACGTCGCCGGGTTATCGAACCCCGCCGTATTCTTGTACCACGGCCCAGCTTTACGTCGATCCGATTCCCGCTGGCGGTCGCCCGCCCCCGACGCCTCAATTACGTTGCCTGCACGAATTTGCGCCGCTCGGTTCGGATAGAGCGCATTTAGCTCGTCGTCGGTCATTTCTACCCAATCTGCTCCGCCAGCACATACAGGCTGTATTGCATCGAGGTTGCGCCCGAACTCGCATACGTCGTGGCGTATTTCACCACGTCATTCGCGACCAGCGTGTTCGTGCCATTATGCACGAACACCGTTCCGTTTTGTTCGGTGGTCGTCGTATTCCCGGTCATCGCCGCCCCACTCTGTGACTGCGCCACATCCCCATCCATCCAGCTAATCGTCACCGTCAGACTCGAACTCGTCGTCGCGGCGCGTGTGACCCGCGCACTGTACGTGATGCGATAGAGTCCCGGATCCAACGCCCCGGTATCTAACGCCGTGGCCGACACCGACGCTCCCTGCGCGGTTAAGGACGTCAGCGACAGCTTCCGTGCCGAGTTGTTGACCACGTCCACCACAGACTGGAAGTAGCGCAGCCAGAACCTCGAAAGAAACTGGTTCGAGCCCTCTACCAAGGAGACGCGAAATGGAACTTCCGCCAGCGCCATCTAAATCCTCGACAATCCCTGGCCCATACTTAAATACGCTCCCACCATGCGCCAGGGCACCGGATCGGTCACCGCTACTTCAAAGACACGATCGTACCCACGCCCCAGCCGACGCCAGAGCGCCCGCGTGCCAAACTCGCCAATCTTCCCCGCCGACACCCAATGCTCATTCCCCCAGGTTTGGCCGCCATCACTGCTCCAGCGCATCATCACCTGGGGATCGCTCCCCTGCCCGCTCGTCAGGCCAATCCCCGCATCCAGCACCACCTGAAACGATTTATAGAACAGCCAGTTGTCGTCAAACGAGAGGTGCGGGGTCCGACGCAACCGGCGAATCGGGCCGCCCCCGGCATCAACGAACTTGTCGAGCCCCATCTGGTAAATCGTACCCAGCTCGCGGTCGCCCACGAGATGCTTGTTAAAGGCATACGCATGGTATTGCGGACGCCACGCCTGGTATTCCACCTTATCCGCGTTCCACGTTCCACGTTCGTGCCACAGTTGCGTCGTGCCATCAAACACCCAGGTCGCCTTCGCCGTGGGGAAATTCAGGACATAGAACACATGGCCATCTTCCTGATAGGTAAACGCCACCGCATCGGAAATCGAAATGCCGTCCCGCGCATAGCCCTGAATCGCAAACTCCACCGCGTGCGTAGAAATCCGCTGTGGATTGTAGCCATTCGCCATGTACACCACGCCCGCACCCTCTTCCGAGGAACCTAACCAGACCACCGTATTGCCAAATCGCTGCGCGGAAAACGGCGCGACGATGCCTTCTTCCAGAAACGCGCCGGGAATCGGCGCGAACGGAAACGGACTGGTGCCCGCGTTGTACCAGACCTCACTCGTCTGCTGCCCAAAGAGCCAGATATCACGATGGGCCACGACTATCGCCTGCCACGGATCGGATCCGGCGGTGCGTTGCGCATACTGCAACGCAGGCCACGTCGTGCCGTCATTCGCATCAGAAATCTTCAGCGTAGACGTCGTGGAGTCCAGCCCCAAAAAGAAGCCATCCAGGAATTCCCCCTGCTCCACCCCCAGCGACGCGCCGCCACTATCCAACACCTCGGCAAACGTGTCCGTGCTTAACGTAAAGATGTAGCCCTTCTGGCCACTGGTCACAAAAATCTCATCCCCGGCATCGACATTCGCCGCAAACGTCGCCGGGTTGGTATCAAACGTCACGGTGCCATGATTCGTCAGCGTGCCATCCGTCTTCACTTCGTAAAACACCTGCCCAATCACCGCAAAACAGCGGCCGTTCTGCTCGATCATGCCGCGCACGGGCGACTGGGAGGCCGTCGCAAACTCCGCACACCCCGGTGTGGGAAAGAGCGCGGTCTTGAACGGTTCTCCCGACGCTTCAATCTGCTCCACATACCAGTTCATACAGCGCTGCACGGCCGCCTTCGGGCTTTGGGACACATACGACGGGCCGACAAACGCAGGAAAAATCATCGGTAGCGATCCGTGCGCCAGTCGTAGCGTCCGCCCCGCGCCAGCAGCGCGGCGTCAATCCCCAGCGTGTCGTCGTCGATGTTGACCCGCTTGATATTCGCAAACGTATCCGAGGCTAACATCCGAATGTCCGGCGACGGCTGCGATCCGAACTCCGGGGCCAGCCGAAGCGCAAGCTGATATTTAAGCGCCTCTTCATACCCCGGCGGAAAGGTATATGCCGTCGTCAGGTCCGCAAACGCCGTCAACGCGGTCGGCGTATAGAACACCATCTGACAGTTGCTGTTGTTCGGAATGGGCCACACGCTGATGGTCGCCAACCCCGAGACCCAATTCTTGTCGTTATAAAACTGCGTGGGAAATGTGGACGTCAGTCCCTTGACGCTCACGTTCTGCCAGTCATTCACCGTAATCGACTCCGCAATCGGCAACTCCAACAGTTGCGCACCCGACGCGGTCTTGTCGGGAATCACGCTCGCCCCGACAATCCACACGGGACGCACAATGTTAAACGCGCCCCCCGTGCCAATCGTGTAGTCCTGCGTATCCGCGGCCAGATCAAACACCGTGCGCGCCACGGTATAGATCGTGAGGCGCTCGGTCGCCCAGGTGTCCACCATGTTGTTCAACACCGTGAACGCATCCGACATTTCAGAGCTGGTGGCCGTCTCTCCCGAAGCCAGTACCCCTAACGTCCGCAGTGTGCGTGAAATCAATTCGTTGGCCGTCACGCCTTACTCCGCTTGGTCTTGCGAGGCTGTTTCACCTTCGCCTTGGACCCCCCAAATGGCCCCGCTGGAGATTCCGCATACGACAGTCCCTTGAGATCGTCGGGACTCTGCACAATCTCTGCAGAGATGTGCCCCTGCGCATCTTGCACATAGATACACTTCGGGTAGGCCTGATAGACGTAGTCGTCACCCATATCGCCCCCTCTCGAAATCAGTCAAACCTACGCCGGGGTGGCCTAGTCTCCACCCCGGCGCATGAGAGACGAGCGCCTAGCCCTGTATACGACAGGCTAGTTCAGGCCGTAGCGCGGCCCACCCAAACAGCACGTCCAATCTGCATGGGAATTTGTCGTTCGTGATGTCGTAGTCACGGATAAGTCGAATACTCATCCCCAACTGACTATCACTCACGCGAGCCGCCATGTCGGTGCCTTGCGGCAACGGCAGATCGGCCATCGCCAAGGTAAACGCATCCTTGTGGAAGGCGAGTCCCTGTGGTGACTGCTTGGCTTCTGCGCCCACCATGGTAATGGCGGCGTTGTCCGCCGGTGACCCATCGACCGTCTGGAACCCGGTCCCGGTCGTGATGGACGGCGAGATCGAAATGGTGAGATTCCCACTTCCATCCGACGTGCCATCAGCGGTCGCCACAAACTGCTGGACTGCGCCAGTACTCTGCAACGACTGCGGGTTGACATGATGGACGTTCGCAATCGTGAAGACATCACCCTTCTTGATGACCGCTGTGCTGTTGGCCCAGCCGTCCGTAATGAGGGATGCTCCCGTTTGCGACGCGCCCTTCACCAACGGCGTCGAGCCGGTTGTGAAGGTGCCCGTGGTATGGGTGTTGCAGTTCTGATCCATGTACCAATCGAATCCCACTGCGGTGCCCATCTGCCCACGCCGATACTGGCTCGCGATGGCCGAGGACTGTTGGAACAAGCCCTTCAGTGCATCGACAATCTTCGCCTGTTGCAGCGGCGTAATGCAGATTGAACGCGCCCCGTCCATGGGACACGCTTCGTTATCAAGCGCCACCCCGGCATTCAGGTAGTCCAGCAATGTGGACGGCCCCGGTGTGCCGGATACGCCTACCGAATTGTAGACGCTGGTGTAGAGCGCCATCCCGCTATAGTCGATCTTGTTGGCGATCGTCGCCACGGCGGGAGTAATGAACCGCTTGGAAAAGTCCGAGATCTTCAACGCCAGGTCTTCGGAGGTGAAATTGATATCGACACCAAACTGCGTGTCGAGGGTCACCGCCACCTGCGTTTCGGTCGCGTCCTCAACCGACAACGTCGCCCCGGTTCGGCCGACGTAGCGCGGGGGTTTTCTGACGTTCAGGACGGTGCCAATTTTGGCCCCTTCCACACCAAACCGGTCATCGTATTGCCGATTGACCTGTTTGGTGAACGTCAGATTGTTCTCCAAGACCCGCAGGGCTTCCCGCGTAATCATGGAGATGGTTAACAGGGTATTTGCCATGATCAGTACTCACTTGCGCCAACAACCGCCGTTATCCGCCTTCCAACTCGGCTCGGATTTCCTTTTCCCGAGCGCGCTTGTAGGTTTGATAATCCATCTGGTCTAACGGGATCGTAGACGCGGTCGCGCCCCCACCTACCGGCTTGATCGGTCGGGGTGCTTTCGTTATAGACGTGGCAGACAAGACCGGGCCGGTCGAAGCAGTCTCTATCTGCGCTTCTAGTTTGCCCATTTCCTTCAGGGCCAACACTGGATGAAGCCCCGCAATGCGATCACACTCTTCAGGATTCTGACAGAGGTGATACATCAGTGCCGGACCCAATTCAGAATTCACCACTGCATCTTGCATGGGACGGGATAAGGGTAAATCCTTTCCCTGATCGATCACAGCATCGAAATCATCATGCTCCGAACGGAAGGTGTCGATTCGCGCGGTATGCGCAGCGACAACCTGTTCCTGGGCACGTTGGGCTCGGTCGCGCGCGATGCTGTCGCGCTGTTGAGCCTCCTGTGTGTGAAGATGTTTCGCAACCTGTTGCTTAACTTTATATTCCACCAACGCTTCGGCATACTCTTCGTACGTCTCAAAGTTCTCTTGATCAGGAGCCCCAGCGTCCTTCGCGGATGCCGTGTCCGTCTCTTCAGACGACGACTCCCGCGCCGACACCTCATCATCCGTGGGAGCCACCGGAGGCTGCTGGGCCTGAACTTGCGACTGCTGTATGCGTATCGCCGTCAGCTCTGCCGCCAGACGATCGGCGCGAAGAGTTTCTGCGGCTTTCTCACGCGACAGTTGACTCGCTCGTTCCTTATACGACCGACCGCGCCGACGTCGCTTCGGTTTCGAGGTCTGCGGCTCCGTCTCGGTCGGTTCCTCAACCGCTTCAGCCGACGCTTCTACGTCTTCTGCCTCGTCATCAGAGGTCGCCTCGACAGCCTCATCGGTCGCTTCGACAGCCTCATCGGACTCTTTCGCCTCAACCTCAGATTCTGGCACCGACTCGGACACCGCTTCAGCCGCTGGCGACTCCGTTCTCGCTACATTCGCCCCATCTGATCGCGACGTCTCGTCGGATGTGGACGGCGGCGATTCTCCCGTCTCTGCCGTGAGCGCAAATTCCTTTTGCGTAGGCTTGGCCGCCTCTTTGACCTGAGCGGATGTATCCGTCGTGCTCGCAATCGTAACTGTCATAAAGTTTCTACCTCACCCTAGTGTGCCAGAAAAAAGACCATCCGTTAAGTCCCTCTCGGCGGCCGTGGACGTTGTGGCGACTGTTGGGGTTGGGATTGGGGCGGTGGCGTCGGCTTCGCCATTTTCTCAAACCGCGCTTCTTCCCTATTGGACTGTTCAACATTCCGCGCAATCAGATTCTCCAATTGCGTAATCTTGGTGTTTAAGATTTCACTGGCGCGCTCCTGATCAATCTTCGCCAAGGTGCGCGCACTCTCCGATTCCTGCTTAATCTGCTCCAACTGCATCTTGGCCTGCAGCTCCCGTTCCTGCGACGCCGCGTCGGCGGCAAGTTCCCGATCCTTCATCGTCACCTCGGCCTGATGCTTGACCTGATCGGTTTGAATCGCCTGCTGGGCCTGCTGATACGCCTGCGTCACCTGCTGCAGTTGCATCTCCACCTGCTGGAGACGCTGCTGCGCTTCCGGCGGCAGGTTCTGCATATCCGCACGCTCCTGCAACTGCGGCGGCAACATTTTCTTCAGGCGCTCGGCCACCTGCTTGGCCCCCGGCCAATCCATATTCTCGGCCAACAGATCCCCAATCAGCGGGAACGCATTCGGGTAGGCCTGCACAAACTGCACCAGCGCATCCACCGATTCCTGGCGACGACTCTGGAAGCTCGGCCCGACTGAGACCGACACATCGTACCGTCCCAGGCCGAGATCATAAATGCCTTGAATACCGGGTGGAGGTGGCTGTTCTTGCGGTTGTGGAGGACGATTGTCTTGGCCAGAAAACACCATGACATTCCGTTCCTGCTCATCCAGTCCCGTGATGCGCATCACCCGCGCCGTGTCATAAATCTTCGGAATCAGATCCACCACAATCCGTCCTACCTGACGAATGGCCCGCGCGAGATTGTCCAGATAATGGCTGTTCGCCATCTCATCCTGCTGCTGCCGAGTTCGCAACGCCTTCCCGGATTCTTGTGGCCCGCGCTGGCCCAGCGACGCATCGTGAAACCCTCCCGTCGCCTTGAGGTCATTGTCTGACTGCGCGATGGCCATCGTCATGGCCTGAATCGGGGGTTCCCAGCTTTGCCGCTGCGGAGGAGCGGTCAGTTGGCCCGCAATCGTCTTGGGCTTGTATTCGAGGTAGGGATAGTTTCGGACATTGGCCGTCTTCCACTTCTCTTCATGTCCCTCAAACTGACCTTCCGCAGCCACAAACGGCGCGCGCGGAGCCAGCGCAATCATTTCGGTTTCGGCCGAGACCCAGTAGTTGTACATCCGCTGGGGGTCTTTGGCATCACGAACAATGCCGCGATAGTCGAGCACCCCGTTGATATTGATTTCATCCCCCAAGACAGGAATAATGGGAATGTATTTCCCTGGCCAGTCGCGCCCCGCAGTATGATCCTCATTGCCCTCAAGAATCTCCACAGCATTAATCAGCGCCCAGCGCACCGTCCGCGTGGTGACTTCACGCTCACCCAGAATCTTGACCCCTTCCGGCACCGATGCTCGATTGGACGAGGTCATCTCTCGGCTCGGCAAGGAGAAGCGATTCCCATCCGCTCCTTCCAGAAAGACCACGTCCTCCTTCGTTTCTTCCAGATAAAAATATTCGGCGATGCGCACATTCCCTTCTGGCATCCATTCCGGCTGCATGTTCCCAGTGGAGGTGAACTCTGAGAGTTCTGCCATCTGAGAAGTGGGATAGCGTGACCGGTATTCCCCTTTAGGGAGATCCTCCACGACAAACCCATACCGCGCATCAGAGCTATCAAACTTCTGACAAGACGGATCGAGATAAACCGAAAACGGATTCGAGATCCGTGCCAGGGCAATTTCCTGATCCATCGTGGCAGGATCATCACTCTCATCGAGATATTTCGTCACGACACGCAGATACCCACGGCCCATCGTGCATTGATGATCCCCGGCCGTCGCATAGGCCACGTCCGCATCACTTTTCGTTTCGATGTGTCGCACAATGCCCTGTAAGACTTCGGCCGTCTCGACATCCGCAATGTCCCCCACTGGATTGACCTGCACGGCCGGACGCGAGGCCCGCTGATTATTCGTCACTTGACGAATAAAACTCGGAATACGATTCACCGTGAGACAGGGCCGACCATCCTGCTCGCGCATCGACCGCACGTTGTCAGGCCATTGTTCCGACGCACGGAACCGTAAGTCCTCCAGCATATGTTGCCGCAGCACGGTCTCCGCCTCCACCACGGTACGAAAGCGCATCTGGGCCAGACTTAAAAACTGTTCAATCGTCTCACGCTTCTCCGTGGAGAGATTGAGCGTCTCGTCGGTGACGTCGTCGCCCTCGACGACCTGAAACCCACTTCCTGTTGGATCGTACGGCATCAGTTACATCACCCTCGGCGTCGTCTGCTGATATTTCCCGGCCATTACCGATAACTGATGAAACGCGGCGCGTAAATCATCCCTGTTGAATCCGTGTCCTACCCACTCACGTTTCGCCACGCGCACAAACTCATCTTCCCCCGCCGAAAGAATAGCGTGGAGCGTCACCGCGTCAATTTGCATCGTTAAGGATTCCACAGCAGCTCCCACGGCCTGCGCTTTCGTGATCTTCGCCATTACAGTATCGACCAATCAATCTGATCCAGTTCTGGCATATATTCCGCGCGCCCGAGTTCACGCGCTTGGTCATCACTCATCCCCGCACGCAATGCGTCGATTTCAATGTTCCCCACACGTCTGGTCATATCATCGACCATCTCGTCAAGGATTCCCTTATGCTGAAACGCCTTCACCATCTGCGGTTTATTCTCTTTCCAGTATTCGAGAATATCCACTCCCAGACTACTCAACATCGCATCCCTTTCTAATGCATCCAGCCCAATGACGCATTGCGCGCCACGTCGAGATACCGAAACGTCGCGGACTTATCTGTCTCCGTCACCGGTTCCACCGTCATCCACTCCGCGCCGGACACCACCGCATACCGCGTCGCATCCATCAGATGGTCTTCCTGCTTCACCACGCGGCCTTTCAAGTCTCGGCGATACAGTCGAAATTCTTCCAGCCACGCGCGACAGGACTTAAAGACCTTCAACTGTCCGGTACTTAACGACCGCCAGACATCCAAGAGTCCAGCCTCGACCGCATTCGGCGCAACGTCTAAATATAATCCCAAATCAATGTAGTCCTGCAGTAATTGTGCGCCGTCCTTCTGCCCACGGCCACGCGCTGCCGGGTCAATGCGTCCGGGAATCCAGACGCCACGCGATCGCACCGCGTCCGCATGGATCGACGGTTCCGCTTCCCCGCGTTTATGAATCGCATAAATATACCGCACGCTTGTCTCGCGATCCAAGGCCACCCACACCACCGCCGTGCAGTTCCACCCCACGTCCATCCCGTAGCCACGCGCATAATGTAGGGGAATCTCGAAATCCTCGACCAGAATGTCCGTTTCAGGCACCGGGTAAATCGCGCCAGACCCGAGCTGTGGCACCCCTTTGGTCCGCGCATCACGTTGATGCGGGGGAATCGAGGCCAAGAGTTCGACTTTTTCCGCCTCTGAGAGGTGCGGCACGTCGTCCCAATCGGCCATGACCACGAATTTCGGCATTTACGACTTCTTTTTCTTCAAGAGGTTTTCCAGTGCCACAATCGCGTCAATGACCTTCCGCGTGGCCGATTCGACTTCCTCATCGTCCAAGAGGTCCACTTCCTTCGCATGTTCAGCCACCGAGAGCATCGACAAAATCATTTGCAGGGCCGCATCCTGTTTTTCCCGGCCTTTGCGACGGACAAACCGCTCGACCCACTGCACCGCTTCCACCACGAACGGCACGATTTTCAGTGTTGCTTGTAAAAATCCCATCACGACTCCCGTGGAAAACTGGACCCCGAAGGCGGGGTCCGTGGTGAACGCACCGGAGACACGAATCTCCGCTGGACAACACTCACAATCGCAATCACGGTGGACACGGTGACGGTCAGTTCCTCAACCGTCAGGTTAAGGCCAAACGCGGCGGCGAGGGCCACTGCAATCGTCACCGCGCCACCAAAGAGCACGGGTTCCGTCTTGATGGTATGTTTCCCTTGCACCATATTTTTCACCGTCTGCACGACCGTCTCCACGATGTCCCGCTTGGCCTGCCGGTCCAGTTCAGAGACCTTCATCAGCGATCGCATATGTCGCCCCACGAGCCAGCCCACCACCGTCGCCTTCATGCGTCCGATCATGCCAGCGCCTCCTGCGGAGTGTCGGGCAACTGGCCGCCAGGGAGAAACTGTAACACCAGCGGCGTCAACCCCTGAAGCGGCGTAAACGTCAACATCATCATCCCGCCTGCAAAGTCGGAGGTCTGCACCGTGCGCAGCAGACACTCGATGTAAATATCATCCGGCGGTTCCTCGTCCAACCAGATGCCGTGCTTCTTCGTGCCCTGAAACGATTCCCGGCGCTGGTCGTAGCTCTTCAGCCCCAACTCCGAGAGGCACGGTGCGCCGTGATAGCGCTCCTTGTGCTTCACCCACACCGTTTCAATCGCATCCGTCACCCCCGGCTTCCGCGAGAAATGCTCAATCAGATGCCGCGGAATAAACCCGCTGCCGATCGCGTTCATCGGCCCCATCATTTCCAACTGCCCAATATCGCGCACCGTCTTCGACGTATCGCCCACGGCCCAAAACGACACCGGCTCGTCAAAGCGTCGCCCCGTCCACCAGTCCGGGTACAGCCCCGTCAAATGCGCGGTGGCTTCATACGCCCCGGCCTGGGTCTTCCCGATCCGGTTCGCGGCAATCATCAACCGTTCCCGCTCCCGTGATGCAAAAAACCGCAGGTGCTTCTGATACAACACCCGGCACATCCCGACGTGGTCGTCCAGATCCCGCGACCGCGGATTGCATTGATCCGTGCAGTCGGGGAAATAATTAAAATATTTTCCCGCCGTGCGTTCCGCACGCAGCGCACGAATCGTCGAGACGACATCCAGGTCGTCGCTCATGGTCGCCGAAACTCCTGAACCAACATCAGCACCGCCAGTCCGGCCAGCGTCCCCGCCTCGCCGTCAATCGCCAGGTCATACTGCGTCGCGGTCAACAACTGCATCGTCAACAGCGCCACACACAAAACGAGCACCCGCGCAATCTTCCAGACCGGATGCGACGGATCGCTGAATCCCATCAGGAGACGACCGGAATGGCGCGCTCGTCATCAGGGATCAATGCTTCACAGGTCGCGGCATCCATGGCTTCCAGCCAGATCGGGGTCTCGTCACCCACCCACGCCCCGATGGAATTGAACTCCAGAAACTCTTCCGCTTCCGCTTCCGTCATCCCATCGCGTGTTCTCAACACCTCAATGGCTTTCGGAATCGAGTAGACCGCAATATCTTTCTGGCCACACCGACGTCCCACCCCAATGAAGGCCTCGTCAAATCCATCCGCCAAAAGCATCCTTAGCTGTCTCCCCGGAGATTGCGTTCCTCACGCGCCGTATTTGACCTTGGCGACGTGGCTCGCTTCGGCACGTTGGCGGTCACTTTTCTGGGCGTTTCTAAGTCATTCAGCGCTTCTTTCGACTCACGATCAAGTCGAGCCGCGGTTTCTCTGGAACTCTTCTCTCTCAACACAAACCTTGTCTTATCCGAATCCGCGCGCTGTCTAAAATGTTTTGCTTTCTCGCGCAGGTCAAACGCTTTCTGCGCGGCTTCAGGTTTGACGGTTTGGAACCCCTCCGATCCCGCCAACCGTCTATATCGCACCGTATCCCTGATGTCACGTTCTTTGGGGACGAGCACCCCAAAAGCTGGCCTCTTCCCTTCGCGCGTCATGAGTTGACTTTCAACACCCGCTCTCCCTCCTTTAGGAGGTTTCGGTAAATGTGGATACTTTGCCATCGCTTGCTACTTTCTTCTGTGGGATGGCCTCAATCGACTCGCCATCCGTGGTGAGAAATGTTCCAACAAATCCGCACGCCGTACATTGTACCCATCCCTGCGCCGTCTGGCTATGCGCCGTCGTGCGCCCGCACTGGAAACACCAGTCGCGATGAGTCGGCATCAGGACACCCTAAAATCCTAAATATTCAACAAACCGTCTCGTGGGGCCATTGAGCGTCTTCATAATTTCCAGCATCTGCTTCGCAATCTCTTTCTGAGCGGGAGTGCCCTGTCCTGTCCTAATGGCATCCATAAACTTCTCCGCCACCAGACGCTGACCTTTCACCTTATCGACCATCAGTGCTCCAGTTTTGATGTTAGGGCCCAT
>Ga0310345_10004914_pt1 | contig 12015 bp, 4 predicted proteins | sample HC15DNA20500_MG_FD_204667 | JGI IMG/M metagenome (GOLD analysis project Ga0310345, IMG submission 204667) | Marine microbial communities from station ALOHA, North Pacific Subtropical Gyre - HC15-DNA-20-500_MG | ecosystem: Environmental > Aquatic > Marine > Oceanic | place: Pacific Ocean: North...
GATGCCGGATCATGGACGGCGCTGCGCGCCGCGCCACGGCGGCACCCGGTCACGATCAAGCGTCCATGGGCTGAGGGAGAACCGGCGAAAGCCCGATGGTTGCCTCACAAGGGAGCGGGCGCGTTCCGGCTCCACATCGGACCCGCATCGTTGCCGGGCCAGCAGACCCGGATTGAATTGGTCGCAGACGGTCACGATGAATCGCTCGATGTACGGATCAACGGAGTCGCTTGCAAGTTTGCCGGGCTCGTTGATCCCCAACACATCGTCAAGGCGGGATTGGAACCAGGACAGAAACGGCACATCTACGAAGCACCGCCCGACGCCGTCAGTTCAGGCTACAATCTGGTTGAGATTGACGGCCGAGGCGAATTCACAGTTAGCTGGTTGGAGATTTCGATCCGCTGACGACGACGAAGGTGTGGCAACTGTCCACGAGCAAGGAAAGCGCATTCTGCAGCGCCGCCGAATGACGGATCACGTAACATGTTGCTAACAAGGTGGTTGGGGGAATCATCGCGATTCCCATCCACTCCCGCTAGCGGGTTTCGCACCGAGGTGCACCCGCCCGCAACCCCCTGCACCACAGGGGGTTGTTTCATTTGGGGGAAATCGGTTTGCGACCCCGTGCGAGGCAAAACGGCCGGTTGCTGCAGTGCATTCCGCAGCGTTTTGGTGAAGTGCTCGTCGGTGACCGTTAGGTAGAGCTATCGGGTGATGGCCTGGCTGTTGCCGCCCCGGACACGCGTCCCATGTTGGATGTTAGACGTCTCGTGCCAATCTTGCCTGAAGCGGTATCAGCAGGCGAAACCTGTTTCCACATCGTGCATTCATCGCTCGCCGCCAAAGCGAAGCACGGTGGTCGGTTGGAAGTCGGTGTGGCAGTACTCAACCAGATCGTGAAACATGATGGTGGCGACCGGGTCGACCTGCAAATTTCTCAGAAGGTCCAGCGTCGTGATCACCAGCCGTCCGTCCTTATATCGGAACTGGGCAACCAGTCCGTTCAATTCCCCCACCACCGCGCCCCGGGGTGACTTGATGCGGGACCGCAGCCACTCCGAGTAGCCGCCGATCAGCAGATCATCTTTGCTGCCAGGACGCAGGCCGCCGATCGCCTTGAATGGCTCCAGGACCCGGTGAAAGGTCCAGCCCAGCGGATTCTCAAAGACTATGTCCTTGAACAGTCCAGACGCCGGATTGACATAAGCCGATCCTTGGCGGCCATCGCCCAAGCCGTAGCCGGGGGTGCCGACGGTCAATCCCAACGAATCACGAAGTCGGCTTCCACGAGTTACAAGTAACAGTGCCGTGCCACCGTCGGCCACGTGCAGCCGGACCGCGTCCGAAAACGCGGACGCCAGCGTAACCCGCAATCTGGGATCGACACCGTTGGACACACGGTAACCGGCAAGCATTTTGATGTTGCTCCCGATGATCTCGGGCAAGTGAATGTCGGCCAGTGTGTGTCGCGAGTTGTTTTTCTCGACAAACAACCGCACCCCATCGCCACCGGCCTGCAAAAGTGTCGACTGAAACTCGATTTCCACGTGACCGTTGATGGGACTGAGCCAACTGTGGATGGCCATGAAGAGGTCCGAACCGATGTTCACGGGGTTCCAGACGACCTTGCCCGCAGGCACTTCGACACCGCCCGAACCGGAAATCCCAATGGTGCCTTTCGTGTCATTCTTCCAGGTGAATGGTCCACGGTCCGTGGCAACCGTCCAGAATTGCGGTGGTCCGTCGCCGATGTTCCACACGCGGTCAAAAAAACCGTTGCGTGTCAGCAGCTTGTATTTTCCGTCGCGTTGAGTCGGGTCTTTCGGCTTCTCGATCCAACGTTTTGACCAACGGGAGGTCTCACTATTCTGCCTTGGGTCAGTGGACCAGTCTCTCGCGACATCCCAGACGCGAGCCGGATCCTTCGACTGGGTGATGCGAGCGTGCAGGGTCACCGTGTCCGCACCGCCATTGCTGCGTGGATCGACCAGGAAGTTGATCCGGTCGCCGATGGAGACCGGGACCCTCTTGAGCCGAACAAGCCCGGTCGAATCGCCGACGGAAGTGCGGCGGTTCGACTTGATGTGCGTCACGTTGATCGTTCGCCGTCGAGGCGGCTTTTTCAGTCGCCGCGGGTAGATGTGAATGTCGACGTAGTTGCGGGAGGTCCGTTTCTGTTCGTGAAACAGCTCGACATGCAACCGGGCCTTGATTCCTCGCTCGACTTGCGGCGTCGTGAAGACAATTTGGCCTACCGATTTGACACCGGCCTGGTCCATCGAAATGCGGGAAAGCTGGCCACGGATGTCGACGTCGAGGTCCTGGGCAAAACCCTCCAGACGCCATTTCGCCACGCCGTCGTGGATCGGTGTGCCGCTGTAATGCGATAACGTCACATTGGCTGCGAACTTGTCGTCCGACCAGTAGTTCAATGCCGACCAGTCGATGATCAGCAGGTCGGGCGTCTGAAACGAGGCCAGTGCCGCATGGAATGGTCGCAGGCTCATGTCGTAATCGACCATGCCGTGAACAAAGGGACCGATATTCGAGAAGGCGGTGATCACGTACCCGCAGAGGTCCGGGTTTTTTCTGATCTGTTCCATTTCGTCCTTGAGATCGGCAAACACACTCCAGTCATGCTGTTTGGCGAGGCCGGCGAAACTGCCGTAGACCCTGTCCAACCCCCAGTCGTAGAACCGCTTTTCGTATCCAACTCCCATCTTCTGGGTTTCGCCCCAGCCACGGCCGGCATTGCGAACGATCGGAAGCGGTGTCCTGCCACCCCATTGCTTCTTGAATTTGTCCATGTCGGGATAGAAGACATATCCCCCCACTTCGCCGATGAGGAACGGTTTGCCTGCTGCCCTGAGACCGGCATACCTCTGCCTTGATTTCACGTGGAATTGCGGGCCGTTGACGCCGTAGATCATCGCGGCGTTGATATCGGTGCTGAAGGCGGGCCCGCCGTTGGTGTCGATAATCGGCCGGGTCCGATCCAGCTTCCTGACCAGCGAGCGAGCCGTGGTGACCATCTGTTGCTGCTCGTCACGCGTCGGACTCAGCCCCTTGTTCACTTCGCCACCGCCATACGGATAGGGCATGGGGGACAGCCCGGCGTTGGCGTTGTAGAGGCCCCAGAAAATGACGCTCGGGTGGTTGCGGTCTCGACGCACCCATCCCACCAACTGCTGCCGCCAACGGCGGATGGAATTCTCGGTGATCCGCCAGGTGTATGGCGGTTCCCCGTAGACCAGCAAACCCAACCGATCAGCCCAGTCCAGAAAGCGATGGTCCTCGATCTGGCACGCCTTGCGGATCACGTTGAAACCCATCTTCTTGATGAGCGTCACTTCGCGTCGGAAGTCTGCGTCGCTGGGGGGACGATACTGCGGCAAGTACTGGTTCTTGTCCGGCGTGTCCTGCCAGTCGTTGACTCCTCTCAGGAAGATGGGTCGGTTGTTCAACCGAACTTGAGTGCCGTGGATATCGATCTTCCTCATTCCGAAATGAGTCGACGCGGCATCAAGCGTCCCGTCATCGTCTGCCAACTCAGCCTGCAGTTGATAGAGATGCGGCGTGTCGGGCGTCCACAGCCACGGATCATCGATTTTGATCGTGGCCTTGACCACGATCGAGTACGCCTTGTCGCTCTTGGGCAGCACCAGCCGGATTTGTGCGGCATGCTGTCGGCCGTCGGTTCGCAGGGCCAGCAGCCTGAGGGTTGTTGACTTCTCACGGTCACGAGGCGGTGACGTGATCGACGTCTGAATGTGCGCGACGGCGGCATCAATATCCGGGGCGGCATGGAGATCGGAGACGTAGGTGGTGCCGGTCGCCTCGAGCCAGACGCCTCGCCAGATCCCACTGACACGATGCATTTCAGTGTGAGCCGGGCCAACCGGAAGTTCGAGTTGGTCCGCCGGGTCAGACACCCTGACGGTGATGCGATTGGCCCGGTCGAATCGGGCCAGCGTGGAGATGTCCAGGGCGAACGGCAACTGGCCGCCCTCGTGTTCTCCGGCAAGCTGGCCGTTTACCCAAATCCTGGCGTGATAGTTGGCCCCGCAGAAGACGACTGCGATGCGTCGGTTCCGGAAACGAGCGTCCAATTTGAACTCGCGTTCGTACCACGCAGTACCCACCGTGTTGCTGAGATCGTCGAACACGATTTGCCAACTGCCCGGCACCTGGCAGGTACGATCCCGCACACCGGTGCGAAACCAGCCATTCGTTTCACCGGTGTCGCGCGCGTCAAATCTGAAACGCCATTGCCCGTCCAGGCTTTGCCGAACGCGGCTCTTGAGCACACTGAAATAGGGATTTGGCGGTTCAGGGGTAGCAACCGTGACATTCGCATTTGGTGCACGGTTCGGCTGCTGGCCAGAACTGTCGGCGGAGCACAAGATGACCGACAACACCGCAACAACATGGACTCGCCACATACTCCACTCCATTTTCCGAGCTCATTCGATCGAATCTCGGCCGCAGACTACCCTGCAGTAATGGCGGAAAACGACGGTTCCCCGCACCGTGTTGAGATCGCTTTGGGGCATGAATGCCGAACCACGACGAGGAGGCCCTCCAACTACGAGTGACCTTGTCCCGTGAAATTGTACCCGCGGATGTGAGAGAATTCTGCTGGGGCGCAAGGCCTCGGAGCGGAGCCTTCGGAGATGAAGCAGAAGCGTCACAGCGTTGAGCAGATGATCGGCAACCTGCGGCAGGCCGATGTGGAACTGCACATTTAAATCCACCGCCTTCTTGAAGTGCTCGTCGGCGACCGGGTGGTGGTGCTTCGTCGCCACTGGGCGTGGTTCGGATCCAGCGAGTTGAACGCCGAGGCTGGGGTGGGGAGAATGGGGTGCGAGTCCGGGCCTGGAGCAGTTTCGGGCTTACCCCAGTTCAACTCAAACGGGAAATCCCGGCAGAGGGAAACTACGATGTCGCGAATTCACATTCTGGCGGTGATTGGCTGTGCGGCCTCTGCTTTGATGCCGGCTGGCGCGCATGGCGACGAACGACCAGATGCCGCACCCATCAAGATTGCTCCTCGTCTGTTCAACAACAAGGATGAAGCAACGCTCGGCCTTGCGACGGTCAAGGGAGAACATCAGGTCCTCTATCGTGCGACCGAGGACGGCTACAAATTCTGTCACCAGCAGAATCTTGCCGTCTGGCAGGGAAAACTGTTCCTCATGTGGTCCAACGGCATCACGCACGAAGACCACAACGGTCAGCGAATTCTGTGCTGCTACACCAAGGACGGCGTAAAGTGGTCGCAGCCGGCCGTGCTGACCAAGGATCACGATGGGCCGGGCCCGCTGGCCTGTGTTTCCGCGGGATGGCACGCCGCCGGAGACACGCTGGTCGCCTATTACACCGCGATCGTGGAAAAGCGACCGGGGATCGATGAGCGGAACGCCCTCTTCTATCTAACGTCGAAGGATGGCCAGACGTGGAGCAAGCCAACAAAACTGGCTCAAGGCTTCTTCATCGAAGGCCCGCGACGTCTGCCGGGCGGGCGACTGATGATGAACGGCCAATGGGCCGACCGGCAACCGAGGCTGCGATTCACCGATGCAAGCGACGGCGTCAGCGGCTGGAAGGATGGCAAGATTCCCCGCGTCGAGAATGTGTTCACTTTTCCCGAACCGAGTTGGTTCGTGCGGGCGGATGGCACGATCGTGATGATCTTCCGCACCAAGAGCGGTGATCCGTGGATCTACGCCAGCCTGAGTAATGACAACGGCGAGTCGTGGTCGAAGCCGGCAAAGACCAACTTTCCTGACGCCACAGCCCGTGCCTTTGCGGGAAATCTGCCGGACGGAACCGCATTCATCATCGGCAATCCTAGTCGCGTCCCCAGCAAGACGTACCCCAGCATCGGCCGCCGCAATCCGCTCACGATTGCGCTGAGCAAGGACGGCGTCCTCTTCGATCGGGCCTTTGCGATCCGGTCCGAGGACACGAGCATGCGGTTCAAAGGAATCAACAAACTCGACGGCTGGCAGTATCCCACAGCCGTTGTATGGAAAGATCATCTCTACGTCGCTTATTCGATCAACAAGGAAGACGAGGGTGTCACGCGCATCGCCTTACGTGACCTGCCAGCCGTTGCTCATGATCATCGGATTGATGTCAAGATCGACAAGCGAGGCACCATTGTCCCTCCCGGAACGCTGACCCGTGCCATGATGAGCATGGTGCGGCATCCGGACGGGGCGATCTTTCTGAACACCCAATCCGGGTCGCTCTACAAGAGCACCAACAATGGCGAATCCTGGACCCCCGTGTCCGTGAAGCTCGTCAATGTGCCACCGAAGCAGACACTCCACGGTTTGGGCGTCAATCGAAAAGGCCGGCTGTTGTTGGTCCACCAGACGCCGGGTCACGATCCCAAAGACAAACGTCTCTACGGCCAGGATCTTTTCGTCTCCTATTCCGATGACGGCGGTCGCACGTGGACAACCTCGCAGACCGACTTTCGCAAATTCCCACCGGGTATCCCCAACATGAAGTTCCATGAGGATGGAAATCGCACCTTCATCGAGCAAACGGATGGGACCCTGATGTTCACGACGACGATTGTTGCAGCGGAAAATTACGGGGCAAAGCACCCACCCAAGAGTCCGCCGCAGCCGCCCAATTACGAGTATGGGGGCAAGCCGCAGGACCTGTTTGGCGACATCATCTTCCGGTCCACCGACGGCGGCAAAACATGGGGCGATCCCACTCGTGTCTATACAGACCTGAACCCCCACGAATCGGCCTTGGCCATCGATCCGAAGAACCCCAAACATATCCTGGAGTTCGCGCGGATCCAGCGGCTTGTCAGGCCCGAAGAAGATGCGGAGGAAATGATGCGCAAGACGGGCAACCCCAAGCCCTACTACAAGCAGGCCGCACTTTTCGAATCGACCGACGGCGGCCGAAAGTTCCGCCTGGCCCATGGCGGCATGACCGACTGGTACGGCCATCGCGGATCGATCGTGTGGACGAAGCGGAACGTGGTCGTGCTGACGCACAACGCCGGCCAGAACGACAGCCGCGTGCTGGCTCGAATCAGCCTGGACGGCGGCCGCACGTGGGTCAACGGCAACGAGCAAGGTACGCCGCTGATGACGAAATCGACCAAGTTCGTGCTCGCTCCGTCGCATTCCTTCACCACTCCGACGGTAGAACTCGCTGACAACCACTTCCTCACCGTTTACTGCATCGGCGATTTCGCCGTGAAGGGTGTCTTCTGGCACTTGGAGTGATCGTTTAACCGCCTGATGGAGGCCGGAGTTGTCTCGCGCCCGAACTCATGTCCCCCTGAGATCAAAGCTCCGATCTCGAGCTACGATGACTTGCCGTATCGCAAGATCATGACGATCATCCCCCGGTGAACCCCGAAACGGGTGCTGAATCGCGGAGTCACCCAGCGAGCCAGGGGTGGGGCCGTGGTTCGGATCTGGCGGGTTGAACGCCGGGGTTGGGGTGGCCACGAAGAAAGACGGGGGGGAGACGCCTGGCCCGGCACCTCGAACGTGTCACGCTATTTCGTCAGTCCGTAGCGGAACCGCACGTAGTCGATCCGGAACTTCTGGAAGCCGGGATAGTTGCCGCTGCCCCAGCCCTTGCCGCCGACACCCCGACCGGTGAACGAGACGAGGCAGGGGTAGGCGAACTTCGCGATGCCGCCAAATGCCTTGCCGGCATCAAATGGTTCCGAAAACACCCACGGTGACCTGGCGTCCTGACGAAAGCCGACTCGCAGGTGATCCGCGTCGGGGATCTGGATCAGCATGCCGATCGGCTTTCCACCGGCCGGGAGTTTCGGGAAGCCCGCAGCGAACTGGAGGTTCAACTCGCGGTTTCTCGAAACCTGGTCGGGCTCGACGTTGAACACGTCGAAAAAGCGGACGCCTTTCCCCGGAATGAACTTCAACCCGGGTTGCCACTGGTGGAACTTCTTGGCCTTGTCGAACATTCCGACGTTCCACCACAGGTTCCACGCGGCGTCGTCGCCGGGTGCAATGAATGACGTTTCGATTTCGAATGGTGGTTTGCGGACGGCAAAGTCCACTCCGCCGGCACGCAGGATGGGGCACATCGCCCAGCTGCTGTTGTGACCGAACAGGGTGACCGTCATGTGGCCCGGGTTCGAGTGCGTTTCACAGATGCCGTTGCCTTCCACGTAGAACTTCCGGTCGGCAAGGAACCCGGGGACATTGAACTCGTCGGACAGCTGGTCGATGTCTGCCGGGCCATTGGCATGAAAGGTGGCGTAGTCAATGTAGTAGCCGAACCGTGGGTCCGGCGGGTCGACCTGAAATGATCTCTTGATGGCGTCCAGGGTCGGTTTGGCCGCGTCAGCTTTGCCGAGCACTTTCTGCCGTTTGCGGAAAGCCTCGAGCCAGACAGGCGTCTCGTTCAGTTTCAGGTCCTTGGCCAGGACCGACGGGATCCACCGGTCGAGGCTGATGATCGGCCCGATCTCCCAGATGCCGGTGATGGCGCCGAACTTGGAGACATCCACGTTGCGCATTCTCCAGCCCGGGTGATCGCCATAACCGGCTCCGATCTCCAGGCTGGTTGGACTGAGCAGACTGACTCGGAACCGAATCATGGTGTCCGCCGGTCCGCCGCGTTTCGACCACGTCCCGGCGTCGGTCGGGTCGGGCCCCACCCAGCTGTAGGGGAACTTCCAGTTGCCATTCAGGTTCGGTGCCAGATCGCCTCGTCCGTAGAACATGTAGACTTCCGGTGAGTGGTCTCCCATGTTGAGCGGAGTGCGACGAACGGTTGGGATTCCCAGCCGGTAGTTCTCGCCGATCGAGCCCAGGTGGACGACGAACAGCTGCAGGGATTTCAGATCGGCCGGCGGCTTCGAACGGTCCTTCGGCCAGGTCTTCGGATCGGAAAAGGTGACCGCCAGGTTCAGGCCGATGGCGTAGTTGATCTGTTTCTCGCTGAGTCCTTTCTGACCAAGGTGGTTCTGCAGAATGCCCAGGTGAAACTCCCAGGGAGCCGGGTACTCATCGAGTCGAATCGGTGACTTCAACAGTCCCTTGATATCCTGCCCTTTGCCGGCCTCTCGCAGCGTGACCAGCCCGCGGTGTTCGCTGAGCGAGACTTCCTTGATGTTGCCGGCTGGTGCGAAATGCCACGGGGAGCTGTCCCGGGCGTCGATGAAGTGCTGGCTGAGTTTCCGGATGTCCGGTCGCTGGGCCGGTTGTGCGGCGGCGGCAGTGCACCACGCGAGAAGAATCACGAGGCTTTCAGTGACGCGACGAGAAGTTCTGGAGTTCAAGATTCACCTCCGGAGCCGGGCAACGGGACGAACGAGACAAGATCGTCACGGACCCGGCAGCTTAGGACCCACTCCGAAAAACCTCAACGACGCAAAGACGTCGGAGATTTTCGCCTCGATGTCGGCTGGTCCGCCGGCCACCCTGTGAGTGGCCTTGCCGGTTAGCCGAACAGGTCCAGGATCGGTTTGCCGGTCGTCAGCGAACGAGAAATGCCGCTGGCGTCCTGCGGGTCGTTGATCGGGATGTCGAGGGCGTGGTAGACCGTTGCGGCCAGTTCCTCGGGGCGGACGCGGTTCCTCGTCGGGTACTCAGCCTTGCGGTTGGACTTGCCGTAGATGTTCCCTCCGGCAATCCCTCCGCCGGCCAGGATCGACGAGAAACACTTCGGCCAGTGCTGCCGGCCGGGTGGGTTCTGCTTCAACACGAACGGTGTGCGGCCGAATTCGCCGGTCACGACCACCAGCGTCTTCTCGAGCATCCCCCGTTCGCTGAGGTCCGAGAGCAGCCCGGCGAGTGCCTGGTCGAGTCGGGGCAAACAAAAGCCCATGCCGTAGGAGCCGGTGCCGAACGCGTTGCCCATGCCCATGTTGCCGCCGTGCATGTCCCAACTGCTGCTCGGCGGGCCTTTCTTGTCGTGATCGGCCTGTCCGGTCCAACCGTTGACCGTCACGAAACGGACGCCCGACTCGACCATCCGACGTGCCAGCAACAGGTTCTGTCCGATCGGATGCATGCCATAGCGATCACGAACGCTTTGCGGTTCACGGTCCAGATCAAACGCCTCCCGTCCCTCCTGGCGGGTCAGGGCGTCGTAGGTCTTATCCCGCAGGTCCGACCAGTCTCTCACCTGCTGGTCCTTGTCCAGCTTGGGCGATTCCAGGCTCGCCAGCAGCGACTTGCGCTCTTCGAACCGGGCCTCGTCGTACGAGTTGTAGATCCGCGGCGGTTCGAAGTTCTCCATCGCCGGGTGGTTCTTGGCCGAACCGACAAACACCGGTGCGTAGGCCGAGCCCAGGTAGCCGCCGATGCCAATGTTGGGCGCACAGAAGACCGGTGGTCCCACGCACTTGATCAACCAGGCATTGGAGACGAAATTCCGGGTGCTGGGCTTGTGCTTGGCAATGAAGGAGCCCATGTAGGGCTGGTCGTTTGGCCGGCCATTCTGCACGCGGCGCTCCGACTGGCCGCTGAGCAGGTTGTGCATCGCGTCGAAGTGATTGCTGATCGCTCCCGGATGCGACATCGAATTGATGAGCGTGAAGTGGTCGGTCAACTGGGCCAATCGAGTGTGCATCTCGTTGAGTCGCATTCCCGGGACCCGGGTCGCGATCGGCTCGTAGGGCCCGCGAAAGTCCACCGGGGCCTCGGGTTTCATGTCCCAGGTGTCAATGTGACTCGGGCCACCGCACAGCAGGACGAAGATGCAGCACTTGTCCGATGCCACGGCCTTGCCCGAGGCGTCAACCTTGTCGCTGCCCATGACCATGCCGGGCATGCCGAGGCTCAGCGTGCCGAGTCCGCTAGCGATGAGGGCCTGTCGACGGTTCAACTGGAAGTCGTTCATGTGACCAGCTTCGAAATGTGATGTCTGGTGATGTGGCGGAGATGCCATTCCAGGCGTTGCTAAACGGCGTTCAGTGTTCCGGTGCTGTCGGCGAACCTGTCGGCCTTGACGCCCAGGCGCTGCAGCATGGTGACAAAGAGATTCGACAGCGGGATGTCTTCGTGAGTGATCTCTTTCTGCCACGGCTCTCTGCCGCCGTTCCAGGGGCCCCCCGCGGGATTGTCGCCCGCGTAGTTGAGGTACTGGCCGTGCTTGAACCCCATGGTCTTTCCACCGGCCAGGATCAACGGGTAGTTGCGAGAGAGATGGAAGGCGCTCGAGGCGGAACCGAACAACAGAAGCGTGTTGTCCAGCATGTTGCCCTTGCCGCCGGCCTCGGGAGTCGCTTTCAGCTTGCTGATGAACCGCCCGAGTTCTTCGCTGATGTACCGACAGTAGATGCCGAAGTTCTTCCAGCCGCCGGGATTCTTTGTGTTGTGCGAGAGCTGATGCGTCAGGTTGAATCCGACTGCTCGAGCGAGATAGTCGCTGATGCCGACGCCGTTTTCCCTGCCGAGCTGGTATGTCACGACTCGTGTGGAATCGGTCTTGAATGCGAGATAGATCAGTTCGAACATCGTCTGCAGATAGACCTTTGGGTCTTCGGGCGTGATGTCGAGCTTCAGGTGATCGACGTCGACCTTGGGAAGCGGAATGTTCATCCACCGCTTGGCCTTTTCGACCTTGATCTCGGTATCGCGAACCGACTGGAGATACTCGTCCAGCGTTTTCTGGTCGCGGCCGGACAATGTCTGCCGCAGTGAACGGGCATCGGCCATCAGGTCGTCGAGCGCACTTTGACTCAGCGCCAGCCGACGCGCCGCATCGCCGTCACTCTTGACGAACAGCATGTCGAAGATCTGTTTCGGCCGGTGCTCTGCCGGAATCGCCCGGCCACTTCGATTGAACGACAGGGTGTGGGCACCCCGCGGAGTTCCCGTGCCGCCATCAGTCGACATGACCAGCGATGAAAAGCGGGTCTGGTCTCCGACGTGTGCAGCAAACTCCTGGTCGAGCGAGATCGAATTCCTGTACCCGCCCCTGGGCCCGGTCGCAGCTCCGGTGAGGAACTGGTCGGCATTGGAATGGCCGTGGATGCTCCGAACCGAGGGA
>Ga0310345_10004915_pt1 | contig 12014 bp, 14 predicted proteins | sample HC15DNA20500_MG_FD_204667 | JGI IMG/M metagenome (GOLD analysis project Ga0310345, IMG submission 204667) | Marine microbial communities from station ALOHA, North Pacific Subtropical Gyre - HC15-DNA-20-500_MG | ecosystem: Environmental > Aquatic > Marine > Oceanic | place: Pacific Ocean: North...
ATAAACTGATCGCTGCGAGGTGGGGCAACAATTTGTTTAACGGCTTCATTGTTATTAATCTTCCTGATTGATCGTCGCTTCTAGCAGGTTTCAATATAATCCCTGACTTTGACAAGAAGCGGGCGAGATTATGTTGAATGATGGCAAAGGCTCATTCTGCTTGCTTGCTCTGTTTGATGCGTTTCACCTCTTTGACCATTCGGGCAAAGTCCTTACCCTGCTGACGTTTCTCAGCCAGGGTTGCCGTGGCTAGTGCGTTTTCGCGCAGCAGTTTTTTGTAATTATTCAGTCGTCTGATCTCTATCTTGTCTTCGTCGATGGCCTTGAGGACGGCACAGCCGGGCTCTGACTCATGGTGACAATCGGCAAAACGACACTGAGCGGCCAGCGCTTCAATGTCCTCAAAAACCGTGCCCAGTGACTGATCAACATCGGCGATTCGCAGTTCTCTCATACCGGGCACATCAATCAGCAGACCACCACCGGGGAGACGATGTAATTGACGATGCGTGGTGGTGTGACGGCCTTTTCTGTCCTGCTCACGAATCTCTCCGGTCGCGGTTAGTTCATGACCGGCCAGCGTGTTCAGCAAGGTGGATTTACCCACACCGGAGGAACCGACCAGCGCCACGGTGGCCTGGCGATCGATCCAGGAGCGCACACCCGCGAGTGTGTCAGGATCCAGGGCATTGGCGGTTTCCACGGCAACTCCGGCCTGCGTCTGACGTGCGCGTTGCACATAAGCGTCCACGTCTTCAGCCAGGTCTGCTTTGGTCAGCACAATGACCGGCATGGCACCGGCTTCTGCACACAGGGCCAGGTAGCGTTCCAGACGGGATTCTTTGAACTCTTCGTTGCAGGACGTGACGATAAAGAGGATATCCACGTTGGCAGCAATGGGCTGGATCTCAGTGTGAGTCCCGGCACCCAGTCGCTTGAACAGGCTCTTTCGTTCCAGCACCTCAGTGATACGTGACAGCGATTCATCAAGCAGCACCCAGTCTCCGACCGTGGGCCGCTCCGTGGCGTCTGCCTGCAGCAATGCCGATGACAGTTCAACCAGATGCTTGCCGGTTTCGGTTACAACCGTTAGTCGGGAACGCTGCACAGCGGTCACGCGACCGAGCTGTGCTTCCAGTAATGACACATCGTTCAATTGCTGGATAAAAAACGGCACCAGGCCGAGTCCCAGAAGGTGGTTCATTATTGTGCCTGCTCAACATTCCTGCCAATTGCTCGTAACTAACAAAAGGCTAATGCGTTTAGTGGAGTCAGATTCATTATTGATGGGTAGCGTAACGCAGGTGAGGGAATATGCGGTGTGATGGGAGGCACAAATAGTAGACGTTGATACCAGAAAACTCTGCGAATTATTTAAAATGCCTAAAGATGGCAGCTAACAACAACTAAAGGTTATATATCCTGCACACCTCTGCATGAATCTTTTTCAATCTATAGCGATACGCATTAAGAGAAATTCCAAGGTTGATTGCTCTTTGAGTCATTGTCTTTCCGACCCTGGAAATCGGTGCAATGTACTCTGAAATTGCAACGATCCTATATTCTTGACCTAACATATTAAGAGCCCTTTCAACCAAAAGGTATTCTTCAAAATCTTTGGTGCAGATACCTGCAGGCAACCTGCTCACACGATGTTTTACTTCGGTGCGGTTTCCAATTAACCAAGCCAACGGAGATGACTTCGGATAACCAATTCCTTCAATAGCCCTAATTTGAAATTCACCCCAACACTCTAGTTCGTAGGTGCAAGAAGCCATAAAATTAATCGCTTACTGCCATTCGATCTTTAAATCTTTCTGGGACTGAGCACAGTCACGGAGATAGAGATTTATTAGGCTCTGATAAGGAAGATCTTTCTTAGCAGCAAGGTTTTTAAAATACTCAACGGTATCTTCACCCAACCGGATCGTAACTTGCTTCTTAAGCTTCCTGGCATATGGATTTTTAACGGACTCAGAAAAGTCGTAATTGTCACGCATGTCGATATTCCTCATAAGTTGTTCGTTCGCGCCTGTTTGCTTTACGAGGATCCCCGTCAAAGGAATAATGGCTCATTATCACATCGTAGTTATATTGTAATTATTGTCAATGCTGAGTGAATAGCCATATCCTTACAATTACTTATATCAATACAGCCAAAGGATTCAGCATGTCTGCCAAGCGATTTCCCAGCCTGCTACTCGTTCCCTTCCTCACTTTTTGCTGGCTAAGCAATGCCATTGCCCAAAATCCGCCCACTCAGCATACGGTGTCATCGGGTGGGCACCCGATTGCAGTCTGGGAGAAATCGGTGCCAGATCCCAAAGGTCACATCTTGCTGCATCATGGTCGGACCTGGAGTTCGGTGCCGGATTTTGATCTGCAGGTGCCGGGAGAAGACCTGTCGCTGATGGAAGGGTTCAACGAGATGGGTTATAGCGTCTGGGCCATGGATGCGCGGGGTTATGGCGGCACGCCCGAGGATGCCAGTGGCTGGAATACGCCTGACAAGGCAGCCAAGGATATGTCAGTGGTGCTGGACTGGCTGGAAGATCGCACCGGGCAGGCGATTAATGTCTGGGGCTGGTCATACGGTTCCATGGTGGCGCAACTGACAGCACAGCGTTACCCGGAAGACATTCGCAGCGTTACGCTGTTTGGTTATCCCACCGACCCGGATGTGGAAATCCCGATGGCGACTAGTGACAGTGAACCGGAGAATCGTACCAATACAGCAGAAGCTGCGGCCTCTGACTTTATCGTCCCGGGCTCGATCAGTGAGGCGGCTATTGAGGCTTATGTGGCAGCGTCACTGGCAGCCGACCCGGTCCGCGCGGACTGGAACCAGTTGCATCAGTGGAATGCGCTGAACGGTGAAGCACTCGATGTTCCTGTGCTGCTGTTACAGGCGGAGTTTGATCCACTGGCGAACACGGATGCGCACGCCCGTTTCTTTGCCAAGATCACCAACCCCAACAAGCAGTGGGTGGTGCTGGCTGGCGGTGATCATGCGGCGTTGCTGGAAACACCGCGCGCCCGATTGATCAAGGCGTCGGTGGACTTTATGGAGTGGCTGGACTATTAATCCATAGCCAATCACACTCCCATATCAAACTCGTGTTTTGGCGAATCACCCGACAGCAGGGCTTTGCCAAGGGTATTAATCTCTGACTGCACGTAAGCCCAATACTCAGGTTTATCCAGTGTTCTTTCCTGGATTTTCCTGGGGATAAAGCGCCGCATCTCTTTGGTAAAGTCTTCCCGAACACCTTCCTCGTTCAGCAGTCTCTCCAATTGTGCGGTTAGCGTTCGATGAAATTCATCTTGCTCTTTTTCCCTGGCTGCCAGCTTCTTATCGACCAGCGCTTTTGACAGTTCGACGTTACGCTGCCTCATCCAGACAATATCCCAAATGTCCCGAGGCTTCATCCGTCTTTCCCGGTATGCCAACGCAATAAATTTATCGGCAAACGTTTCCTGAAGCGACTGCACAGGCACCAGCAAACCCTCTGTTGGCACAACAATACCGTAGTGGTTAATCAGGGGGCGCATTTCAATATCAAATGACGGGATCGCACACACATCAATATGCATTTTTTGCCTGGGCAGATCGGGCCGGTTGGCCTCCCTCTCAATACTGATCTTCCATGAGACGGTATCGCCTTGTTTTTCATCAGAAGGCTGACTGACCCAAACCTCGGTTTCGTACTTATCCTGAATTCGTTTCTGAATCTCGACTTCCAGACCATTAAAATCCGAGGGTTTGAAATCGTGGCCGCCATTGAAATCCAGGTCTTCAGAGAGACGCTGACTGTTGTAACACATCCTGAGAGAGGTGCCGCCGATGAATGTCAGCTGCTGCATTGCCCCCTGTGCCACCAACACCTCCATGATGTCGTGGTGCAGGATCTCTTTCTCTATCACCGCAGTAATAGAGCCATATTCTGGATTGGCCTGGACAATCTGACCTATCTGTTCCTGTAACATGACACCCTCACGACGTTGACGGTTCGAGCATATGGAGATTTCGCTGGCAATGCTTCAGATCAGTGATCGCCTGCTCGGTATTCGCCCGATACATCTGAATCTGCGGGTCGAAATATAAATTACGCTCAATCTGCGCCAGCGGCTTTTTTGTATGGGTCAGCTCAATGATTCCGTAAGGCGTTTCGAAAACACCGCTTCGCCCCTTTGTCACGACAGTCACTCGGTCCATCACCAGCTGAGAAATGTCGCCCGTATGACTTAGCTGGCTTTCCAGGCTAATGTAGCTGACCACTCCTTTTCTCAATTTCTTGATAATCTTGTAGATGGCTGTCTCAGGGGCTGGTGGCGTCAGTGTGCTCTCGTACAAGCCCTTTACCACCCTCCTCAAATGCCCATTTTTCACACCATCGGACAAGAATTTGATAAAGGCACGATCGCAAGGCACACTCATCATAGCGGCCAGCTCTGCTGCGCTATGAATGCCCCCACCCGCTCTTTCCGCTTTGGCCAGGATGTTTAATAGCTTGTCTGTTTTCGTCATCGGTCTACACCAAACAACCTTATATGTTGTTTAGTGTAGACCTATTGTTAACGATCAGCAACCTATTAGGTGCACAAAACACAACGCAATACGTTATGTTTTGTAGACTTTCTGATTAGCCATTATTAAGGTCGTTGACACCACCTTGAAGCACAACAAGAAGTCCTCATGTGATTGGCAAGGATGTGATTTCATCACTAATCTGCCGATTGCAGGACGTCGGCAGTGAGTTCAAATTCGCCATTGGCCGTGGCGACATAGGCAGAGCCTGAAGAGATGGTCACGGACAGGTCCATGGTGCGATCCACGACATTGGCCAGGGCCTCTAGCGGCTCCCAGGGGAAGCGATAAACGGAAACGTTGAGTCGACTGAACTGGGACTGGTGCTGACTCCACCAGACGCTGGCCTTAGTATTGAAAGCATAGACCCGCACCGCCTTGGCAATGCGACTGGCTTTCTTGATACGGTCAAAGGCCGGTTCACCCACATCAATCCACAGACCCAGACTGCCATCCAGGTTCTTTGCCCAAAGATCGGCTTCATCCGAGTCACTGAGGCCTTTGCAGAACACCAGGTTTTCGCTGGCGTTGTAACAAAAGGCTAAAACGCGAACCATCATGCGCTCGATGGTTTCAGAGGGATGGCGGGCTACGGTGAGGTTGAGGGAGTCGTAGATGTTCCGGTCGAGATCGCTTAGGGTGATAATGAATTTGTGGATGCTGGGTTTGGTGGCCATTTGGGGCAACTACCTAGTTGAAGGCTTACATTGTTAGTTGTTTGTTCGCCTAGCTAAATGATTCTTGGCATACGATCCGTATGAGCCACCGTTTTATTCAGTTGCCGGAGTTTGTTGAGGGATACTTGAAACTGACCATTACTCGGCAACCGTTTACCGATGAACAGTTCCCAAACAAAGGCTCCTGGTCCATTATAAATTTCTTCGAATGTTCCATCACGCAGAATCTTGATGATGATCGTATGCTGAGGCTGACTTCGGAAAGCAACGGAGTTGGATTGCGTTGCCTTCTTGATCTCAACTTCCAAGCCGGTTTCGGTGACAGCGTCATAGCCCTTGTTGGACGCTGTCTTCAACTTCAAATTGTAGGCATCTCCCACAAGACACTCACCCAAACTGCCCACCATATGACCATCTGAGGTAAAGTGTCTTCCTGGAAACATGGCTTCCAACTCATTGTTGACCGTGACATAAAGCTGCTTGACCAAGGCTTGCAATTTATTGTGATCAATCATGGGCAATTAACACCGCGCTTGCGGAAATTTAGGAGCCCCTGCGAGTAAATTTTCCGTAATAGCGTCTTGTTAGGGTTGTACTTCATCGGACTGGAACTCAATTTTTAGCGGTAGCTCGGACATTGCATAATGAACAAACTGTTGCCTTAGGCCAGTTAAGTCATAACTTTCGTTTTCATCAAAAGCCGATACGAATGGTTTTAGGCCACCTCCTTTAGGCCGTCTGTGGGTTGGCTTTTGAATGAAATTACTCCATTGCTTTACTTCACGATGCTGACGAATAATGCCACCAGTGCTTAAATCTCTGATTAGTAGTATATACAGATCGGCAACTGCGGAATCTTCACGTACGGATCCTTTACCAATTTTTCTCCAGATCTTACCGCGGGTTATACCATTGGCATTGTAGTTAGCCCCAATAACTTGAAAATTGTTCTAACGTCAAAGTAGTTTCCGCCTATTATTGCTGCTCAGATTTCGCCAAATCATCTTCTTAAAGGTTAATGCTAGCGACCGACCCCCTATATCTTCCAGGTTATCGATATCAACCCAACCCTAATGCATAACCTGTTCTTAGTTTGACATACTTAGGTTACGAATTACTTCTCGATTTGGTCGAATTTTCCGACAGGTAGACGCTAGAACAAGAATAAGCTGGCAGATGAAGAGCACTTCTGAGAGAGCAGAGGGCTGCACATATTCCCCCAACAACATCCGCGTGACTTTAGGAGATAGTAGGCGAGCAAATCACATTGCAGAGTCATTTCAAGATTATCAAAGCCGTTGATAGCTTGGACCTAAGCATCAGCGCTCATGGATTGATTAGTCATCTATCGTTATCCCTTCCCAGTGCCTTTTTCTTTGGGAAGATCAAACTTTACATAGTCTTCACCTACATGGATTAGAGCATATTGCCCTCCACCGACGTTTTTCACCCAGCTCAATCCAACCATGTTACCCAAAACAGAACTGATCTTGGCAGGTGATTTAACCCCAACCGTTCGAAACGCTGTAAAAATGTCGTTCCATGTTGCAGTTGACTTGTTACCTTCGCGCTTTAACCAGTCCATCAAAACTGCAACCTGATCGTTCTGACTCTTTGGTTTCTTGGATTCGTAGAAATCCCGCATTTCTTGCCTTTGTGTCTCTGTCAGACCTAAATCGACAGTACTGTAAACCTCTTTCCCCTTCGAGCCTTTAGCCGACTTCTTTACCTCGCCTTTGGCTTCGGCTGGATTTGAGGAAGTTGATTCAGAAGGTTGGCCTTGATTTTCTCTGGCAGTAGGAGTCGCCCCGTTTGATGAGGCTTCATCGGAAGGGTTTTTATATGCCTGAGATAGTCTTGGGATGAAAGCATCAAGCCGATCAAACACCGCATCAATATTGGAAGCGTCCGCCTCAACCTCGATGATTCCCGCCGAAAGGTCTACTCTAATCTTTACTGGTTCAGACATTCTAATACCTCTTTAGAATTGTGTGGTATCAACTTTGTCAAAGCGCCTAACGCCTCAACAACCGGCGCCGAAGGCGCGAAGTTGATTGATTTGTTAGATGCTTTTCTCGTCACAGGAGTTCATCTTCAACGATCTTGGCTCCCTTTGGGGACAAATAGACTAGCTCAGATTCTCGATCATATTCGATCAACCTTTTCTGGTGTAGGTCATCTAGCACCCTCTTTGCAAACATTCTGGGGGTATATTCGACCCAAGAGCATAGGTCTTCTGTAAGAACTGCCGATTCATTTTCTGAGTAAAGTAGTAAGAGTGCCTTTTGTTTCGCATTTAGGCCATCTTTCAAAACTCGCTTCTTGCCTGCAACCTCCCAAATAATAGGAAGACTTTTTACCGATATACCATCAATTAAATCCTGTGCCTCCTCTATAGGCATTTTGTGAAATACACGAATTAATTCACAGAGAATCCAGTCAGCGGTTCTCGCTATCGTCGCACCATCAATTCGATTTGCATCAATATCTCCACCGATATGCCCAATACCACGTTTGTTTCGCATGGTATAGAGGAATACTAAAGCGCGAGGGATTATGCTTTTCACGGATTCAGGAACGACCTTGTTTGAGGCGGCAATAATTTTTCTGCACTCATCCGCCATATTGGGCACTGGATTCCCAAACGGAGTATGCATGCCGGTTACTTCATGCTGCAACAGCCGTATCAATACTTCGCAGAACTTACCTGCAGCCAACCCAGCAGCTTCAAAGTCAGATTCAACACACGATCTTTTAATACCAAGGTAAGTATCGATGAGCTTTTGCCTGAATGTCTTCGATACATTCGCAAGAGATTGATCTAATAGCGAATTATTTACTTTGGTATTCATACTGACTCTCTGAATTTTTAGTCCGGGTCAATGTACCTTCTCGTACAAGCCTACCCAGCTTCCCAGAAAACTCATTAGCCTTGAATTTTCTAGCTAAATTGTGATCACAGTGCTCAACTATATTCCCAATAGATTTCGGTTCTTTAAAAAAACCATCTTCAACGAGCTTAATCAGTGTTGCAACAGCTCCTTGGCCGTTTGGCTTTTTACTGGCAACCTTTTTGGGAGTATCTTCCCCGAATTTCTTAGCTGCACGTTTTTTGCGTGCAGGTTTCTTCTTGGGTTTTACGGGAGTTTCATCCTGCGTGTCTTGTTCGTCCTCGCCGTCCACACCAAAAGCCAATTCAACTATTCTTAACTGGACTGCTTCCGACTTAAAGCTATTTACAATATCGGAGAGCTCCTTGAGCTGTAGTTTTATCTCTTCGAAGTTCTTGATCACGCTATTCTCCTAGTTTTTGTCGATATATCCTGATGGACAGCTAACGCCCTCAGCACGCACGGCCTTGTAGTTTAGGCGACACCACAGCGGAAAAGGCGTAGCCGTGCTTGCGATTGTTATGCTTAGTGACCTTTTGGAACAATAAGGACTTTGATCTCAAAATCATTATCCTTTTCATTTAAGTCGTTCTCTAACCCTCTAGGGTTTGAAACCCACCCATCTGGATCATAGACAAAGCACAGTAGCCGCTTGCAGTCCGGGTGAGACCGGTACCGCTTAGAGTCAACAATCAACTGCTCACCGACATCCTTGGCCTTTAATGTCTTTCTGGTTTTTTTAACTTCTATGATTATTTGCTCTTGCTTTAAGAGAAAATCAACTCTCGAACATCCTCCTGCATAACTTGGCGTCCACTCTTCAGGCCGTATGTCATCAAAGTATATGTGCAGTAGAGAATGCAAAAGATCCTGGGCGTCGTATTCATCTTCAATTGCTAGTGTTTCGCGGTCGCTATAACGAGACTTTAATTGCCTAGCTACCAGATGGAACCTCGAACATATTTGGTCCACCAGTTTGAGGTGATCAATTTCTGCACCCCTTTCAGCATGCTCGGCCAATTGTTTCTTTTTCTCGGACCATGGAAATGCCTTACCGCAGTTTTCGCAATGAGAAGGAACTGTAGTGGGAAAACCGATAGCCACTACACCATCGGCATGGTAGTCACCAGGAATCGAGGCATTACATGCTGGACACTGATGAATTGTTTCTTCCCCACACTCTGAGCAAAAATTCCTTCTGAACTGTGGCGAAGAGTTATAGCTGTCGGTTATCTGATGCCCATTCAGACAAACCTGCTGCACATCGTGATATCCCATTTATTCTCCTGAACTTCTCCGCATAACGCTCTCGTTAATCTGCGCGGCTGCGTCCCTGATTGAACTGATTGTTATCTGCCTCGAGGGTTGATTTTCTTGAGGCTCCTATAGAATTGGGCCAGATCATCCATTTCTTCAACATCGTCACTATCTGTGCCTCTGGCTTTTTTCACAATATCTATCATGTGATTATATCGCTCCTTCATCCATGAAAATTTGACACGCAAGTCAGCCTTTCCTTGATGGCTTGACCCCATGAGCCCTTTCCTGATGATATCCCCCAAAATTTCGATATATTCCGGAAAATCATAGTCGGGGTCATCAAGTTCTGATTGAGCTTTAAAAAAGTAATCGATGTAGTACATGCCATCAGAGTCTTTTTCCAATAATGCTTTAACATATGACTCTTCTTCTTTTGGAGTGTGATCTAAGAATCCATTTGAGCTTCCTACCTCAATGATATCTCTGTCCAAAATGACTCTTGGATAAACTGCAGCCTTTGACTCTAAGGTATAGGATTCGACCAGACCAGGCCCAAAAAGGAATTCGTCTGTGTGAATAAATTTCCCTATCGAAACAGCTCCCCGGCAAAGGATTTTTCTATATATCAATCGCATAATTAAATGTTTGATATCTAGCAACGTGTAGAATACTTGGCCTGGATCATCAATCCGAAACGATACAACGATCGTATCGGAAAAAATTGTCACCTTTCTGCTGTTCGATTCAGTGTGTCCGCTTAACTCAGGCTCATTCCAAGTCTCTTGTATTGCTTTGAAAGCCCCAACAATGTTGTCAATATTGCTCTCAACGTCTTTGTTGTCCTTATCTGTCGTAGCATCAATTAAGCTTCGAAAGCCCAAAATGTCTATAAATGCGACGACACGATTTTCGTATTTCATCACTTAACTCTTAGGATATTCGTGGAGATAACATTTTTGTAATGTGCATGCGCACATTTCCAAGATCACTGCTCACCATATCTGCAAGTAAATACACTCACTAACCAACATCGATCACAAAACTTTAAGTAAGTTAAAGAAGCCTCGTGCTTCTCTATCAAATATACCTGTGCCCACGTTTATCGAAATAGTCCTTCCAGCACACCACCCACCTAATACTCCACTCCCCCATACTTCTCATCCCAGGTCGACCCATTCACACAAAGAAAGACAATTCCCTCAATGAAGCCAACAATAAAAGGGAGACCTGTCCAGCAGAACAGCAGGTAGAAGAGGCCCCACCATTGACCGAGGTAGAAGCGGTGGAAGCCGAAGCCGCCCAGGAAGATGGCGAGCAGGGCCGCGAAGACCTTGCTCTTGGGCGGGGAGTAGCGTTGAAGTGCGCCGCAATGCGGGCAGGAGATGGCACTGGCATCTAAATCATCGCCGCAGCCGCGGCAGTAAACCAGGGTAGCCACTATTGCCTCCTTTATTATTTTGACGAGTGACCTTTCTTATTTGGCCTTTCTTATTTGGCCTTTCTTATTTGGCCTTTCTTTTTGGGCCTTTCATTTTTTAGTCAAATGCGGTGCTTGCCTTGTGCCGCATCCAGACTACTGAATACTACACCTGACCTGGGTCGACAACGGCCATGCTCTGCATTTGCGGCTGTTGCCCAATAATCGCCGATGAGTAGCCGATCGGTCATTAGCCATTTGGCTAGGTTTGGGGTCAATTTAGGGAACAATTCAGCGCAAACCATGACAAATGTCACTCTTAGCATTTCACTCAATCGCCCAAAGCGGTCAATACACCGACTTGCCAGGCGCATGCCGAGACGCCGGCAGAACGCTGCGTTAGGATAGTGACATCACAAGGAGAACTACCATGTCAGCGACCACGTCATCCATGGATAGCCACGCCATTTACCCTCTCAGGGACCGCACACGTGCCGTAAATCCCCGTCAGCGGAAAACCCTGTCCCTCGGCCTTTGTCTGAGTCTGGGCATCGGCGTTGTTCTGGGCACAGGCATGCCCCTGACGGCATCAGCGGACGAGTATCAGTGGCTGGAAGCCGTTGAAAGCCCGGAAGCCCTGGCCTGGGTGGCGGAGCAGAACCAGCATTCTCTGCCGCAACTGATGGCACATCCCATGTATGAGACGTTGTACGAGAGTTCTCTGGAGGTACTGAACAGTGATGCCCGTATTCCGTCGGTGGCCCGGCGCGGTGACTATCTCTACAACCTTTGGCGCGATGCTGAGCACCCACGCGGCCTTTACCGTCGCACCACGCTGGATGAATACCGTCAGGCATCACCCGCCTGGGAAACCATCCTCGACCTGGATGCCCTGGCTGACGCCGAGCAGCAGAACTGGACCTGGGGCGGGATCGACTGTCTCTACCCCGATTACGAGCGCTGCCTGGTCAGCTTCTCCGTGGCCGGCTCCGATGCGGTGATGGTGCGCGAGTACAGCATTGCCGACAAAGCCATCATCCGCGATGGCTTCTCTCTGCCTGAGACCAAGTCTGATGTGACCTGGCTGGATGAGAACACCATTGCCGTGGGCACCGACCTCGGCCCCGGCAGCATGACCGATTCCGGCTACCCGGCACAAATGCGTCGCTGGCAGCGCGGGC
>Ga0310345_10004920_pt1 | contig 12003 bp, 14 predicted proteins | sample HC15DNA20500_MG_FD_204667 | JGI IMG/M metagenome (GOLD analysis project Ga0310345, IMG submission 204667) | Marine microbial communities from station ALOHA, North Pacific Subtropical Gyre - HC15-DNA-20-500_MG | ecosystem: Environmental > Aquatic > Marine > Oceanic | place: Pacific Ocean: North...
CAAGAATGAGCGGAACACTCCCCATCTCGGCAAAGACGTTATTCGCCTCTGCGACAGTAGCATCGCGAAAGACGCGCTGCCCCTTCCCGTCATAGCCGAAGCGGCGCGTCTTCAGGACGCCATTTCCCCCAAACGCCTCAAGTGCGGCCTCAAGCCCCGCCTGATCGTCCACCGATTTGAAGGGTGCCGTTTCGATGCCGCTGGAATTGAGAAAAAGTTTTTCGGCCAGACGGTCCTGCGCAGCTTCCAGCGCCTCCGGCGGCGGATAAACCGGTTTCGCCTCGGCGAGACTGCGCGCGGTGATGACGGGCACATTCTCGAACTCGTAGGTGATGACATCGCTGATTTCGGACAGGCGCTTCAGTCCATGAGGGTCATCATAAGCCGTCGCGATCAGCTCCCCCGCCACCTGACCGGCAGGGCAGTCTTCCTGCGGTTCGAGAACGGCAGTGCGATAGCCAAGCCGCGCCGCGGCGGTAACAAGCATGCGCCCCAGCTGGCCGCCGCCTAGAATTCCAATCGTGCTACCGGGGGGAAGCGGCTTGCTCATGCGTCATCCACCGGTGTTTCCGCTACCTTCGCCGCCTGATCCGCGCGCCATTTGTCGAGTCTGTCGGCCAGCGCGGCATCATTAAGCGCAAGCACTGCTGCCGCCATCAAACCCGCGTTGACGGCACCCGCGCGACCGATCGCAAGCGTGCCAACCGGAATACCTGCCGGCATCTGCACGATCGAAAGCAGCGAATCCTGTCCCGATAGCGCCTTGCTTTGTACCGGAACGCCGAAGACGGGTAGCGGCGTCAGCGCTGCCGCCATGCCGGGAAGATGGGCGGCACCACCTGCGCCTGCAATAATGACCTTGAAGCCTTCATCCCGCGCGCCCTTGGCGAAATCATAAAGACGGTCGGGTGTGCGATGAGCCGAAACGATGCGCGCATCAAAACCGATCTCAAGCGCCTCAAGGGTCTCCGCCGCATGACGCATTGTGGCCCAGTCCGACTGGCTGCCCATGATGATGGCGACATCGTTACGCTTCATGATGATCCTCATCCGCCCGAATTTGGAGATCGCTTAGCGCATTTCGCGCGCGAGGCAAATGTCTGAAGGGCCGCGCAAGCGCCTCGCAAGCGATGAAAATGCACCGAAACTCGCGCATGAAGCGCGAATCAGGCGATGATGTCGGGAATGATCTGGTCTTCCAGTTCCTGAAGGCGATCCTTCAGGGACAGCTTTTTCTTCTTCATGCGCTGGATCTGGAGCGGGTCGCAACCCGTCGCCATCATTGCGTTGATGGCCGCGTCAAAATCCGCATGCTCCTGCTTGAGGCGGGCAAATTCCAGCCGGATATCGGCCTGATCCTGATCCGAATGATTCACGGTACGAAAAGCTCCGCTCGGTGCTGAAAACCCTGCCGCAGCACGCATCGCCGCGCGGGCCATGGCCCCATATCACATTTTGCCGACGAGCGGAATCCTACCACGGAATGTTCGACAAGCGGCCACACGAATGGCACACTTCAAATCTACCGTCTGATCTGGGGCGGGTTGGCGTTCAGACGGACCACGAGGAACGGAAGGAGAGCCTACCATGTCGCTTGATTCACATCTTGAAGAACTGCAGCGCAAGCACGGTGATCTTCAGCGTGAAATCGACGAAGCATTATTGCATCCCTCGGTGGACGAGCTTGAAATAGCCAAGCTCAAACGGCGCAAGCTGGCGATCAAGGACCAGCTTGAAAATCTGCGAAAACCGCATACTCACCACTGACATAGCCAACCAAGCCGGGCACGTGACTGTCCGGACCATTTCCACCGCGGTACGGCACCCGTACCGCGGTTTTTATACATCCGTGTGACAGCGCGTGTGGTCGTTTCCGCGATTGCCTAGAATTGCTGATCTTCTTCGTCCACACGCGGGTCGAGCACGATGGTCTGCGGCGTGACCGTGCGCTCCGAAGGCAACGCGGTAAACGCTTCCCTTTCTTCCACCGGTACGGGCGCACGCTGTGCAACGCGGAAGAGCGCGTAACCGGCCACACCCAGATGGGCGACACCCGTCACCAGGAACAGGCTCTCGGCGCGCAGGAATTGCATCAGGATACCCGCAAGGATTGGCCCTGCCATCGTGCCCGCCCCGTAAAGCAGAAGCAGGCCGCTGGAGACCTTCACGAAATCGCTGGCATCCGCGTGGTCATTCGCATGGGCCACTACGATGGAATAGAGCGTGTAGGCCAGCAGACCGTAAAAAGCTACGAGGCCAATGATGACTGTCCCTGAGCGTGGCGCCATGGCAAAGATGACTAATGCGACCAGCGCCGACCCGATTGCCGCGCCAGCCAGCACATAGCGACGGTCCGTCCTGTCAGATAAACGACCGGCTGGCAGCTGCGCCAACGCGCCAAAAAGCACCGCTATGCTCATCATCACCGCGATCTCAAGCGTGCTTATGCCGACTTCCGCGCCATAGACCGCACCAAGCGTGCCCCACGCCCCATTTGCGATGCCAATCAGGAGGCAACCGACAAAGGCGACCGGCGAATTGGCATAGAGCCCTTTCAGATCGATGGAGACATCCGCCAGCGGCGCCGGCGTGATGGCGGTGGAAACGGCTGTTGGCAGCAGCGCCAGGCAGAACAGAATACCCGTGAACATGAAGAGCAGCGCATTCGACACATCGCCCAGCGTCACGACCATCTGCCCGACCATGATCGCAGCATGGGTGACCATCATATAGACCGCGAAAACGCTCCCGCGCGTCTCATTGGTGGCGCGCTCATTGAGCCAGCTTTCGATCACCATGAAGGCTCCAGCCATGGTGAACCCGGTCCCCACCCTCAGCACGAACCAGAAGATGGGATCGATGAACATGCCGGACAGCAACGCGATGATGGCGGCCATCGCTGCAAATGCGCCGAATGCACGGACATGCCCGACGCGCCGCACCAGCCGCGGCGCCAGGAAGCAGCCTGCGATGAAACCTCCGGCCCAGGCCGTACCCAAAAGGCCCAGTGAAGCTGTCGAAAATCCTTCAATCTGCCCGCGCAACGGGAGCAACAGTCCATGCAGGCCGGACGCACTGAGCAGAAAGGCGGTACCGAAAAGCAGTGCAACAATGGAGCCGATGGAGGAAATCATGAGCGTACCGTGAAATTGAGGCCTGTACGGCGATGAAAAATGTCAGTGGCTGCGGGGCACGAGTGCAGGCAAAGCGATCTGGTTCCCTGCCCTCGCATATCTAGCCGTTCTTGAACAGCGCCTCCGCCGCCGCCTTTGTCGTGTCTCGAGATGCGATTTCCTTCTCGATTCGCGTGATTTCTTCTCTCAGCAACTGAGCGATCTGCTCCAGTTCGCCGACGGAGATGCCGTAGAGATCCTGCCCTGGCTGGAAACGCCGCGCACTGCGTGTGGTTTCGTCGTCCGGGTCTGCCATGTTCATCCCTCCATTTGCCGAGTGGCAGCTTGCACCATAAATAGGCAAGTCCGCACGATTCAATTCGCGCGGAATGTGGTGCCAGTTTGGCAGCCGGAATGTCTGCCAGCAATGCAAGGATCGTCCAATGCCTGTAACCAATCTTCCAGATCTGATGACAGCGATCGCGATCAGCGAACCCGGCGGCCCTCGCGTGCTCAAGCCGGTGGAGCGCCCCGTGCCGCGTCCGGGCGAGGGAGAGATCCTGATCCAGGTCAAGGCTGCAGGCGTTAACAGGCCAGATGTTGCGCAGAGGCAGGGGCTCTATCCCCCGCCCCCCGGCGCCTCCGAACTTCCCGGGCTCGAAGTTTCCGGCGTGGTTGCGGCATGCGGCGCCAATGTCCGCCGCTGGCAGGTGGGTGATGAGGTGACGGCGCTGGTTCCCGGCGGCGGCTATGCCCAATACTGCCTGACGCATGAGACCAATGCGCTACCCATACCCCACGGCTTCACCTTCACCGAGGCAGCGGGGATTCCCGAAAACTACTTCACTGTCTGGCACAATGTCTTTGAACGCGGTGCTCTCAAGGATGGTGAGACTTTTCTTGTTCATGGCGGCTCGTCGGGCATCGGCACAACGGCCATACAGCTTGGAAAGGCCTTCGGCGCGCGGGTTTTTACCACTGCCGGCTCCGACGAGAAGTGCCATGCCTGTAGGGAACTGGGGGCCGACCGCGCGATCAACTACAAGACGGAGGATTTCGTCGAGGTCATCAAGACCGAAACCGACGGTCGCGGCGCGGATGTCATCCTCGACATGGTTGGCGGGGACTATGTGAACCGCAATTATTCTGCCGCGGCACTGGACGGCCGCATCGTTCAGATCGCCTTTTTGGGTGGAGCAACGGCGGAAGTAAATTTCTCCAAGCTCATGGTCAAGCGCCTGACCCATACCGGTTCAACACTTCGCCCCCGCTCGACAGCCTTCAAGGGCCGTATCGCAACCGAATTGGAAGCTCATGTCTGGCCGCTTCTGGCTGCGCGCAAGATCGCACCGGTGATGGACATGATCTATCCGCTCACGGAAGCATGGCGGGCGCATGAGCACATGGAAGAGAGCAACCATATCGGCAAGATCGTGCTCGACGTGGCCTGACGATCAGGCTCTTGCAAGCTCGCTCTTGCGGAAATGGAGTTCCGGCACGCTGTCGGGATCAGGGGCGGTCGTGTTACCGCCATTAAGCTCAAGCTGCATGAAGGTGGTGTCGAGCCAGCGGCCATGTTTGTAGCCGCTGCCGATCAGAACACCGCAATGGGTGAAGCCGCAGGCCGTGTGAAGGCGCACTGACGGGCTCTTCTCCGAGCCGTCACCGATCACCGCCAGAAGCTGGCGGTAGCCGCGTTCGCGGCACTCTTCGATCAGCGCATGCATCAGCTTCTTGCCGATGCCCTTCCCCTGCGCGTCCGGTGCCAGATAAATCGAGTCTTCCACCATGAAGCGATAGGCCGGCCGCGCGCGAAACGGTCCGCCATAGGCGTAACCCAGAACCACATCATCCTCACAGGCCACGATGAAGGGATACCCCTCGCCCGTCAGCGTGCCGAAGCGCCGACGCATCTCCGCCACATCCGGCGCTTCCAGCTCATAGGTCGCCGTTCCATGGTCCACGGAATGGGCATAGATGCGGGTGATAGCCGGAATATCATCGACTGTTGCGGGGCGGATGGAGATGTTCATGGCGCTCTCTTGGATGAGGTACGCCGCTATTTCGCACCATCACCGCCAAAAGAAAAGGGCGGCCCGAAGGCCGCCCTCATCGAATGCCTATACCAACCTGCTATTCGCGATTGCCCAGGAACTGGAGCAGGAACATGAACAGGTTGATGAAGTCGAGATAGAGCCGCAGTGCACCCATGATAGCCTTGCGACCGGCGACAAGCTTGCTGTCACCCTCGTAATACATTTCCTTGATCTGCTGCGTGTCATAGGCGGTGAGGCCGGCAAACACGAGCACGCCGATCACGGAGATCGCAAACTGCAGGGCGCTGGAGCCCAGGAAGATGTTCACGATCGAGGCGATAATGATGCCGATCAGGCCCATGAACAGGAACGAGCCCATGCCCGAAAGGTCACGCTTCGTCGTGTAACCCCAAAGCGACAGCGCACCGAAGGATGCCGCCGTGATGAAGAAGGTGCGCACGATGCTCTCGCCCGTATAGACGAGGAAGATCGTGGAGAGCGACAGACCAACCAGCGCCGAATAGACCCAGAAAGTCGTCTGCGCTGCCGGTACGCTCAGCTTGTCAATGCGGAAGCTCATGAAGAACACGAGCGCGAGCGGTGCAAGGATCACGACCCAGCGGAACGCGCTGGCATAGATCAACTGTCCGAATGCCGTCAGCTGGCCATCAGACACAGCCATATTGTAGGTGGCCAATGCGGCAACGCCTGTCAGAGCCAGGCCAATTGCCATCAGGTTGTACACCTTGAGCATATAGGCGCGCAGGCCCTCGTCTATGGCCGCGTCGGCACGAGCGCCGGTGGCCACACGCGCCTGGTAATTGCGAAGGTCAGCCATTGAATTCCTCTTTCTAGCTACTCTCCCGTCCGGTGTCGGCTCGATCAGCCGCTCGCCGCTGGCGGGAGTCCAGCATGCGTGTTGTAAATATGATAGCTGTTTGTGTCCGCGACAAGACCTTCAACCGCGCATTTCGCGGGGCTGCGACATCTTCTTGCACTTCATCCGCGCAATTCGCGACAGGGTTAACGAAATCCTGCCGCGCCAGCCTCACAAATTGCGCAACACAGGTGCCGCCTTGTGGCCTAGCACGCGCCAGGTGCCGATGAGACCGAAGCCCACCGTCATGACCAGCGCCAGCAGGATCGTGAACAGTGCTACGTCGGGCAGGAACACCCAGGGCAGCGTCATGATCTGCGCTACAACAAACCAGGCGGCAGCCGTTCCGGCCAGGAGAGCGAACACGGCGGTAGCAAGCCCCAGCAGCATATATTCGAGCGCGAAGGCCGAAATAAGCGTGCGCCGTGTGGCGCCCAGCGTCTTGAGCACCACCGCATCATGCACACGCGCACGATTTCCCGCTGCCAGCGCGCCGGACAGCACCAGAACCGAGGCGATCAGCGCCACCGCCGCAGCGGCACGGATAGCTGTTGCAAGCTGCCCCACCAGAGAGTTCACCACATCCAGCGCATCCTTCACCCGCACTGTGGTAACGGTCGGAAGATTGCGGGTGACCGCGTTGAGCAAACCGGCCTCATCCTCGGGCGTCGCGCTTTCGTCCGTCAGCGTCGCAAGCCATGCGTGAGGTGCGCCTGCAAAAGTGTTGGGCGAGAAAACCATGACGAAATTCATCGCCAGCGTTTCCCATTCCACCTGCCGGAAGCTGGCAATCTTCGCCGTCACGCTGCGGCCAAGCACATTCACGGTAATGGTGTCGCCAAGCTCGAGCCCAAGCTCGCTGCCCTCTTCCGCGGTGAACGATACAAGCGGCTCACCGGCGTAGTCCGCCGGCCACCACTCGCCTTCGCTCAAGGTCGAGTTTTCAGGCTGGTTGATCGCATAGGTCAGGCCGCGATCGCCACGCAGAACCCAGCCGCCTTCGGCCGGTGGCGTGATTTCGCGCACATCGACACCATTGAGAGCCGTGATTCGACCTCGCAGCATCGGCACCTTGATCAGCTTGCCATCAGGCGTCTGCTCCTCGACGATCTGCGTGAACTGGTCGACCTCATGGGACTGGATGTCGACAAAGAAGAAGTTCGGCGCGATGTCCGGCAGATTGCCGGAGATCTGCCGGCGCAGATTGCCGTCGATCATGGCAAGCGTGGCAAGAAGCGTTAGGCCGAGACCGAGCGCCAGCACCACGGAAGGTGTGAGAGCACCGGGCCGGTGGATATTGCCGACTGCCAGCCGCAAAGCCGTGGAGCGGATCCGTGGCGCACGTCGCGCAAGCCACTGCACCCCTATGGCAACCACGCGAAGTATCAGAAAGGCTGCGATCATGCCGCCGACGAAGACACCGGCAACGCGCTTGTCTTCCGCATAAGCGATCGCAAGCCCTGCCAAAAGGGCTGCAAGCCCGGCTGAAATAATCAGATAGGAAAGACGCGGCCACTGCCCCGGCGCTATTCCCATCTCACGGAAAAGTGCGGTCGCGGGCACATCACGCGCACGCCCCAGTGGCAACAGTGCGAAGGAGAGCGTCGTGAGAATGCCAAATACCGCAGCAAGCCCGAGCGCCAGGGGATAGATGCTTGCCTCACTGGGCACCGGCAGCACGGAAGCAAGGGCCGCACTGGCCGCAAAAGGCATCAGCACCGCCAACACAAGGCCGATGGCAATGCCGATCAGCGCGATGATCATGATCTGGATCAGATAGACCGAAACCACGAACCCAGCAGAAGCACCGAGGCTCTTGAAAGTGGCGATGACAGTTCGCTTGCCGTCAAGATAGGCGCGAACCGCATTGGCAACGCCAACACCGCCGACCACCAGCGCTGTCAGCCCGACAAGCGTGAGAAACTGCGAAAACCGCTCGACATTGGAGGCAAGCGAAGGCGCTGCGTTCTGGCGCGTTCGAACGCTCCAACCTGCCTCGGGGAAAAGCCGGCTCGCTTCGTCGCGCAGCTCACGCAGCTCAGCATCCGAAGCAGCATCTGCGAGCCGTATCTTGTAGGTATGTTCCACCAGACTGCCCGGCTGAACGAGACCGGCAGCTTCTAGCCCCTCGACCGACAACAATAGACGCGGCGCGAAACCGAAACCGTCAGACACGGCATCCGGCTCGCTCTCGATCACGGCACGCAGCTCGAAGGTCGCATTGCCCAAAAGAAGCTGGTCGCCGATCTGAAGCCCGAGCCGGTCAAGCAGAAGCGGTGCCACCGCTGCACCGAAGACGTCTCCATTCGCGCCGAAGAGGGCCTCATGTGAGAGCACAGGTGCTGTCTCGAGCGTGCCGTAAAGCGGATAGGCGTCATCGACAGCCTTGGCTTCGACCAGCGTCTGATCCGTGCCGTCGGGAAGGCGCGCCATGGAGCGCATATGGGCACTGACCGCGACCTCGCCGAGGCTGGTCAGCCACGCCAGTTCCTCTTCGTTGGCAAGGCGCTGGTTGAGCTCGAAGCGGATATCGGCACCCAGCAGCTCCTGCCCCTGCTCGTTCACAGCACTCTGGATGGAACTTGCAACGGAATTGACCCCGCCAATGGCGGCAACACCAAGCGCAATACAGGCGAGGAAAATGAAAAAGCCCGAAAGCCCTCCGCGCATCTCTCGCAGCGCGAAGCGAAGCGCCAGGCGCGCACCGGTCAATCCGCCAGTGCGAAAACCACCGGTCGTATAATCGCCCTGCAGCGCGGCAGTGTGTGTCTCGGCCATTCGCCTACTCCGCCGCCTCTTTCGCCTGCTCGGCCTCGATACGGCCCGAGCGCATGGAGACCTGGCGATCACAACGTTGCGCCAGCGTGGGATCATGCGTCACCAGCACAAGCGTCGTTCCTCGCTCACGCGCCTTTTCGAACAGAAGATCGGCAATCTGCCGCCCCGTCGCCTGATCGAGATTGCCTGTCGGCTCATCCGCAATCATGATGGCGGGAGCCGGCGCGAGAGCACGGGCGATTGCCACGCGTTGCTGCTCACCACCTGACAACTCTCCAGGATAATGCGTCACGCGATCCTTCAGCCCGACGGCAGCAAGCTCTTGTGCAGCCTGCCCGAACGGATCGCGATGCCCGGCAAGCTCCAGCGGAACCGCGACATTTTCCAGCGCCGTCATGTTCGGAATCAGGTGAAAGGACTGAAAGACGATGCCGATGGTGCGCCCGCGAAACGCGGCAACCTCGTCTTCAATCATGTCGTGCAATCCCTGTCCGGCAACATGAACCTCCCCGCGATCAACCCGCTCAAGCCCCGCCATGACCATCAGGAGCGTCGACTTGCCGGAGCCCGAAGGCCCCACGATTGCCGTGGATTGGCCTCTTTCGACCTGCAGGCTGACATCCTTGAGTACGTCTACCGATGAAGCACCTTCTCCAAGGCGCAAGCGAAGATTCTTGAGGGCGATCACGGGTACTGTCACGGGCGGGTCGTCCTATATAGGCAAAAGGGTCAGGGCATGAGGCTGACGTCAGAACCCGGCAAATATGGGATGTGCCAGATGCTATTGAAAGACTTCCGTGTGTTTTATTCGGTCAGAGCCGCCATTCTGATACTTCTTGTCGCGTGCTTTTCCGGCGGCTCCATCGCTGCACGGGCTGAAGCCCTCAAAATCGTGGCTTTGGGCGACAGCCTCATGGCGGGCTATCAGCTTGCCCCCGGTGAAAGCGTGCCTGATCGCTTGGAAGAGGCCCTTCGCGACAAGGGATACGAGGTCGAGATCGTAAATGCGGGTGTCTCCGGCGACACGACCTCCGGCGGCCTGTCCCGCCTCGACTGGTCCGTGCCCGAAGATGCTGATCTCGTGATCGTGGAACTGGGTGCCAATGACATGCTGCGCGGCATCACGCCTGATGCGACGGAGAAGAACCTTTCTCAGATCATCGACCGTCTGAAGTCGCGTGGGCAGACAGTGCTGCTGGCGGGCATGTATGCGGCACCAAATCTTGGGTCCGACTACCAGGACAAATTCAACGCCATTTTCCCGCGCCTGGCAGAGGAGAAGGACGTTGCCTTGATGCCCTTTTACATGGAAGGCGTGGCGGCCGAGCGTGACCTGCTTCTATCTGACGGCATGCACCCCAACGAGGCGGGCGTCGCGAAGATCGTTGAGAACCTCCTGCCCCATATCGAGCCCTTGCTTGTGAAACAGTCTGCGGACAACTCGGCCGAGAGCAAGAAACCGCTTGCCCCACCCGCGGAAGAATGATTCGCTCCTTATCAGACATAAAGATTCGAGGAGGCCGCCATGCCGCGCCTGTTTACCGCCCTCGAGATTCCGCGCGATGCCGCGCTGTCACTCTCGCTCTTGCGAGGTGGTCTGCCGGGAGCCCGCTGGATCGATGTCGAAAACTACCATCTGACATTGCGCTTTATCGGTGATGTGGAAGGGCACGTCGCCGACGAGGTTGCCAATGCGCTGGATAGGGTTCGGCGGCCCTCCTTCAATCTGACGCTGTCAGGCGTTGGTGCCTTCGGGCAGAAGAAGCCGCACTCCATATGGGCGGGCGTGGCCGCATCACCCGATCTATATGCTCTGCAAGGCGAAATTGCCCGCATCTGCCAGCGGTTGGGGCTCACCCCCGATCCGAGAAAATTCACCCCGCATATCACGCTGGCAAGGCTCAGAAATTCCAACCCGCATGAGGTGGCACATTATCTGTCGGCTCGCGGGAACTTCCTGACAGCACCGTTCAGGATCGGGCGCTTCGTTTTGATGTCGTCACGAGACTCGGTGGGAGGTGGCCCTTATGTCATCGAGGAAGCGTGGCCATTGATGGCAGCGGAGGCTTCCCGCTCGACAAGTCTTCTGGCCAATGCTTCGGACGCTTCGCGGATCATCTGATAGACGGCTTCAAAACCCTCGTCACGACCGTAATAGGGGTCGGGAACATCCTGCTCGCCCAGGCCCGCATACTCCATGAACAGATGCGCCTTGCGGGGCGCATTGAGGGGGCTCAGCTGGCGCAGAACTCTCAGATTGCGAGCATCCATGCTCAGGACGAGGTCAAAGCGGCTGAAGTCGGCAGCCTCCACCTGTCGCCCGCGCAGCGCGCTTATGTCGATGCCATGGCGCTTTGCCACCGCGATGGCACGAGGATCAGGGGCGCAGCCAATATGCCAGGCGCCGGTACCCGCTGAATCGATGCGAACGGCATCCGCCAGACCGCGTTCACTCGCGACTTCCCTGAATATGCCTTCAGCCAATGGAGAGCGGCAAATATTGCCAAGGCAGACAAAAAGCACTGAAATATTCTGATCAAGCACGAGCGCCCCAACCCAGTTTTTAGATGGAATACTCCTACAATGGCACAAAAGAAGTTGGATGCGAAAGCTATCGAAAGCGTGATGGCGGAGTTGGAGGGCTGGGAACTGTCGCCCGACGGTAAAGCCCTGAGCCGCGCCTACAAGTTCAGCAATTTTTCCCAAGCCTTCGCCTTCATGACCCGCGTGGCGCTGATAGCGGAGAAACTGGATCACCATCCGGAATGGTCGAATGTCTATAACCGTCTCGAAATCCGGCTCACGACCCATGATGCAGGCGGGCTGAGCGAACGCGATATCGCGATGGCCCGCGCCATAAACAAGCTGTCTTAGGCGCCGCATGATCTTGCATATTAAGCTGCGCCACCCACATTTGCCCCATGATGGATGAAGTAAAGATCGGCGAAATCCTCGAGCCTGGCGACGAGCACGAAAACCGTGCGCGCGAAGATCGCGTACGCGCCAAGTTCTGGAAGACGGCACGCAAGGCTGCGCGGCAGCTCCCCTTCATGGAAGACCTGGTTGCCGGCTATTTCTGCGCTCTGGACCGCCAGACGCCCACGCGTGTTCGCGCGATCCTTCTGGCGGCGCTTGCCTATTTCGTCCTGCCGTTCGATACCGTGCCCGATTTCATCCTGGGGCTGGGCTTCACCGATGA
>Ga0310345_10004921_pt1 | contig 12003 bp, 8 predicted proteins | sample HC15DNA20500_MG_FD_204667 | JGI IMG/M metagenome (GOLD analysis project Ga0310345, IMG submission 204667) | Marine microbial communities from station ALOHA, North Pacific Subtropical Gyre - HC15-DNA-20-500_MG | ecosystem: Environmental > Aquatic > Marine > Oceanic | place: Pacific Ocean: North...
ACGGGTGGCTGAATCGCTGTGGGTGGGGCGGCGAGAATAGGGCCGTGGCCGCGGTGAGGCGCACGTTGGTCCGCTTAGGCGGCGCCCGGGCCCGATGCCGCGCCGACGCTTTCCGTGACCTGGGCTGCGCCTGCAATCTGCCAACGCCCGATCAGGCTTAAAAGCTCGCTCTTCTCGAACGGTTTGGCGAGATAGTCGTCGAGACCCGCTTCCAGATAGGCCGCGCGGTCCTCGGCGAAAGCATTGGCCGTCAGCGCCACGATCGGCGGCCGTCCGTCGCCCGCCTTCGCCTCGCGATCGTAAAGCGCGCGGATGCGGCTGGCCGCTTCGATGCCGTCCATCTCCGGCATGTGGATATCCATCAGCACCAGGTCGTAGCCGCCGCCCGCCCGCAGCGCCGATTCCGCTTTGGCGATGGCCTCCGCGCCGTCGGCGGCCCGCGCAACGGAAGCCCCGGCCTTCTCCAGGACGGCGGCGGCGAGCAGCGCATTGATGTCGTTGTCCTCCGCCAGCAGCACCCGCAGCGCATCGCCGGAGGCCGTTGCGCAGGAGGGCGCCCGCTCTACGTCCTGTGGCGGCGTGGCCGGCTCGGATGCGGGATCGCCGAACAGCTGGATCAGCAGCGAGCGCGGCCGGATCGGCCGCATCAGATAGCCGTCGAAGCCTCTCTCCTTCAGTGCCTCGATCTCCGGCCGCTCATTCGGATCGAGCACCACGATGGCGCGCTTTCCGTCGCTGCTGGCCTTGTCGAAGCTCTTCAGCAGGTCGAAGGGCAGCGCCTTCAGGCTCGCCCGGTCGGTGAGGAGCCTGTCGTAGTCTGAAAGCTTGCCGCGTCCGGCCGGGCCGAGGGTGGAAAGAGCGATGACGTCTTGCTGGCGCGCCTTGGCGCCGAGGGCATTCAGAAACGATACGGCGAGCGAAGCCTCGACCGGCTCCTGCATGACAATCAGCGCCGAGCGGCCTTGCGGCTCCGGCCAGCCATCGGCGATCGCGCCGCTCTCGGCGGGCGCCGCAAGCGTCACATCCACGATGAAGCTGCTGCCCTTGCCGGGCGTGCTGGTGGCCCGGATCTCGCCGCCCATGGCGTCGACCAGCTGCTTGGAGATCGCAAGTCCCAGCCCCGTGCCGCCATGGCGCCGGCTCGGGCCGGATTCTGCCTGCTCGAATTCCAGGAAGATCTGTTCCAGCTTCTCTTGCGCAATGCCGGGGCCGGTGTCGGTCACCTCGAAGCGCAGCGGCAGAGCCTCACCGTCCGACGGCTCGCTTCCGCGCACCAGGCTCAACCCTACACCGCCGGTCTCGGTGAACTTGATGGCGTTGCCGACCAGGTTCATCAGGATCTGCCGGATACGCATTCCGTCGCCGACGATGGTGCGGGGCAGGGTGGGATCGGCATACCAGCCGAGCGTCAGCCCCTTCTCCCGGGCCCGCGGGGCCAGCAGCTCGATGACGCTCTGCATCGCCTCGGCGATATCAAAGGGGGCCGCGTGAAGCTCCACATGGCCGGCCTCGATCTTGGAGAAGTCCAGCACCTCGTCGATCAGCGAGAGCAGCGTCTTGGCGGAGCTGCCGATGGCCTTGGCGTAGGTCGTCTGCTCCGGCGAAAGCCTGGTGTCGAGCAGCAACCCCGTCATGCCGAGGATGCCGTTCATGGGCGTCCGGATCTCGTGGCTCATGGAGGCGAGGAAGCGGGACTTTGCCGTGCTCGCGCTTTCGGCGTCGTCCCGCGCCTGGGCCAGCGCCCGCTCGGCTTCCCGCTGCTCCGTCACGTCGTGGCCGACGCTCTGGATCTCGGTCAGCGCACCGTCCGCATCGGATACGGCGAAATCCTCCCAGATGAACCAGCGCGGCCCATCCACCGTCGCGAGCTGCACCACCTGGCTTCGCCGCCGTGGCACAGGTCCCGCCGGCGCCGCGTCGCTCGCCTGCGCATCGCCGTTCGCCAGCGGAAGCCGGAAGGGTTGGCCGAGCGCCTCCTGGCGCGTCACTCCGAAGACCCGGCAGTACCCGTCATTCACGAAGGTGAGCCGATCGTCCGCCCCGCGCCGCAGGATGACGTCGTCCTGATGGTCGAGTAGATCGCGATAGCGCGCTTCCCGCTCCTGCACTTCCCACTGGAGGTCTTGCAACGCCTCGAAGCTGGCGTCGATGCCGTCGCCATAATCGTCGAGCCGCTGGACGGTGGCGATCTCCCGGGTCTGCAGCGCGATGAGGAACGCCGCACCGAGCGCCATGCCCGACATCATCGCGAAGAAGAGAAGCACGCCCAGCGTCCCGGCTGCGATGGCGGCGATGCTCAACGTTCCGATGAGGGATGCGGCAAGGATCGACACGAAGGGGGCTTCGTTCGTCTGCGCGGCGAAGGTCCGGCCGAGACGCGCCAGCACACCTCTCGACCCCGCCGCTGGAAGGGTTTCGTCAGCCCTGTGGTCTCGATACGCCAAACGAAATCACCGCAGATGCCGGACGCGCCCTCGCGCCCAATGCGGAAATCACAACCAGAAAAGGCTTGAGAAAGGCTTTAGCGCCGCTTGTCGGGGCGCTCGGAATTGCTGCTGACCACGATCACTTCGGCGACCTTGCGCGCCATGCAGCGATTGTCGAAACCCGTGAGCCTATACTGCGGCGGCGCGGCGTTGCTGTCGTCGGGCAGAGCGAGATTGCGCATCATGTCGTAGCGCCGCACGAGCGGAATTTCCCGGGTGGAGGCGTAGTACCAGATGGCGCCGACGATTCGGCGATAGGCGGGGTCCTCGGCGAGCTCCGGCACGTAGCGCGGATCCACGAGCACGACGTCGATATCGTGCTCCTGCAGCCAATCGAGAGTTTCGGTGAACGCGCTTTCGAACTCCTGGAGGTCGACTCGCGCCAGAGCGTCCGCCGCGCCGACCTGCCAGACCACGAGGTCGGGATCGGTCTCGGCGATCTCGGCGCGCATCCGCTCGCCGGCGTCGTAAGCCACCTCGCCTGAAATATTGCGCGAGACCAGCTCGATATCTTCATGCTTGAAAATCGACTTCAGATAGGTGGCGAGACGATCCGGATAGCTGTCGTCGGGGGCGAGCGGCCCGTCCTCGTAAGCCGAAGAGCCGACCACAAGCACCGTCAGCGTCCCGTTCTCGGCCAGCGCTTTCGGCAGGCTCTTCAGGGAAGCAGGCTTGGGGCGTATCCCGTTATCGCCCACGCAGCTCGGCGCGGCGGCATATTTCGGTTCGGGAAGTTCGGTCCGCGGGGATTCGGGCTGCAGCGGATCGGCCGGCGCGAACAAGAGGAACGTCGCTATGCCAGCGAGGCAGAGGGCTGCGATGGTGGCCGTTTTGATCTTGTGCGCCATTCCACGAACCATGCGGTGAAAATCATCAGGCCGATTCCGAGGGCGGAATAGGCCAAGTCCACGATAACGAGCCCGGCCGACTCGAACCTCACGATTTGGCCGATCAGACTTAACAAAGACCCAATCGAAAACACCGCCAGCGAGTTTCGACCCAAGCTTGCCAGAACCTCGGCAAGCTGATGGCTGAACGCTGCAATCCGGCTATACGCCCCGGCAAAGCAAATCACCAATGCGATCAGGCTCACGAGCCTTGCAGGAGAGAGATAGGTCTTGTCGAACAGAAAAAACAGACGGGGGCTCGGCACCTGCATGGGATCCGGCGAATATCCCGTAAAGCGGACCACGAGGCCGAGAGCGAGGATGACCGCGGCAGGCCAGAAAAGCGGCCTGACCAGGGCTTCGAGCCGTTCGGTCGCCGCTAGTTCGGCGCCGATGAAGCCGAGCGTGAACAGAAACTGCCACGCAAACGGGTCGAGGAACCATTCTCCGGCATAGGGCCAGGAGGGGAGGTTGATGCGGAAGATCAGGGTGGCCGCATAGACTGCGAACGACACCAGCCCGCATAGCGTCAGGGAATAGCGGCCGATGATCACGATCAGCGGCGCCATGGCGAGCAGCACCACGTAGAGCGGCAGAATGTTGAAGAAGCCCAGCTGATGGGTCATCAGCGCCAGCGCGGGCGTTGTCCAGACCGGGGCGGTGAAGACCGGCTCCGCGTTGTGCCATTCCAGGTAGAGATTGTTCTCCAACCACAAAGCAGCGCCTGCGAGGATGGCGAGCGCGATAGCCGTGATCGTGATCTGGGCGCGATAGACTTCCACCATGCGCGACAGGAAGCGGATGGTGACGCGGCCGGACGTATGGCCCCGCTGGGGCCCGCCCGTGGCAAGCGAAACCGACCAGCCGGCGAGGAACACGAACAGCTCCGCCGCATCGCAAATGGTGAAGTTGCGCATGGTCAACCGCTCGAGCGGATTGCCGGGGATGTGGTCGACGAAAATGCAGATAAGGGCGTAGCCACGCCAAAAGTCGACAGCGTTCGGACCGCGCATTCGCCCCCGTGAACCCTTATTCTACTGTGGGGCGAGACCGAACTGGCACCGCAGCCGCACAAATTTCCCTCGGCGGGGCCGAAGTTTAACGGTTCTCCATGGCGATGCCAGTGCGACAATCGAGTTTTTCTGTGACCTTGGCGCGGAAAAGTGAGGATCAGGCGCAGGCGACCCGGGCCAGCGCCTGGGGGCTGGCACGCTGGCCGCGCAAGGTCTCGCCGCGATAGCTGAGGGCCTCGGCGATATGGAGGCGGGAGACCTTGGTCTCTCCGTCGAGATCGGCCAAGGTTCGGGCGACCCGCAGCGAGCGGTGATAACCGCGGGCGCTCAAGCCCAGTGTCTCCGCCGCCTCCCGGAGCAGGGTGAGACCGGCCCCATCGGGCTCCGCGATCTCCTCCAGCAGATTGCCGTCGCATTCGGCATTGGTGCGGGCACGCTTCTGGCCAAGCTCCTTTAGCCGCGCGGCCTGGATCTGCCGGGCCGCCATCACCCGCCGGCGCACCTCGGCGCTCCCTTCCGAGGCCGCCGGCAGGGAGAGGTCGGCGGCACTCACCGCCGGCACCTCGATCTGGATGTCGATCCGGTCGAGCAGGGGCCCGGAGATGCGCGCCTGATAGCGTTCGGCGCAACTGTTCCCCTGGCGGCACGAATAGCCCGGCTCGCCCGCCCGGCCGCAGCGGCAGGGATTCATCGCCGCTACGAGCTGGATGCGGGAGGGATAGGAGACCCGGTGATTAGCCCGCACGATGACGGACTCGCCGCTTTCCAGCGGCTGCCGCAGCGCGTCCAGCACCTGCGGCTGGAACTCGGGCAGCTCGTCGAGAAACAGCACGCCGAGATGAGCCAGGGCCGCTTCGCCAGGGCGCGCCCGCGTGCCGCCGCCCACCAGCGCTGCCATGGAGGCCGAATGATGCGGGCTCCGGAAGGGCCGCGCCCGGCCGATCGCGCCGCCGTTCAAGTCGCCGGCGAGGCTGCGGATCATGCTGACCTCCAGCATCTCCGCCGGCTCCAGTGCCGGCAGGATGGAGGGCAGGCGCCGCGCCAGCATGGACTTGCCCGAACCCGGCGGCCCGATCATCAGGATATTATAGACAATTAAACCAATCCGGGTTATCATCCCTGATGACCGTCCGCCGGCGCGCCTATTCCTACACCCGAATGTCCACGATGACCCAGCTTGCGGGCGACAGCCTTCGTCGGCAGGACGATCCCGCCAAGGCGTTCGCTGAGAGCATAGGTGCGGATTTAGCGGACGATGACCAGCTCAAGGATATTGGAATTTCTGCCTTCAGCGGAGCTAACGCAAATAGCGGCGCGCTCAGTCGGTTCCTTGAGGGAATTCGGGCTGGCAAGGTCCCGCCTGGTTCATTGTTGTTGGTCGAGGCGCTGGACCGCTTAAGTCGCCAAGAGCCGCCTAAAGCGCTCAGCCTTTTTCTGGAGATCATCAACGGGGGAGTGGAAATCGTCACACTGTCGGACAACAAGACTTACGGTTCATTCAGCGACGCCACCGCCCTTATGCGCTCAGTTATGGAGCTCAACACTGCCCACGAAGAGTCACGGATCAAAAGCAAAAGAGTGCGAGCCGCCTGGGCGAACAAGCGGAACCACCTATCTGAAAAGAAGCTGACGAAGAAGTGCCCAGGGTGGCTGAAACTCTCAGAGGATCGACGGAGCTTTGAGGTCCTCAACGATCGGGCTCGTGTCGTCCAGCGGATTTTCGAAGAGAGCAAAGCTGGGATCGGCGACGATAAAATTGCGCGCCGACTCAATCTAAGTGGCATTCAACCCTTTGGGCGCGCAAAGAGCTGGGGCAAGTCATCAGTTTCTAAAATCTTGGGCAGTCGAGCTGTTCTCGGGGAATTTCAGCCGCACCAATTAATTGGTGGAAAGCGGACGCCGGACGGAGAAGTGAGGGAGGACTATTTCCCTCAAATAGTGTCGGAGGAGCTATTTTACCAAGCTCAAGGCGCGAAAGCTCAAAGACGAAAGGGAGGTGCCGGACGGAAGGGCAAGGGCTATAGCAATCTCTTTTCCGGTCTGGCCAAATGCGCTTACTGCAAGTCGCCGATGACCTTCGTAAACAAGGGGTCATCACCGAAAGGAGGCACCTATCTCGTCTGTGAAGCAAAGCGACGAGGGCTGGGCTGCGACACCATTCCTTGGAGATATGACGCGTTCGAAACGTCGTTTCTCGCGTTTGTGACAGAGCTTGATCTAAGCTCGCTCATTCACGCCGATAAACTCACAGCTCAACAAGCTTCAATAGCGGGGGAGCTTTCAACCTTCAGAGGTCAGCAAAGCGTTTTAGAAGCAAAGCGAGACCAGATTTTCCACTTGCTGGACTCCGTCGACCTTTCGAAGGACTACGTCGCTAAGAAGTTGGAGGAGGTCGAAGCGCAAATTTTTGAACTTCAGTCGAAGATATTGGACCGGGAATCGATAGAAAGCGAATTGCGTCTGCAATCCGAGTACACGTATGGCAGCAAGGAAGAGATAAAGAAGCTGCTTGGCGAGCTAAGAGCATCAACCGAAGACGAAGCGTACAAACTCCGCTGCCAAATCGCCACACGTCTTAAAGCGCTCGTGGACACCTTACTGGTAGCGCCGGCTGGTCGTGCTCCTCAACGTCGTGAGTCAATCGAGTGGTTAGCGAAGCTCGACGAGTCAGGAACTCAAGACGTGCGTAATTACCTTTCAGCGGATGTGAACGCGGCTCGCCCGTATTTTTTGGTTGGCTTTAAGGATGGAGGGGTACGGGCGGTCTTCCCTAACCAGCTCGATCCCCTCGAAATCTATCAACAGATCACATCGTCCCAGGATCGCGGAATCATGCGTGAGGAGTCGGGCAAGCAGCCCGAAGTGGTGATTCCCCCGAAGGCGGTTCCGGCAGTGACGGGAGATAATAAGGCGTGACGGCATTTCAGACCCCGATGGTCTTCCACTCGTCTAGTTTTGCTTACAAAGAACTTTTTCCAGCCGCAGCGGCTGCGCCGGCGGCGCATTACGTGACGGATCTCGGTGCACTTTTTGCGAGTGACTGCCTTGATGTAATGCGGCGGATGTCGGACCACACGGTCGACACTCTGTTCGCCGATCCACCTTTCAATCTGAGAAAGGCGTATGCACCAGGCTTGGAGAAAGCTGACGACCTGCCTGAACAGGAGTATCTTGATTGGTGTTACGAGTGGATCAAAGAAGGTGTTAGGCTCCTGAAGCCGGGAGGGTCATTCTTTCTCTACAACCTGCCAAAGTGGAACATGCCGCTAGGTGCTTATATGCAGAATAGCGGGTTACTGTTTCGACATTGGATAGCAATATCGGCGGGTAACACCCTTCCTATCCCTAACAGGCTCTACCCAGCTCATTACAGTTTGCTGTACTTCACGAAGGGGAAGCCGAATACGTTTCGACGCATTCGCACTCCGATAGAGACGTGCCGCCATTGTGGCGGTGAGATCCGTGACTATGGCGGGCATAGGCACGCCATGAATCCAAACGGTGTGAACCTCAAGGACGTTTGGACAGACATACCGCCGGTAAGACATCGGAAATTCAAATCCAAAGCGCGACGTGCGAACGCGCTCTCCACCAAGCTGCTAGATCGGGTTGTGGAGATGAGCACTCGCGAGGGTGATCTAATCCTAGACCCATTCGGCGGATCGGGAACCACATTCGCGGTTTGTGAAGAGAAGGGTCGGAATTGGATTGGGGTGGAGCTGAATTTCGCTGATGGGATTGTTGAGCGACTGAGGGATGGCGGGATTCAACCTCATCGGAACGATGATCATGTAGAGGGATGATTAACGGGTAACAGCCGCTCCTGACCCTTTACGTCATGCCAGATTTCGAAGCGAGTTCCTTCTGCAATCAGATGCCGCTCTGTCTTTCGCATTTGGTACAGGGAACCGTCATCTGATAGGTAACCGACGGTACAGTCAAATCCATCTGGCGCAAACCCAACATGCCATAACGGGATAGCCAATCCCTTTGCGAAGCTTCTCCTTTCTAGCTCTTGGAAGCTTCCATTGCGATTTGAGATTGGCCAAATGCGGGCGGCGCAGCTGGGCTTGTCAATTGATGTGATGAAGACCCCCAGATCGAGTTCCCCAAGCTGGTATAGCTGTTCCAGTTTGTTTGCCGCACGAAACGAGCTGGCAACATTACCGGTTTCGAACTCAACTCCGACGCGAAGCGATACGGTTCTTGATATCCGCGAGAAATATTTGTGTAGCGGGCGGAGGTCATCGGATAGTGCAGGAGTCTGCTTTTGAAGGTGTTGGACGTACAATTGCGTAGCTATTGGGCCTGAAGACCGTTTATGTAACCTCTCATAGGCATGAAGAAGAGGCAAAAAGTCTTCTTCCCGAAGAGTATAAATCTCGAATACGCCCTCGAATTCACTGTAGGCATCGACTCGTTGACCGCAAAGGCATTTTTCGATCTGCCACCCCCGATTTCTTTCGAGGTGGCGCTGAAAGTTGCCGGTAATGAATTTGGCTGAATTGACGACCGTAGGGCGAACCTTGCCGGTCGGGTTTCGCCAATACCAGTTTGAGTCGTTTACGATAAAGTCGCTGCCGCGAGTTCGAATTGAGGACAGTGCTGACTGGACGTCATTCTTGATCCGGCTAGCCACGACTTCGTTGCCGAGCGGCACAATTCCCTTCCAATAAATCTTCACCTTAAGAGCCTTCGGAGCCTGACTAGGAAGCAGCCTCGAAGGTTACCCTGCCATTATCGAGTGGTGAAGCTTCGTGTATTAGGCAGCGCCACGAGCACGATTAAAGATGAGGGAGTCTCAGCGGAAGCGCGTCTATTCTGCAAACAGCCTAAGGGTGAACGTCTCCTCGCCTGGAAGGAGTTCTGGCTCAGTCCCATTGTGATCCCTCATACCGCGAATGATCTTCCTCGAAATTCCCATCCCCATGTGCTCCAAATAACCATAGTCGCGCATCACGTCCTTCAGCATTTGGTTCCGTGAATCTCGGCAACCGATCCGCATGCGCTCAGGTGTGATGCCGTCGGGCAAGCGTCCGGGGGAGATAATTTCCATCCTGTCCCCGTACACGGTGAGCTCGATGTCCTGCCCTCCCAACAAGTAGTCACGGTGGACGAGCGCATTCACTATTGCCTCTCGCACAACCTCGTCCGGATAGGTTCGTATTTCGGTGCGCCGTGCTCCGTCTTCGAGCACATGAGTAACCGGCGTGTTTCTCCTAACGAATTCTAGCGCCCTTTCAACGAGACCGTTATCAACAATCTGACCATTTGCGAATAATGGCGCCATTGGACCTCGGATAGCTAGGCGCTCCCTAGCATTGTAGTCCTTTTCAGTCCCCTCGAATGCCGTTGCGTCGATGCCGGCTTGGGGAAGAAATCGGTTAGGAGTGGTGCCAAAGAGCAGAACAGCAGCGACCGTGATGCCGCCCTCGACCATCAATTCGCTGTTAAACAGCAGAGCTTGCACCTCTGCTTCCTGATTGGCGTCAGGCACATCCTGCTGTCGGATGCGTCCGAAGTAGTCCTCCACCCGACGCATATCCAGATGGTTCAAACGTGTACCGGCAAGCGGGCGAAGCTCCGGTCGAAAATTTCCGCGTCTTTGAAACAAACGCTCAAGTTCTCCCGGGGTCGGCTCCCGACTTTGTGATCCAACCCGGATGAAATAAGTGTTTCTATGGTTGTGCCACTGAGCATGGACAGTGTGACCGGGTGATACGCGAACGAGAGCGACGTCTCTGCCGTTCTCGTACTCACGGACTAGTTCGAAAAATGGGATGATTGCCGGACGGATCTTGTCCCTGCATGACGTCATAACCCATTCTTCAAGGTTGTCCCGGCTGACACCAGATATGGTACCGTCATCTTCGACTCCGAGCAGGACTACTCCTCCCTCGAAGTTCGAAAAAGCCACTAGCTCCTTCGCGATTTCATAATTTTGGATGGTGTCGCGCTTGAACTCGACGGCTGAGTTCTCCCCATTGCGAATCAGCTCCGCTAGTTCCGCGCGCGTTGTCATTAGAAGCCGTACTTGAGTCGCCTTGTCTCGAACGCGTTCTTCCCGCCCTCTAAGATCTCCTCGACGAGTTCCCGGACAGGTTGAGCGTCGATTGAAGCCATATGAGATTCGGCAATTCTGACCCCACCCTCTTCGGCTGCACCGGAAGCCGATAGCGCGACGATTAATTCTGCATCACCCAGAACAGGGATATTTGCGTTGTGGGTAGAGAAAATGAACTGTCGCCGTCGCTTCTCATGGCGCATTGTTGGCACAACCCCCTCCGTGATAAAGCGGTTATCGAGGTCATCTTCTGGTTGATCCACGACCAGAGGAACTTCGGACTCGAGGAGCAAAAGGAGCAGCACCGCTGTGGCTTTCTGCCCTGTCGACAATTCCTCTAGCGACTGCCATGTAGGCGAAGCTCCGTCGGGGGATGTATTCAGCTGGATTCTGGTTCCTGCCGCTAGCTCCAATTCCTCTATCCGCATGAGGGTTTCTTCGCCCGCCCCCGAGATGCGTTCCGCCACCGCCATAGAAAGATTGTAGTGCTGAATCAGTGATTCTTTGCCATCTCGAGCCTTGGCTGTGAACTCCGGCAGCGAAAAATCAGCCCGGCTTCGGAGACGATCCAAGGCAGCGCTCAGATTCCCACCTACCTCGTTCTTCAGGAGGAGATCGAATGGTTGTCGGTTCTCTGACATGACTACCTTCACCCTCACGCGGTTGGCTAGCTTCCGGGAAACCCTTTTTGCTGCCGCCTCAAGCCCTCTGAATTCTGCCGCCTTTGCGTCCTCCCATTCCGCAAGCAACGTTCGCCGTTCCTTTTCATGTAGGCGTAGCTCTTTAGTCAGAAGCTTGTAGCGGTCTCTAAGAGGGCGAAGCTCTTCAATCTGCCGACGAAGTCGGATGAATTCCTCACCATCGACATTGTCCTTCTGCAAGTCTCTCAGAGCGCTTTCGTAGGTGGCTTCCGCTTCCTCCTGTCGCACTTTCCACCGCGCCTTCAGCGAGTCGATTTGGACTTGAGCCTCTCTAATCGCCGCAGAGATTTGCTGCGTAGCACCCTTCAAGCTGCGCGACAGCTGCTCGAGAATCTCGCCGGCAGCTAACAGGAGTTCAGCGTTAGGTAGCCCATGAAGTGATTTCGAATTGACCAAGGCAGTGTCTATTGGAAGCAGCTCGTCGAGGTTTTCCTGTATTTCCTGAAAGGGTTCCAACCGATCCATCACACTGGCAATGATGCGCTCCTCGCGAACTAGAAGACTCTTCTCCTGAAGCCGTTCTTCTATTCCAGCATGGCGAAAGCGGGTAAGCGTCTCCTCCAGGCTAGGTAAAACTGCCAGTCGTTCTTCAACTGCAGAAAGCTCTCGTCTGGTCTCCAGAATTCGGCTGCGTGAGCGTTCCAGCTGAAGCCTCAGTGAGCGCTTGAGATCGGAAACGTCGAGGGTCCTATCCGTAAAGCGATTAAGTAGTACGGTTAGCTTTTCACGGCTCCGTGTTAGTTCCGAGATTTCGTGCTGACCGTAGATGTCGACGCCAGGAACAATGTCGATCGGGCTGAGGTCCAGGAGAGCGCCAGTCTCATCCTTAACCACCGGAGGGTTCGGAACCGT
>Ga0310345_10004922_pt1 | contig 12002 bp, 14 predicted proteins | sample HC15DNA20500_MG_FD_204667 | JGI IMG/M metagenome (GOLD analysis project Ga0310345, IMG submission 204667) | Marine microbial communities from station ALOHA, North Pacific Subtropical Gyre - HC15-DNA-20-500_MG | ecosystem: Environmental > Aquatic > Marine > Oceanic | place: Pacific Ocean: North...
CAGGGCCTCGGCGAGGTTGCGGGCGAACTCGTCGGGATCACTGGACGGTCTGATCTGCGGCAGCCGTGGCGTGCTCGGCCCGGTCTCGCCCGGCGCGGTGACGGTGGGATCTGATCCGGGATCGGGTGCGGTGGGTCGTTGCGGGCCGGCGATCAGCCCGTAGACGCCGATGCCGACCAGGATCAGCAGGACGAGGCCGGCGGCGATCACGGCGATCAGGCGGCCACGGGACCAAGAGGCGGGATTCGTCTTCATATCGCCAGGTGCTCGCCGCCCGGAACGACGACAGCGACGGCGACCTGGGTCAGAGGGCGCGTAGCAGCGGCCGACCGGCCTGCTCGGCGGCGACGGTGGCGCGGGCGGTGCGGAGCTGATCGACGAACTCGGTGGTGCCCTCGACTGTGGCGAAGAACGCCTCGGCCTGCTCGTCAGTGAGCTCGACGGCCAGCTCGTCCACGTCGTAGTGGGTCCACCACGCTTCCAGGTCGCCCCAGGTCAGCACGAACGCCCGCACCGGGTACCGCGCCGGCTCCTCGTCCTCAACGACCGGGCGACGCTTCGGCGTGGCCGGCTTGCTGGCTTTGCTGGCCTTGGCGGCGTGGACGCGGGCCAGGGCTTCGTCGGCCAGCTCGTGCAACCGCCGGTCCCGCTCGCTGTCCGCCTCGGCTTGGGTGTCGCGCAGGCGCTGGAAGATCGGGTTGACCGCCGCGCCGGCTTCGATCTGCGCCAGCCCGTCCCGCGCCTGGGCACGCACCGCCTCGGAGACAGTCGGATCGTCGGCCAGGTGTTGCAGGTAGCCGATCTGTTCCAGCCGGCTGTAGGACGCCGAGCCGGTCACCATCCGCGCCGCCTGCGTCCGAGCATCCCCGAGCTGGTGCTGATCCGATGGTCCCGCTGAATCGGCGGGACCATGCTGGCCCGGCTCGTGGCCCTCGTGGAACTGGGTCTTGGCCTTGCGGCGGGCGGCGTCCTCGGCCATGAGTTCCTTGATCTCCCGGTACAAGGCGGCGGCCTCGATCGGGGTGAGCGGCTTATGGAGCTGGTTGTCGTCCTGCTCGGCCAGCAGATGTCCCAGCCGGTCCGAGATACCGGAGCGCACCCACACGCTGACGCGGCGCCAGCCGAGCTTCTTGATCGCCGCCATCCGGCGCGCCCCGCACACCAGCACTCCGTCCGGGGTGATCGTCGGGGGCTGCAACAGGCCGTCCCGGTCGATCGACGCCGCGAGCGCGTCGAGGTCGCCCAGGTCCGTGCGGTGCCGGTTGCCGATCGTGATGGAGTCCACCGCCCGTTCCAGCTCGATGTGCCCGGCCGGCGCGCTCATCCCGCACCCCGCGCCTTCGTCGTGCCCGGCGCGGCCAGCGAGAGGGTGAGCACGAGGTCGTCATCGCGCAGCAGCACCGGCAGCGTCTCGCCGATCAGCAGCCGCAACAGCACGCCCCGTCCCGCGCCGGTCGCCGCGAGCGCCGGGTCCGGACTGCCGAGCAGGGCGCGCAGCAGCACCGCCCAGGAGCGTCCCGGAAGGTCGATCAGGGCTCGGGCGTGCTTGTCGCGTCGCAGCGTCTCGTAGGCGGTGTGCCGGTTCCCGACGCGGGTCAGCGCCACGCAGACGTGCTCCACCGCCGAGCGTGCCGTGCCCTCGGGCCAGTCCAGCAGCATCAGCAGCGTGATCGCGTCCTCCACCGCCGACGCCGCGGTGGTCGCCGCCGGCTCGGCCGGTGCCTGCTCTTCGGTGTCGTCGCGGTCGTGGGCGTCCTTGATCTGGAACGCGGGATGGTAGTCGCTCAGGACGTTCTCGCGGTCGGAGAGCCGTTCGGGGTCGTGGAAAATCGAGTAGCGGGGCCGGCGTGCCTGGTGGGTCGAGCACAGCAGCCCTTGGCCGCGTTCCTCGGCGATGCAGGTGATCCGCACCGCGTGCGTGATGACCGCCCACGGGTCATCGGCGGTGCGGGCGGCCTTGGTGCGCATCACGTCGAACGCCGCCGACGCGGCCTCCCACGGATCGAGCCGGTGCTTGTGCGCCAGCGCCGCGTACTTCTCGGCCGCGAAGACCATCAGCTCTGCCGCTACCGGGTCGTGCTCCCACGCGCCTGCAAGGCGAGATCACGATCGCCGAAGCCGCCCGCCGCGAGAAGGTGTCCGAGCAAGCGATCGGGAACTGGAAGCGCCAGTTCCTCGAGGGCGGCAAGGCCGGCATCGAGGCGGGCAAGTCCAAACCCTCGACCCGGGAGCAGCAGCTCGAGGATGAGGTCGCGGAGTTGACGCAGGCCCTCGGTGAGGCGGCGGTCGAGATCCGGGTGTGGAAGAAGAGCGCGGAGGGCCGGCTGGGCCCTTCGAGGACCTCGAGGTGATCCGTTTGGAGGCGGGCATGCCGACGTCGAGGTTCTGCAAGCTGACGGGCGTGCCCGAGCGTTCGTATCGCCGCTGGCAGGCCAAAGCGAGAGCGGATCGCCCGCCGAAGGGTCCGTGGCCGCAGCCCGCGCGGGACGCGGCCAGGCCGCTCGCGACCAAGCACGCGCTGGCGCATCCGGCGTGGGGTCATCGGAAGATCTGGGCGATGACCCGCCACGACGGGCACCGGGTGTCGCAGGCGACCGTGCTGCGCCTGCTGCGCGATGACGGGCTGATCCTGCCGTCGGAGTATCAGAAGCAGCGCCGTGAGCTCGCGAGAGACCGTAAGGCGGCGTTCGCGAGGAACCCGACGGGCCCGAACCAGGTGTGGCAGCTGGACTTCAGCGAGTTCGAGACCACCCAGGGTGGGACGTGGCGGATCGCGGGGTGCCGGGATTGGTTCTCCAAGGTCGAGCACCCCTTCCATACCTCGCCCACGGCGAACCAGCATGACGCGATCGCCGCCGTCGAGCTCGCCCTGACCGACTACGAGCGCATGTTCGGGCACCCCCTCGTCGATCAGTGTCAGGTCGACCCGGAGACCGGCGAGCTGCTGCCGGTCGTGACCCTCGTGACTGACAATGGTGGCCCGTTCCGGTCGATGAACTTCGAGTTGTTCATCTTGCGTCACCCCGAGCTGCGGCACGTCCGCACTCGGGTGAAATCGCCCGGGCAGAACGGGTCACGCGAACGCGGGTTCGGGACGCTGAAGTATGAGCGGCTGTTCCTCGACGAGATCCCCGACGCGTTGACCCTGATCGAGCGCGCCGAGGACTACCGGGTCGAGTACAACACCGAGCGGCCTCACGAGGCGATCGCCTGGAACCGGCCGATGGAGGTGCACCTGGGCCTGGCCGACCCCACCATCCCCACCTTCGAAAGAGAAGAAATCCTGCCAACTACTTGCCGCGGGACACTTTTGATGCTGCCGAGATAGATCTCGACAGTTAGGTGCGACAGCGATGCACGATGCATGGTTCTCGGCGCGGAGATTCTTCTGCGCGAGCGGGAATAAATCTGCGTGCTCGTGCGTCACCCAGAGTAAAATTGAGTCGAGGTGACTCAATACACGAGAGGAGAGTGATGATGCTGTTCGATACGTTCAAGGAACTGGACCGGATCAGCTCGGCGTTCTTCTCCGGGTTCCCGGAGTCTGCGCTGAGTTCCGCGCCGATCAACCTCTACCGGGAGGATGATCGTTATGTAGTGGAGGCCGATCTTCCGGGGTTCGACACGTCGTCGATCGACGTCTCCGCTGAGGCGGGGCTGCTGACCATCCGCGCGGACCGCGATACCTCACGGGAGGACCGCGGCGAGCGCTGGCTGGTCCGCGAGCGCAGTTCCGCGCGCGTGGTTCGGCAGCTTGCGCTGAGCGACGAGGTGGATCTGGATGCGATCGCGGCCGACTATCGAGATGGCGTTCTGAAGATCACGCTGCCGGTGAGAGCCGATGCGCTCCCGCGCAAGGTCGCTGTCGCCGTCGAAGGATCCTCGTCCTCTACCCCGCACGCGATCGGGGCGGGCGTGGCCGAGAAGGAGGTCGCGGACCCAAAAGCCCGACCCGCGCATTCGGTCGACTCCTGACCCGGTGGCTGCCCGGGGCCCGGAAGGGCCCCGGGCTCCGGATGCGCGGGAACGTTCCCGTTCACGTCGTCCGTTCTCGGAGAACGGGGGTTGCGTGATGGACGCCTTCGATCTGTTGGACTCGGCGACGAGCATCGAGACCGCCCCCGTCGTAGAGCCTGCGGACGATCTGGCTGCGGTTCGCGAACTCTATCGGAGCGCGCCTCCGATGGGCGGATCCCGGGTGACGACGGGTCTGGAGCCGGGGACGCGGGCGCCGGACTTCGCGCTCCCGGCCGCGGACGGCACGATCGTGCGGCTCTCGGAGCTGCGCGGGTCTCCGGTGGCGCTGGTGTTTTATCCGTTGGACTGGAGTCCGGGATGCAGTGTGCAACTGGAGCTGTACCAACAGGAGTATGACGAGTTCGCATCCCGCGGCATCCGGCTGCTGGGCATCTCGGTCGACTCGATCTACAGTCATGGCGCGTGGGCTGCGGTGCGCGGCATCCGCTACCCGCTGCTGAGCGACTTCCAGCCACGGGGTGAGACGGCCCGCGCGTACAACGTGTGGCGGAACGCCGACGGGCACAGCGAACGCGCCGTCTACTTGGTCGACGCCGACGGGATCATCCGCTGGGCTCACGTGTCCGAGCGGCTGAAGGAGCTGCCGGACTTCGACGCGCTCGTTGACGCCCTCGACCTCGTCGCGGTCGAGGAGCACAACGACGACAACGAGCGCAACAACGACGACAAGGAGGTGCAGTGATGACGATCTGGGATGTCACCCCCACCCGCCCTCGGCGCGCGCCCCGCACGCGAACGGTGCCGGTGGCGATCTACGGCAACCGCTGGTGCGGGATCACGCAGCTGATCCGCCGGGCGCTGGATCGGGCAGGTGTCGGATACGATTACGTCGACCTCGACGACCATCCCTCCGTGCATGCACGCCTGGAGGCGCTAACGGGCGGACGGCTGCGCACTCCGGTCGTGCACATCGACGGGGAGTGGCTCATGGAGCCCAGCCTCCGCCAGGTCCATGCCGTCCTCGCCCGGCACGGGGTGTGGCTGTGAGCGTCGTGACGTGCCCGGGGTGCGCGGCGAAGAACCGCGTGCCCCAGGCGCGTCCGGGCAGGGTGCGCTGCGCCAAATGCCACACCGACCTGCCCTGGCTCGTGGACGCCGACGATGACTCGTTTGACACGGTGGTCGGGGAGGCGACACTCCCCGTGCTGGTGGACGTGTGGGCGCCCTGGTGCGGCCCGTGCCGGCAGATCTCGCCGGTCGTGGACCAGCTCTCCCGCGACCTCGCCGGACGCCTCAAGGTCGCCAAGGTCAACGCGGACACTTCGCCACGCATCTCCCAACGCCACGCCGTCTCCTCGATCCCCACCCTTCTGGTCTACCGCGACGGGGAAGAAGTAGACCGCATGGTCGGCGCCGTTCCCGCGCCGCAGCTGCGCGCCTGGGTCGAACGTTCCCTCAACACCTGACAGAACCCAATTAGGCGATGGCATCCGCACGGCGGAACGCATGGCTCAGAGCCCAGTGCCGACGTCCAGCAGGAAGTTGAGCCAGGCCACGCCGGCCCCGGCCAGCATCGCAGCGCCGACCGCGGCGAACAGTCCTGTGCGGGCTTTGGTCGCGGCTTGGTGACTGCCACAGGATGATGCGACCGCCCACGCGATGGCGCAGACGATGAGCATGAGCACAGCGGTGACGAGGACAGCCATGAGCAGCGCGCCGACGATCTCGTGGAGCTGGGCAGCACCCCCGACGCCACCGAGGTCGGGGAACACGTCCATCAGGGTGTGTCCGATTAACGGTGGATCTGGCCGAGCGCATGGTTAGTCGATTCGGCCTTCGAATGCGATCGCGAACGCATTCAGTGCCGGCTTCCACCTCGTCGCCCAGCGTGCCCTGCCCCTGCCGGTGGGGTCAAGCGAGCGGGTCACGAGGTAGAGGCACTTCAGCGCCGCAGCGTCGTTGGGGAAGTGCCCGCGCGCCCTCACGGCGCGGCGGTAGCGGGCGTTGAGGGACTCGATCGCGTTTGTCGAGCAGATGACCCGGCGGATCTCGACGTCCCAGTCCAGGAACGGCACGAACTCGGACCACGCGTTCTGCCAGAGCTTCGTGATCGCTGGATACTGCCCGCCCCACTTCGCGTCGAACTCCTCGAACCGCTCGACCGCGGCAGCCTCGGTCGGGGCGGTATAGACGGGGCGGAGGTCCTTGCCCATCTCTTCCCAGTAGTGCCGGGACGCGAACCGGAACGTGTTACGGATCAGATGGATGATGCAGGTCTGCACCGTCGCGAGCGGCCACGCCGTGTTGATCGACTCTGGCAGACCCTTGAGGCCGTCGCAGACGACGATGCACACGTCCTCGACGCCGCGGTTCTTGATCTCGGTGAGGACACCGAGCGCCTCACCGCCATCGCCGGCCCAGATGCCGAGGATGTCGCGTTCCCCGTTCACGGTCACGCCGACGGCGAGATAGAACGGTTTGTTGCGCACCTGCCCGTCCCGGACCTTCACCACCAGAGCATCAATGAACACCACAGGATAGACGCGATCCAGCGGACGGTTCTGCCATTCGGTCATCTCCTCGATCACCTTGTCCGTGATCCTCGAGATCGTGTCCTTGGACACCGACGCCCCGTAGACGTCGTCGAAGTGCGCGGCGACCTCCCCGGTCGTCAGCCCACGCGCGGTGAGCGAGAGCACGATCTCGTCGACCCCGGTCAACCGCCGCTGCCGCTTCTTGACGATCTTCGGGTCGAACGACCCGTCCCGGTCCCGAGGAACCTCGATCTGAACGGGACCAACCTCGGTCAGCACGGTCTTCGACCTCGTCCCGTTGCGCGCATTCTCGCTGGTCGACACAGCGTGCTTCTCATAGCCGGGGTGCTCGGTCATCTCCGCCTCGAGCGCCGTCTCCAGCACCCGCTTCGTCAGTCCGTTCAGCAACCCGTCCGGGCCGACGAGGTCGACGCCCCGTTCCTTCGCTTGCTTCAGCAGCTGCTCCGCGAGCTGCTGCTCGTCGATGATCTCCCCCCGTCACAGGATCGATCATCTCGATGACATCGGTCATCACCCTTCCTTTCGGTCAGGCCCGACCAGATCCACCGTTAGTCAGACAGTCCCGTCATGTCCTGTCGCTCCGCCTCCGGGGTTCCGATGCGTCGGCGGTCCCGGTCATTGTTCGAATCTCCGCGGTTCCCTCGGCAAGCATGCGGTAGATGCGCTCGTATCCCGCGGCCATCACGGGGAGGTCGAAGCGTTGCTCGGCATCGTTCCGGCACATATGCGGGTCGATCTCCGAGGCGCGCTGGACCGCCTCGACGAGCTGGTCGGCAGCGTCGGCGATGAAACCGTTCTCCCCATGTCGCACGATCTCGGGGACGCTTCCCCGGCGCGTGGCGATCACGGGCGTGCCGCAGGCGAGCGCTTCAGCCATCACCATCCCGAAGGGCTCCTCCCACTGGATCGGGAACAGCAGGCACGCGGCGTTCGCGAACAGTTCGCGTTTGAGGTGCGTATCGGCCTCGCCGATGTATTCGGCGTCGTGGGAGAGCAGGGGGCGGACTTCTCGGTCGAAGTACGCCTTCTCCGAGGGTTCGGTGAGCTTTCCGGCGAGGATGATCTTCCGCCCTGCGCGACGGGCGGTCTCGATGGCGACGTGCGCTCCCTTGTCGGGGCTGAACCGACCCAGCCAGAGCACCGTGTCCGACTTCTGCTCTCGGAAGGGGAAGGCCGCGACATCGATGGCGTTGTGGACGGTGCCCACCCAGTTCAGCTCTGGTGCCTGTCGTCGCTGGGCGTCGGAGATCGCGATGATGCCGACCGTCGATCCGAGGCGACGGTGGTAATCACCGTTCTCACCGGCGACCGGACCATGCATGGTCACGACGGTGGGCTGTCGTCGGTGCCGCGCGAGCAGCGGGCCGGCCGCGGAATGATCGTGGACTATGTCCACGTCGAGTTCGTCCATGATCCGTCCTACTTCGGCGGCGAGCACGAGCTCGGGCATCACGCTCGATCCGAGCAGATGCGACGGAGGCGTGTCGTACACGGGTCTGAAGTCCTGTGCGCGCGTTCTGGACCTGCCGGACCCGACGAGGGTGACCTCGTGCCCGCGGTCGACCAATTGGTCGACCAGTCCGGCCACGACAGTCTCGGTGCCTCCGTATCCCGCGGGGGGAAGCTCGAACCATGGCGGCGCGATCATGCCGATCTTGAGCGGTTGCCCGCTCTCGTGCGGTGTCGCGGTGTCTTGCCGTTCGACGATGAGTGACATGAGTTACTCCCAAGAGTGTTCGTTCCCGGAATCACATCTCCCTTCCCCATCGAAGAGTTGCTCGCACTATAGATCCATGTAACTTACCGTTACAAGTATAGGTATGGTGGTCTCGAGCGAGAGTTCGAGTGAGGAAGGAGCGCGAAGTGGCTTCCGAAGCAGACCTGGAAGCGCGAGGCCTGGTCGGTGATGATCAGCCCGGACCCCACGGGATCGGAGCGGTTCCGCAGCTCCAGGGCTCCGTGACGTTGGTGGAAGGCTCCTCGTTCTGCGTGTCGCAGCCCAACGGGGATATCGTCCCCCACCGCAGCGACGGGCTGTTCGTGAGGGACACCAGAGTGCTCTCGCGGTGGCAGTTGCGTATCGACGGGCATGAGGTCGAGCCGCTCACCGTGCTGCCTGCTGAGCCTTTCGAGTGCCGTTTCGTGGGTCGTATCCCCACCCGACCGGGACAGGTCGAGCCCACGGTGATCGTCGAGCGCCATCGGATGGTCGGGCAGGGCATGCGGGAGGACATCGTGGTGTCCAACTTCGGGGCCGAGTCTGCAGGACTCGACATCGTTCTGCATCTCGATGCCGATTTCGCCGACCTCTTCGAGGTGAAGGAGGCGAGACCCGTGCGCGCTCTCGGAGTCTCGTCGACGGCGAGCTCTGACTCGGTCTCCTTCCTCGTGTCCGCGTCGTCAGGAGAGGAGCGCGGGGTGCGCGTGTACGCGCCGGGAGCGCAGGCCGTTCCAGGGGTCCTCACCTTCCGCACGGTGGTGCCTGCTCATGGACAGTGGCAGACCAGTGTCGAGGTTCTTCCGATCGTCGCAGGCGACGAACTGGCGGCGTCTTTCCCCCTTGACCGGCCGCTGGCCCATACCGAGCCTGCGCGGCGGATGCAGGGATGGCACGAGGCGGCACCGGTCATCGAGGTCGGCAACACCGTGCTCGCCCAGGCTCTTTCGACCAGCGAACGTGATCTCGGTGCCTTGCGGATCGTGGACCCCGAGCATCCCGAGGACCAGGTGGTCGCGGCGGGCGCGCCGTGGTTCATGGCCCTCTTCGGGCGTGACGCTCTGATCACCAGCTGGATGATGCTTCCCTACGCTCCCGGATTGGCGCTCGGGACCGCCCGAATGCTTGCGCGGCTACAGGGGACGAGGGAGCTGGCGATGGCTGAGGAGCAGCCGGGCAAGATTCTCCACGAAGTCCGGCACGGCGCGGATCTCTCCCTCACCCTGGGGGGCGAAAGCGTGTACTACGGCTCGGTGGATTCGACGCCGCTGTTCGTGATGCTGGTGGGCCGGGCACTGAGGTGGGGGGTCCCGTTGGAAGAGCTGGCCGAGCTCAAGCCTGCCGTGGACGCTGCGGTGCACTGGATCCGCACCTACGGCGACAGCGATGGAGACGGGTTCGTGGAGTACAAGCGGAGCACCGACCGCGGGCTCCTGAACCAGGGATGGAAAGACAGCGGAGACTCGATCGCCCATGCCGATGGTTCCGTCGCGGAAGCGCCGATCGCGCTCGCGGAGGTGCAGGGGTACTGCTATGCGGCCTATCTCGCGGCTGCGGAGATCGAGGATGCTCTCGGTTCTGCGGCCGAGGCGCAACGTTTCCGCGAAGACGCGGAGAGGCTGCGACGTCGTTTCCACGACGCATTCTGGATGCCGGAGGAGGGTTTCTATGCCCTCGCGCTCGACGCGAAGAAGCGGCCCGTCACGGTGATCTCCTCCAACATTGGGCATTGCCTATGGACAGGCATCGTGAACGACGACGTCGCGGACGCCGTCATCGACCGGCTGGTCGCGCCGGACATGTTCACCGGCTTCGGCATTCGCACGCTCTCGGACCGTTCCGCCCGATACAACCCGGCGAGCTACCACAACGGCTCCGTGTGGCCGCACGATTCCGTCATCGCCGCTGCGGGGATGATCAGGTACAGGCGCGAAGACGCGGCGATCCGCGTGCTGTCCGGTCTTCTCGACGCTCTCGAGGCGTTCGGTGGCCGTCTTCCCGAGCTGTTCTGCGGGTTCGACCGTCGCGACAAGCCGGTGCCGGTTCCGTATCCCACATCTTGTTCACCGCAGGCATGGTCGGCGGCCACACCCTTCGAGCTGCTCAGGATCGCACTCGCGTTGGACGCCGACGAGCGTGGCGCGCTTGTGACGGTGGCGCCAGTTCCTGCGATGATCGGACAGGTGCAGATCCGCGGTCTGCCACTCGGTTCCGGGAGGGTCGACGTGGAGGCCGACCAGCATCACGCTCGTGTGATTCGAAACTGAGCGGCCGGACCCAGTCGCCGTCCGCGTGTTCAAAGATGCGTCCGTGAGATGCACGATGGAGAAGAAGGAATGAGAGATGGCGGAGGTAAAGAGCAGCGAAGCGATGCCGCCCCTGTACCAGGACGACGCCCCCATTTACACGATCAGCCAGGTGGCTACCCTGCTCGGCATGCAGCAGGCTGCGCTTCGTCGACTGGACGACGAGGACATCGTGTCCCCAGAGCGCTCCGATGGTGGTCAACGGCGCTACTCGCGTCACGAGGTCGAGAGGCTTCGCGAGGTCCAGGACCTCACCGAGGCCGGGGTCACGCTTCCTGGCGTCAGAGAGGTTCTCGCCCTCCGGCGAAGGGTCGAGGCCCTCGAGCACGAGATCAGCGAGTTGCGGTCGCGACCGACGGCCTGACGCCGACTCGGTCGGAAGATTGGGCCGGCCGACGATCTCTTGACTCGTCTCTAGAGCTCCCGCTGATCCTCATCGTCGAGGGGAGTCTCGATCCGTTGCTCCCATGCGTCAATCGGGTCGGCGTCTTCCGGCAGCGGCACCGAGGTCGCGACCCGGTCGTCCGCCGCGCCGGGGCCCGCATCTATGTCCTGCTCCAGGGCATCCTCGAGGGGAACCTCAGGATCCTCACCCGGTTGCTTCGTCATCCCCAGCTCCTCCTTATCCTCATCGCCTCATTCGCTGAATCTCAGATGCCTCGCCTGCTCGAAGTCGCCCACCGCGCTGCTGCGATGACTTCCGGAGCACGAGGTGGGACCTCGCGGCACCGGTGCGCAGCCGAGGGCAAGATCAACGCTTGCGTGCTGCACATACTGAGCCTGAAAACCTTCACCTAGAGTAGCAGGTTACTCGCAGATCGAGTTGAAGGATAGACGGAGCCACGTTAAACTTGACACGTAGCGACGCAAGTTTAATGAGCCGGGGAGGTTGATGTCCAATGCGTCGTTGGAACGGGCTCAAGACAGCTGTCCTGTTGGGTGCGCTGTCCGCGTTGATGCTCGTAGCAGGGTATGCGATCGCTGGCGGCTCGGGCCTCGCGGTCGCGGCGCTCTTGTCGCTGGCGATGAACGGTGCCGCCTACTTCTGGTCGGATCGTCTCGCGCTGCGCGCGATGGGAGCGCGTCGCGTGGGTGAGTGGGAGGCGCCCACTCTCATTGCGACGGTGCGGGAGCTGTCGGATGCTGCGGGCGTGCCGATGCCGAAGGTGTATATCAGCCCGTTGCCGCAGCCGAACGCGTTTGCCACGGGTCGTGACCCACGTCATGCGGCGGTATGCGTCACCGAAGGAATCCTGCGGCTGCTGACATGGCGTGAGCTTCGTGCCGTCCTAGCGCACGAGATGTCCCATGTGGTCAATCGAGACATCCTCGTCTCGAGCGTGGCCGCCGGTCTCGCGGGCGTGATCACTTCGCTGGCCAACTTTGCGTTTTTCCTGCCGGTGGGCGGCGACGATGAGGATGCCCCGAACCCGCTGGCGACGCTCG
>Ga0310345_10004923_pt1 | contig 12001 bp, 11 predicted proteins | sample HC15DNA20500_MG_FD_204667 | JGI IMG/M metagenome (GOLD analysis project Ga0310345, IMG submission 204667) | Marine microbial communities from station ALOHA, North Pacific Subtropical Gyre - HC15-DNA-20-500_MG | ecosystem: Environmental > Aquatic > Marine > Oceanic | place: Pacific Ocean: North...
CTCCTGCCTTGCAAACAAGCCAAGTTCGAGCGGCACTTCGACGAACACGTAATCCTGTGCGACGCGGTGAATCTCCCCCAGAAAGCGCCTTGGATTGACCACATGTTCCAGAACATGGGTACTGTAGACAAAGTCGAACTCGGCGTCACCGAAGGGTATCGTCTCCCCGTCATAATACTTCGTCTTCGCCCCAGCCTCGGCAAAAGTCGCCGATTCCGAAAGGCGATTGTCACCAATCTCGATTCCGTGGAGTTCGGCATCGGGTAGGGCTTGGCGAATTTTCCGCAACACCGCTCCGTCGCCGCAACCGACATCGAGGATCTTGGTGGATGGCGATTGCAGGATGGCGGTGGAGATCGCCCGCAGGATATTGCGGGACTTGCCGATGGCGCCAAGATCCCGCCATCTGACCATGTGCTCGTCATAAGGTCTGCCGTAGAGTTCGGACAGCGATGGCACCTTAAAGGGCTTTGGTCGAATTCTCATCTGCTCTCCGCCAATTCGCGCCCGCATCGAGAGGGCTGCGACATGCCGACAAGGGCTGCCTGATCACCCGGTCCGAACGGCGTAAACGGAAGGGTATTGCATGATCGGCCGGTGGTCCACCGCAACCGTGAACCGGCTCTCGACCCGTGGCACCGTTACACCTAAGCAAATACGGGGATAGACTGGTAGCGGAGGAGGGACTTGAACCCCCGACACGCGGATTATGATTCCGCTGCTCTAACCTGCTGAGCTACTCCGCCATCCCGCCGGCACGATCGGAGACCGGCCAAGCCCGCGTTATCCTTTGGGAGAACGCGGCGCATATAAGGAACAGCCGCCTGCACTGTCAAGCAAAGGATACGGGCCTCGGGATCGCTTTGAGCAAAGCAGACCGGGCCCTGGATCAGGCTTGCGCCATTTCGCGCGCAGCCAGACTTGCCAACGCCGCCTCGGTTGCTTCCGAGCGCTGCGCGCGGGCGATGAAACCGCCCCCCAGCACACGGGATTCCTCATCCTCATCAGCAAAGAACACGCAGGCCTGCCCCGGCGCGACACCGGCTTCGCCATCGACAAGGTCCACGTAGACGCCGTCCGCTCCGGCAAACAGCCTTGCCGGCACAGGCGGCCGGGTCGAGCGCACCTTGGCGAGAATATCGAACCCTTCGGCGGGCAAGTCCTCCAGCGGCGTATCGCCCAGCCAGTTGACGTCGCGCAGATGCACGCGGCGGGTTTCCAGCGCCTGCTTCGGGCCGATAACCACGCGGCGGCGTTCCCGGTCAAGATGCACCACATAAACCGGCTCGCCGGTGGCGACGCCGATGCCGCGGCGCTGGCCGATCGTGTAGTGGATGATGCCCTCGTGATTGCCCATCACCCGGCCGTCCAGATGCACGATTTCACCGGCCTCTCCGGCCTGCGGATTGAGCTTTTCGATGATGTTGGAATACTTCCCCTGTGGCACGAAGCAGATGTCTTGGCTGTCCGGCTTGGTAGCGATTTCCAGCCCCAGTTCGGCGGCGATTTCGCGGGTGCGCGCCTTGTCGATGCCGCCCAGCGGGAAGCGCAGGAAGTCGAGCTGCGCCTGCGTGGTGGCGAACAGGAACCAGCTCTGGTCGCGGCTCGCATCTGCGGCACGGTAGAGCGCGCGCCTGCCGGTTGCGGGATTGGCCAATGCCGAGCGCACATAATGGCCGGTGGCAAGCGCCGCCGCACCAAGCTCCTTCGCCGTCGCCAGCAAATCGGCGAACTTCACGGTCTGGTTGCAGGCCACGCACGGGATCGGAGTTTCCCCGGCAATGTAGGATTCGGCGAACGGATTGATCACCGCTTCTCGGAAGCGCGCTTCATAGTCGAGCACGTAATGCGGGATGCCAAGCTTTTCGGCGACGCGGCGCGCGTCATGGATGTCCTGTCCGGCGCAGCATGCGCCCTTGCGGTGGACGGCCGCGCCGTGGTCGTAGAGCTGCAGCGTCATGCCGACGACGTCATAGCCTTCGCGCGCCAGCAGCCCCGCCACGACGGAGGAGTCCACTCCTCCCGACATGGCGACCACGATCCGGTTGTCCCCAGGACGACCGGGCAGATCGAGTGAATTCAGCATTGTCCTTGCCTTGTCCATGCGCGGTTAAAGGCCGCGCCGTACAAACTGGGCGGCTATATAGCGGCTCAGCCGGCAGGTGCCAAGGCATGCCGGGCCTTGCCTTGAGCGGCGCGGCAGCACTGCCTATCTTCGGCAGAGACGGCGGAGACAGAAGAGGGACGAATGGGAACATATCACGACACCCTCGTGGCAGGCGGGCTGGCCGTCGTCACCGGCGGCGCGAGCGGAGTGGGTTATGCCGCCGCCGCCCGGTTTGCGCAGGCGGGTCTCGATGTGGTCATCGCCGACCTGCCCGGGGATGCGCTCGACAAGGCGGTTGCAGAACTTCAGTCAAAAAGCCCGGGCGGCGTGATGGTTCACGGCATCCCGACAGACATATCCCGCGACGAAGATGTCGAGGCGCTGGCCGACAAGGTGTTCCAAATCGGTCCCGTCGCCGTGCTGATGAACAATGCCGGCATCGGCCTGCCCACCAGAACCTGGGACGGGATGGACAATTGGCGGCGAACCCTTGAGGTGAACTTTTTCGGTGTGCTTCGCGGCGTCCACGCCTTCGTGCCGCGAATGATCGAGGCTGGCCGCCCTGCGGTCGTCGTCAACACCGGATCGAAACAGGGCATCACCACACCGCCGGGCAATCCCGGCTACAATGTCTCCAAGGCCGGGATGAAAGTGCTGACAGAACAGCTTGCCCATGAGTTGCGCCAAGCCGGCGCGCCCATCTCCGCCCATCTGTTCGTTCCCGGCTTCACCTATACCGGCATGATCGCGCCGCATGTTCCGCAAAAGCCCGCCAGCGCATGGTCGAGCGAGGAAACGGTCGATCATTTTCTTGAGAAACTTGAGCGGGGCGACTTCTACATCCTCTGCCCGGACAATGATGTGGACGAGGCCCGCGACCGCCGCCGCATCGAGTGGGCGCTGGGCGACATAACGCAAAACCGCCCGGCCCTGTCCCGCTGGCACCCGGACTACACAGAAGCGTTCGGGGAATTTGAGAAATCCTGAGGAATGAAGCGCAAGGAATGGCGGCCGAAATGACGCAGTTTCGCGCATCCCGGCCCACAAAAGAATGCTGCGCAGCATGACTGCAGCATTATTCGCTATGCTGCGCAGCAAGAATTTGTTTTCAAACGATTTTCAAGAGAATTGCGAGTTCAGCTCACCTGCACCATGCAGACCTTGGTGTGGCCGGCATTGATGAAACCGAGCTTGGCTGCGGCTGCCTTGGACAGGTCGATCACCCGGCCCTTGATGAAAGGACCGCGATCGTTGATGCGCACAACGGCAGACTTGCCGTTTTTCGGATTGGTCACGCGCAGCTTTGTCCCGAAAGGCAGGGTCTTGTGCGCCGCGGTCATCAGATTGGGATCCATGCGTTCACCTGATGCGGTGATCGAGGTCAACGCATACCAGGATGCACCACCGCAGCCATAATCCTTGGCCTGTGCATGAGTCTGTGCCTGTGAGAAGGCAACAAGAGAGAGGGCAGCCGCTGCTGCCAGCAGTTTCAGGTTTTTCATGATTTTCACGCCTGTTGTTGGCGCTATCCGCGTCTTCCGGTGCGCCCGCCCTTCAGCGCCGCTGCTGTGGGCTTCTTTTTGTGCGGCGCAAAATATTGCGGAATCGGGCACGAATGTGGTCGCCCGGTAACGCATCGCGGCAAAACGTTACCGGATGTGAAGCGCTTTCAAGACAGAGGGGAACTGCGTCTCGATGTCCTCGGCGATCAATCCCGGTCCGAACCGGTTCGCCACCTCGCCATGCAGCCACACGCCCGCGCAGGCCGCCTCAAACGCCGGCATCGATTGCGCCAGCAGGCCGGTGACGGTCCCCGCCAGTACATCGCCGGAGCCCGCCGTCGCCAGCCATGGCGGCGCATTGGTATTGATCGCGGCTTGTCCGTCCGGGGCGGCGATGACGGTGTCGGGCCCCTTGTAGACGATGATCGCACCGGAAGCCTGCGCTGCAACACCGGCCTGATTGAGCTTGCTTCCCTCTCCCGCGATCTCTCCGAACAGACGCGCGAACTCGCCGCCATGCGGCGTCATCACCACCGGCGCCGGGCGCGCTTTCACGGCACAGAACAGTGCCTGCGGTTCGTCGGCGAAGACCGTCAGCGCGTCGGCGTCCAGCACCAGCGCATGCTCACTGGCAAGCGCGGCGAGCACCAGTTCCCTCGCGTGACGGCCAGTGCCCATGCCCGGCCCCATGACGACGGCATTAATGCGGCTGTCGGCGAGAATGTCGCTCAGTCCCGTGGCACCCTCCATGCGTGCCAGCATGATTGCGGTGAGTTGCATGGCGTTGACTGCCAGCGCATCAGGCGAACTTGCCACAGTCACAAGACCAGCGCCAATGCGCAGCGCCGCACGCGCGGCGAGTCTTGCGGCACCGGTACGCGCTGCAGGGCCGGAAACGGCGACGGCATGGCCCCGGTTATATTTGTGGCTGGCGGCATCGGGACGCGGAAGCAATTCCAGCCAGTTCGCCGGATCGTTCTCCAAGGGTAGATTGTCGGCGATCTGCGGCAGAACACCCGGGGCAATCCCGATCTGCGCGAGGAGTACCTTCCCGCAATGCGCCCGCCCCGGCAGGAGCAGATGCCCCGGCTTCTTGCGGAAGAATGTGACAGTCTCGGTGGCGCGCACGGCCACACCCATAACAGTGCCGGTTTCTCCATTGATGCCGCTCGGCAGATCGACGGCGATTACCGGCAATCCGCTTGAGTTCATGGCCCCAATGAGTTCAGCCAGCTCGCCCGTGATCTCCCGGTCAAGCCCGGCACCGAACAAGGCATCAATGACGAGATCGAACCCGGCTGGGTCGAACGCATCGATCCCGGCGGTACGCCCCTCCCAATGGTCGAAGGCGGCTTGCGCGTCACCTTTGAGTTTTTCTACCGCGCCTGCCAGAAATACGAACGCCTTGAAACCGGCAGCTTGCAGATGCCGCGCAGCGACGAAACCGTCGCCGCCATTGTTTCCCGGCCCGCACAGCACTGCGATGCGCCGCCGCGCAGGATCGCGCATCGCCACGCCCGCGACCGCCCTGCCCGCCGCTTCCATCAGTTCCATGCCCGGTGTGCCGCCTTCGATCGTAAGCCGGTCGGCCTCAGCCATTTGCGCCGGCGTCAGAATCTGTGTCAGAAACTCGTGCATTCTTCATTTTCGCACTGCTGTTCTGCGTTCGGCAAGCATGGGGAACTCCGGCGTGACACTTCACTATGACGGCTGGACGGCACAGCCCCTCGAACGCACGCAAGTGCTCGACCTGCAACACTTGCGCCGCATTGAGGCGGCGATGCAGGACCGGGTTTCATGGTCGTCGTCCGCCCAATCGGATCAACCTGAGGCGCTGCCGCCCGGCTGGCATTGGTGTTGGTTCGCCGATACATTTCCCGCCGCTGAACTGGGCCGCGACGGCCATCCGCAACGCGGAGGTTTCCTGCCGCCGGTGGAACTGCCGCGGCGCATGTGGGCGGGCGGGAAACTGGCATTTCATCGCCCGTTGTTTACCGGCGAGTCCGCAACCCGTCTCTCTGAAGTCATCGCCATTGAACAAAAAAACGGACGCAGCGGCGGGCTCGTCTTCGTGTCGCTGCGCCATCGATTGTCCCAGCGCGGCGAACTTGCACTGGAAGAGACGCAGGATCTGGTTTTCCGCGAGGACCCCTCCCCCGATGCGCCCCGGATCGAACCACCGCAGGCGCCCTGTGACGCGCAGTTCTCACGCAAGGTGGAACCCGACCCGGTCTGGCTGTTTCGATACTCGGCAGTCACCTTTAACGGTCACCGCATCCACTACGATCACGACTATGCACGGCAGGTGGAGGGTTATCCATCCATCGTGGTCCATGCGCCGCTCATTGCCACGCTGCTCGCCGATCTGGCACGGGAAGCTTCCGGTTCCCCGGCATTGCGCGAGTTCTCATTCCGCGCCGTCAGTCCGCTGTTCTGTGGCGAGACCTTCACGATCAATGCCCGCCGCAAGGCGGACACGATGGTGCTTTGGGCTGCCGGACCAAGCGGGCAGCTTGCCATGCAGGCAAAGGCACAGTTCTGAAACCTCAGTCGCCGCGCCAGAAGACCGGGCTCAGGATCACCAGCAGCGTCATGATTTCCAGACGCCCCAGCAGCATCAGGAAAGAAAGCATCCATTTCGCCGCGTCTGGCAGGCTAGCGAAATTGCCGGCCGGTCCGATCAGTTCGGTGACACCCGGACCGACATTCGACAACGCGGTCAGCGCGCCGGAGAAGGAGTCATCGAGCGACATCCCGGTGGCGCTGAGCAGCACGGTGAAGATGAACAGGATTGCGATGAAGGCGAAGAAGAAGGTGGTGACCGACTGCAGCGCCTCGGGCGCCACCCGCCTGCCATTGTAGTAAACCGGGAATACTCCGTTCGGATAAACCAGCTCACGGATGCTGACCCGTAGCGTCTGCGCCAGGATGATCAGCCGGTAGGTCTTGAAGCCGCCCGACGTAGATCCCGCGCAGCCGCCAACGAAGCTCGCCACCAGGAACACCGCCATCGCCAGCGGCCCCCAGGCGACATAATCCGACGACGCATAGCCGGTCGTGGTCACCACCGATACGACGTTGAACAGCGTGTGCAGCAACGCATCAGCCGGCAGATACTGACCCGTTCCCAGCCCGGCGATCAGCGCCGGCACACTCAATACGGCGACGATCAGCAGCAGCACGAATATCTGCGTATCGAGCGCCCGGCGGTAGTCATGGTTGAGCATGAACAGGAAGAAGGCGGTAAACGGCATAGCACCGATCAGCATGAACACGATTGCCGTGATCAGCACGGCATCGCCGAACTGCGCAAAGGAAGCGTCATAGGTGCTGAAGCCGCCGGTCGCCACCGTCGTCATCGCATGGTTGAAGGCATCGAACCACGTCATGCCGCCAGCTGCATAGCACACCATGCTGATGAGCGTCAGCGTCGCATAGATGACCGCCAGATAGGTGGCGAAGGTCTGCATGCGCGCCACCGGCTTGTCGGAGCGCTCCGAACTCTCCATGCGGAAAAACTGCATGCCGCCAATGCGCAGGAAGGGCAGCAGCAGGATGCTCATCGCCACGATGCCGAGCCCGCCCAGCCACTGCATGGTCGAGCGCCACATCAAGAGGCCGCGCGGCATGTCGTCGAGGCCCGTGAGCACGGTCGCCCCGGTGGTGGTGATCCCCGACACCGCCTCGAACACGGAATCGGCCAGGCTGATCTCGACACTGCCGAAAAGAAACGGCAGCGAGGCGACCAGCGAGGTAACGATCCACAGAATAGACACCAGCAGGAAGCCCATCCGCGCCGAGAAGGGCCGCATCTGGCCGCGATTGGCGAGCAGCATCACTGCCGCCGCCGTTCCCACCAGAAACGAGGAGACCAGAAACCCCTTCCAGTCGTCATTGCCATCGATGAGATCGACCGTCATCGGCAGCAGCATGGCGATGGCCAGGTAAAGGCAGAATAGCCCGGTCACGTAGGCGATGGTTCTGAAGACGCCGGTAAACAAGAAATGGCTGCCCCGTATGGCCCCGCATTAGCCGATAATGCCCCGGACGCGGCCGCACAAAGCGCCGCCCGGAACTCGGTCGCGTCCATATAGAGTGTTTCGCCGGTCTAGGAAACCACGTGTTGCAGCGCCCGCCCCGTGGCGCCGCCAAGGCCCGATCGGCCCGCGCCCCACATTCCCGCCGTTTCTTACTCAATTGTAACCGGGCGCTTAGCAAAATTTTAGGAGCCATGGGCTAGCTTGGGCGCTGAATTGGTCTTTTTCGTAGTGAGTAGTTTGATGACCGATCAGGTTAGACCACGTGTCAAATATGTTATCGGCCCGGACGGCAGCCCGCTGACGATTGCCGACCTGCCGCCCGCTTCCACGCGGCGCTGGGTCATCCGCCGCAAGGCGGAAGTCGTCGCGGCCGTGCGCGGCGGCCTGCTCTCGCTGGAGGAGGCCTGCAACCGTTACACGCTGACGGTCGAGGAGTTCCTGTCCTGGCAGTCATCTATCGATGCCCATGGCCTTGCCGGCCTGCGCACCACCCGCATCCAGGACTACCGCGCCTAGTTCAGCGTTCCACGCCAGCCGATACAGCAAAACCGGGAACTTTCGCCCGGACCTGCTCCGGGCAAGGACTCACGCCGACTCACGCCCGAGTTCCGTCAGGCCTCTCCTTCCGCCTTCTTCACCCGTTTCGGCTTTGCCTCTGGCTCGAGTCCCGTCGAGGCGAGCGCAGAAAGCACCGCCGACATGGCGTAGAACCAGATACCGGGCTGGCTGACGGCGCTGGCAAAGCCGCTGGTCTTGGCCGCGAAGACGACGATCGCCACCAGCAGCACATCCATCATCGACCATTTGGCGAGCCACCCCGCCCAGGCCGGATAGGCACCGTGACCCGCGGCGGAAAACACCGCCTGGAACACCGTCGCCATCTTGACGACCGGAAACACAATCGAAAACACCGCGACGATTGCCGCAAGCCCCGTATCGCCCCCGCTCCACAGCCCGGCGATGATGGCGATGAGCGATGGCGTCTCGGTGAAGAAATAAAGTTTCTCCAGCCGGATCAGCGGCAGCGACACGCCGACGCCGAATGCGACGGCGGCTGCAAGCAGGAGAATGGGACGAAGCGCATTCATGGCTGGCAGTAGAAGCCGCAGATTGGGACAAGATCAAGGGGTGATTGGCGCAAGTCTCAAGCAGCTTCAAGACGCCTGATCTCTTCCTCGAAGGCGAATTTGTACTGCGCCGCCTCTTCCTCGGGTAGCCAGTTGGTCATCTGCGGAAAAATCTGCTGGTAAAGCCGTTTCTTCGACCGATCCCACGGCATGGACTGCGCCGCCCGCGCCTCGGCCAGAATCCGTTCCAGCCGCCGCCGTACCTTGTCGGGATCGGGCCGGTACACGACTGGCTGGTCGGGAAACATGTCGTCGGTTTCGCCGAACATGTCGAGCTGCGTACGGCTCATGATTTCCTCGCTACGATTCGCCTTCAGTATCGGCAAATGCAGCAAGGTCGGCAACCTTGATGAGCGGCTTGTCCAGAACTCTGTCGAGCAAATCCGCCTGTGCCGATATGGTCAAGGAAATCGTGGCCCTTGTATTCACACTCGACCTTGTACCCAAGTGGCGAAGGCGTCGAGGTCGTGGGACCAGAATACCTTCACGCCATTGTCGGTGAGGCGTTGGACATCTTCGGGTTTGATGACGCCTTGCAATAACGCCGCAGTATCAACGAAGCTGCCCCAATGCTCTTTCCACGCTGCGGCCTTCTTTAGCACATCATTGACGCGCTTCACTGAGTTGGTAGCATCATTCGTGACCTTGCATTCCATTGCAGCCACGTAAGAGTTTGCGAGACCACACGCAATATCGACTTCCTGCGCCGTGGTAGTAGCGGTAGCAAACCGCGTCTTGTTCATGAAATGCTTCGAGGGCACAGCCGCACGAGTATCGATTGTTGCGCTGGGAAGCTGGGTCCATCCCAGGCTAGTCAACAATCCGACTACGGCTCGCTCCTGTTCAGCGCTCAATCTGTTTCGCTTTTGAGTTTCCGTGAGTTTCGGCGCAATGAAGGATATCACGCGCTCAATAAGAAGCTCGCGTTCCGTATTTGTTGGCGGGCGGTTCGCGGTAAGCCAAGGTGCAATGGATCGGTCCATCCACTGCGCCAGCACATCAGCGACGGCACGCGCGGTCTTCGGCGTTTGCGGACTTCCTGATCTCTCAGACACCTTCGACCATCTGTCACACAAGAGTTTGAACTGATCCTGGCTTTTGGGAGGGGCCAACAGATGACGGAACACAAGCATGTGCCGACCATCCGTCATCAAAGCCGATGGAAGGTCGTGCAAGTCACGAGACGCCGCTAACGCGGACACGACCTGCAACCGGATTTGCGCAAGAGATGCTGCCCAGTCCGTCGCTTCACCGATGGAGTCCGCGCCTTCGATGTAGAGTTTGCGCGCATGCTCAGCATTTCGGCGGTTTTCTTCGGTAACAGCCATTCAAGACACCCGGCGTCGCCTCAAGGCGGGCGCAGACCGCCGAGACTTGCCGTTGCGAGCTTCATCGCGTTTTGTGTAGGCTATTGCTGCCAAGAGTCGCGTATCAAGTGGGGTCAATTCTTGGACTATTGTACGCCCCAAAGGCACGATTACGGCATTTTCAATGTGGTCGGAAAGCGACATCGCGACTGCTTTGGCCAGTTTCGGCGGGACCGCATTGCCAATTTGACGATAAACGGAGGCCCGCTTGCCTTCCCATTTCCAGGCAGCTGGAAATGATTGAACCGCAGCGCACTCGCGGGGACATAGTCGGCGAAGACCGTGAATGGGATCAATGATCCAGTCTTGGGCCGTACTGGCTGTAACCGTGCGGGCAGGAACCGAAAGATCTGCAATGAACGCACCCTGCTTATAACCCCAATGCCCACCGGGACGGGTTGCCTCAGCTTTACCGGGTGACTTGACGCCGCTACCGGGACTAATTTGCGCCAACTCAGCTGCCAGTCTTGGCGTGGGACAAATAATCTCGTCTTCAGCAACGCTTTGAACGCTGGATAGGCAATGCTCCAGACTAACCCATTCGCTTTGACCGTTGTCAGGCTCTCTTGCGTGGGTTTGTTTCGGAAATTCGGGACAGTCTCCGGTACGGTGTGCAATGACAAATAGGCGGACGCGTCTTTGCGCTACTCCAAAATCGGCTGCGTTCAAGAGACTGACTGTAGTTTGCCACCCTTCTTTGCGGAGGTCTTCGCGCAACAGGGCCAATGCCGATCCCGGCTCACCATCTGGACCGCGTGCTGTCAGGAGGCCGCGAACGTTCTCCATGACAATGAATCGCGGATCGAGCGAATTCGCCAATTTGATAAAATATCGAAAAAGCTGGCCGCGTTCATCGGCAAGACCCATTTGGTGGCCGGCGCTTGACCACGACTGACAGGGTGGACCGCCCACGATAGCCACAAGGTTACCCTTGGCCATGTCGCCGGCGCGGGCAAACACGTCCTCCGCTGTAAGGTCGCGAATGTCGTTTTGCCCAATATATGAGCGCTCTTGTTGAGTGGAGTTGGCGCGCAAAGTTGCGACCGCATCTGCATCTAGGTCGGACGCAAAACGCCGGGTCCAACCCGCCTGCTCGAATCCTAAGTCTAGGCCACCTGCGCCCGAGAACATAGAGATAAAGTTATTCATGCTTCTTCGCCGTCTGTCAGCAGACCGAAATCTCACTCGAAACAAATGTAGAACATACTTCTTACCATTTCGTGCAAGGCGCGCAACCAGCGGAGGACATTTTACCAAACGCAATGCACAAACAGAGGTCCAGTCTGCAAGGATAGTCTGCGCCGCGGAACAGCGATCCGAATACGCATTTAGCGCAAATGGATGCCGGTTTGCATGGCAACCGGCATGACGGCGGAGAGATGGTGCGCCGCTGACACTGGCTATCGTATGGCACATTCCCTGCGTGGCAGCACAAGCGATGCGCAGCATCGTGCCAGCCCGCGAACGCACGCTCGCATGGAGATGCGAGCGGAAAACCAAAAACCTATCCCCGCCCTCCAAACCTTCCCTTATCTTCTCTCCCACTGTCATCCGGGCACGAACGCCGGTTTTGATCGATCGCCGTCGAAACGGTTGGGTGGCAGCAGCGGAGCGTCAGCGATGCTTGTTTTGTTTCCCTGTCGTGCCTCCGGCACTCCTCGCCTCTTGTTGCTTGGTGGATCGGAGCACCAACCGAAGCAAAGACGGGTGCGTTGACTCGAGGGCCGCCCGGACCGTGTGCTGAAGAGCCGGTGCGGTGCCACAAATCTCCGCAAGCAGGGCGGCCATGGGCCGCACACATGCCCCAGGAAAACGGCGAGGCCGCCCTGTGGTTTGTGCATGCAGTTCAAATCCCACG
>Ga0310345_10004924_pt1 | contig 12001 bp, 24 predicted proteins | sample HC15DNA20500_MG_FD_204667 | JGI IMG/M metagenome (GOLD analysis project Ga0310345, IMG submission 204667) | Marine microbial communities from station ALOHA, North Pacific Subtropical Gyre - HC15-DNA-20-500_MG | ecosystem: Environmental > Aquatic > Marine > Oceanic | place: Pacific Ocean: North...
TCATCACCGAGGGTTGGCGAGCAGGTGTGCCCCAGGCTTCGCTCCATCCGGCTTGCAAGGCTGTTGACATCCGCGCAATCGATGACGCGATGCGACCTGGTGCAATTGTCGGAGAGGACGATGAACAGAAATTGCTGTACGGCGCGCGGTGGGCAACACGGCTGCGCGAGAAACTCGGGACCGACTATGATGTGGTCTTCGGGCCACCGAACCACCTAAACCACATTCACATCGAACGTGATGTGAAGCGCCGGCCGTATCGGCCAGTCAAAGAAGGAGAATGAACTATGGAAATCATAAATTGGATTAGCGCGCTGGATTGGACGAGCATTCTGAATATCGCCCTCCAGGCTGTTGGCTTGGCGGCTTTGGTAAGTTCGCAAACCCCGAATACCGCTGACGATAAAATCGTGGACATGATCTTGAAAGGTCTGAATTTTCTGGGAGCCAATTTTAATAAGTCCAAGAACGCATGACCCTGACCCACGCAGAGAATTGCGACCTGGGCTTCGATTGTCTCTGTGAGCCGGGGAAAATTCTCTACGATTCGGACTACCAACCGCAAAACGCCGAAGAGCTCTATGGTCGCTGGTCGAAGTGTGAGTCGTGCGAGAACATGTGGTGCCTCGCGCATGGTGAACACGCACACGACTGCCCGTGCCCGTCGGTAGAGGATGTGGGTGGCTAATGGCAACGATGGCAAGGTCCGTGTGGGAGGACAGGGAAGGGGAGGCCGTACCCTGGTGTACTCGGTGTTCTGCGCCTATTAACGAGTGCAAATTCTTGGGCACTCCGAAACAGGATGCGTGTTGTCTGTTGTCCCTAAAGCTTGACCGGGAGGATCTGAAGACACTGCAAAAGCTCGGCGGTCCTGTGATTATGCTGGGAGATGACTAGAAGCACCCCCCAGGTGCATGAGGGGGTCGAATGTCTGATAGAAAGCAAACCGTTGGGGAATGGCTAAGGACTGTAGCGCCCGTAAACCCCAAGGCGTGTGCGTCGTGTCGAGAGCCGTGGCGATCGACTATACGGGAGGTGCTCGAGGAACTTGCGAACGGTACGGCGGGTTCCGGTGTGACTTTGGCGGCGCTGCACAGGTTCCTGGTGAGCGATGCATTCGACGAGCAGTATCCGCTCACGCTCTCCGCGCTACGCGCCCATGTCCGTCACCATGAATCCGCCCTGCATACTGCATGGTGCGAGCGGCTCGGGGTGAACTCCGATGACCGATAGGAAAATTACCGCGCGGGAATGGGCCAGGCATACCCAGAGACCGATTGACGCAGAGCATGCCGAGGCGATCAAGGAGTGGCGTGAACGCATCCGAACACTCCAGGCACCCGACCCGTACCCACCGATGAAGAAGCGGCCGAAGCTCGGGAAGACGATCCTGGTGATCGGTGACACGCACATGGCCCCAGGTCAAGACTTGCGGCGCATGGAGTGGCTCGGCCATGCCATCACCGACCTCAAGCCCGACGTGGTGGTCTGTCTCGGAGACGCCTGGAGCATGGACAGCCTTGCATCGTTCGACGCTCCGGGTAGTAAGGCATTCGAGGGTCGCCGATATTGGGCCGACATCGACATCGGGATTTCTGGCCGACTCCGCACCCAGGCCGTCGTTGACAACTACAACCGGCCGCGAAAGAAAAAGGATCGGATCGAGCCCCGGTTCGTGGCCCTGCTAGGGAACCACGAAAATCGCATCACGAAATTCATCGAGTCGGATGTGGGCCGTCGGTTCGAGGGGATGGTTGGGCTCCACGATCTGCGCCAGACAGAACCAGAATGTGGCGCGTGGGAGCAGATCCCTTTTTTGCAAAGTCTCGAGATCGCGGGCATATCGTTTTGCCATTACTGGCCGTCGGGCTTGATGAACCGCGCGACCTCATCCACCAATGTGATGCTCAACCGCCAGCACGTTTCGTGCATTGCGGGTCACTCGCATTTGTACCAACACTCGGTCGCCACTGGCGGTGACGGACTGATGCGGCACGCGATCATGGCGGGATGTTATTTTTCGCACTTCGAGGAGTGGGCACAGCAAGCCAACCTCTTGTGGCGGCGCGGCCTGCTCTTGCTTACGGACTGTGACGGACTCGGCGACTTCGACCATACCTGGCTCGGAATGCACCAGGTGAAAGCCAGGTATGGGTGAATCGCGCAGTAATCGCGGTCGGTGTCGCCAAGTTGCCAACTGGCTTCGCGACAGGCATCCCGCGCCGTTACCTGTGGACTTGCGTTTCCTCCAGAGTGCTAATCTGTCAAAGGAAAGCAAGAAACTCGACGGCTGGGCTGACCGGATTGGCCCGCGGTGGATGATCACATTTGTCGAATCCAGTCGCACAACGAGATCGGAACTGCTGGAGGTGCTCTTGCACGAATGGGCTCATTGCATGGTTGCCCCACCCGTTCGCTGGGAAGAGCGGGCCGGGCTCACCAGCGAGGGACGCGACCGTCCCCGCGCCGACTTCGCACATGATGCGACATGGGGCATTTGTTATGCGGCGCTCATCGAAAGCTACCATGATCTTGATCCGCCTGGTCAGGTTGTGAGCCGGTCGTATCCAGACACCAACCCACCGAGGCGATGATGTTCAACGCGATAATTTTTGGTGCCGTCGGCGGCGTAGTCTTATTCGCAGTGATCTACCTGGCAATGGCAGAGGGGCGCAAGCGAGCGCGTGCCGAGGTCGAAGCCGAGAACGCCCAGGAGGCTCTCGAGGCGCACGCAGCCATGGATGAGGCGATGCAACGGAAGGTGGGCAAAAGATGGAAGCTCGTCAATTGGGCGCGAAGGCGTCTGTCATCTTGACCGTAGTGGTGTCAGGGTGTTGTCACACAGGTGCCGTTTCCGCGCCGCCACCATGCCCCACTTTCGGCGTCGATGCGATTACCGATTACGTCCGCATTTTAGACTGGGAATCCTCGGGATCAGGCACGGTGCTCCGTTCCCTGCATGAGTGGATGGAAGACCAGATGACGTACTGTATGGGGATAGACGCATACAGGGAATCACTCGACTGACAATTCGGGTCTCGTTAGCGCGAGACCGGGCGGGTTGCGCGAATCGGGGCGCGCAGCCCGCCACTTCGCGGGTGGCATATGCGCTGTGAAGATGACCGACTCGAATCCGCACGCGCCTACGCAGACCGGATGGCGCTCGCCGAAGTCTGGCCCCAAATCTGTGAGGCTCTCGGGAACTTCCCGCCGACTCTGTCTGAGCTAGAACAAATAAAACTCTTCGGCCCGCCACCAGGTTGGAGCTACCTGCCGACATGTCACCCCGGAGATCGGCACAAATTCCGCCGAATGGGTGTGGCAGCACCCCACAACTTGGCAGTGGAATGGACGCGATAGGAGCGTATATGAGTGTAGTGATAAAACTGGATCTTCGGATAGATACAGAACTTGCTTCTGCGGCATTGTCCGAACTGCCCGATGGGTATTTGGGCCGCAGCGGATGGAACGGTCGGGGACTATCAAGCCAGGTGAAGACCGGGTCGTCTCTCGAGCAGTTGCTAAACAGCATCCCTGGTGAAATGGCAAGGGCCGCGTGCTTGACCCTGTCCCCTGAATCCGAGAAGGAGATGCATACGGACAAACGCGGCAACGGACAGTGGGTTATGGGGCTTGATGTCGGGGAGGTGGTTGGGATCCACATCCCTCTCCAGACGAACGAGTCCTCGTTTATGGAGTCCGCAGACGGCCCAGTGCCTATGGAGGTCGGCTCTGCCTACGCTCTCTGCGTCTGGCACCCGCACAAGGCTGTGAACGGTGGAGCTACGGAACGGGTGCATTTGCTTCGCGACACATTTGTGGACGCGGAACTGCTCGCGCTACTGGATCCAATTCCACACGCCAGCGCACGACATGAAGAGTACAGCATCGAAGATCAGCCCAATGATGATCGCATCGTAAATTTTGGATCGATCGGGGACGAGGAGGAGGATTGCTGCGAAGAAAAGTGCGATGCCTGCGAAGACGAGTAGCGCGGTTCTCACAATCCCCATTAGCGGCCCCGACCACCCCCCCAGGTCCAATTGCTCAAGGCGCCGCACCGATCTGGCGTGGCGGGCCGGGGTCGCATTGGAGGCCGGAACTGTAGAGATGTTTCAATTTTTCCACATCCCCAAACGCCAAACGCCCCCCGACTCGGTGGGCCCAAAAGGGCTGCGGACGGGAGGCGCCAAGGGCAGGCGAATGACGAGTTCACCCACTGGTCGAAAAATACCGCAATTGATTATCCGACGCCAACGAAGGTTTTTTTCTCGGCCCGTTCGATCACTTTCGACTTCCCTATGGCGCTGAAGTCTCGGGCGACCAAGTTCTGGAAGTAGCCGGACCGACTCAAGCCACGGCGCTTCGCCTGCCGATCGACCTCATCCATAACCGCCGGTCGAAGGTTGACTGTGGCCGACTTCCACCCCGTAGTGTTCGCCGTCCCACGGGGTCTACCCGCCTTTCTCGGTTTTGCTTTTGCCATTTTAGAAGCTTACGCTAATTCGTCCGAAACGGCAATCCTGGCGCGCTTTTATGCGTAGTCTCGCATACGGGAAATCCCCACCTACGAGACCCGGCGAGAATGCCGCCTCACTCCTCGCTGGATGGCCTGTGGGGCCTTTTTGACCCAAACGAAGGCCTGTGCTGCTTGGGCGAGAAGGGGGCGTCACGGCCGCCCATGGTCGGCCGCTTGGCCTGCTTCGACTCCCAAAACGTGTCAACGATCGCCCGCAAGTCGTGCGCGAGCAGTTCCTCGGGCGTACCCGTTGCCTGACGCTCCGCGCAATACGCGACGCACTCTTGCCAGCCCGCCAGGGCATGCGGCCTCTCCGCAAATGGCGACTCCCCACGCGCGATGACGATGCGCTCCCACATCGATATCCCGGGTCGCACCTCGAGAGCCCAGTCGTCGCCCCAGACCCATCCCGCACAGGTATGCCAACCGTGGGTCCACTGCTTCGCTCCGTCTGGACCCCGCTTTCCGTAGCTGGGACTAAAACGGATGATGGGTCCAAAGGTTGCGTCGATTGTGCCATTACCAGACATTTTTCTCCAGCGGGCGACCAAGGACCGAAGGTGCTGCCCCTCGACCTCTTTCCGCCCTGTGCCCAGCCGCCGATCGACCCCGCCGCCTTCCAGAAGCATTTTACCTCCTGCAGTAATTGGCGAGCGCCCAACTGGGGATGGGCGCTCGCTGGGGGTGCCGTAGGCCGCGACCCAGGGAGGCGCGGCCGTGGCAAGTTAATCCCTGGCGATCACTCCTGCGCGGATCGCAAGCAGGATTACCTGGCTTGCATTCGCCGTCCCGAGGTTCATCATCATCAACCTCCGGTGCTGCTTCACCGTGTACGTTTTGATTCCGAGCAGATCAGCGATCTCACTGTTCCGTTTGCCGCGCACGATAAGCTCAAACACTTCTCTTTGTCGCGGACTCAGTCGCTCAATTGCCTCCATGGCCCTCTCCCCCCCGCTGCTTTTGGTCTTGGTCATCACTCATCTTCGTCCGATACCGGACGGTTCTTGAATTCGGATATCCTGCGCTCCTCAAGCTCGATCCGCCTTTTCAGGTTCCACATTGCTTTATGCAAGTCCTGCAAAAATGCGTTCTTGGTTTGGCTGCGAGCGATGTACTCGATCGCGTTCGCCAGGTAGTGATCGCTGTTCAGGCCCCAGTCGTCAATTACATTGGCCGGTTCATACTTCCGTTGGGTGCCGTCGGTATTGAACAAGTAGTGAACCGGGCCTTTGACCGGATCGGGGTCAGTCACTGTGTTCCCCCGCTAGAATCAAAAATCATTACGGCAACCCCATAATTTTGTGGGTTTGTAGACTGATTCCCCACCTGGGGAACTTCTTCCAGAGCCGGATGCACTCAGCGAGTGAATCGGGATCACCGTCGAGGGGTTGGAAAAACCTTAACCAGAAATTGATTTCACCGTCGCTCCGCTCGATAAACTCTTCGGCATTGAACCCGTTCAAACCGGGAACAAGTTTGATCTCGTTTCCAAAGGTCTGGGCGATTTCTAGCGAGTGGGGTGAAACGCTCAGCCAATCCACTGGATAGCGGACAGGTCGAACACCTGAAGTCGCGAGAGCGACACTCAAACCAGCGTCCGATAACAGCATTAGCAATGGATCGAGGTTGCGATCAGTGGGTTCCCCACCCGTCAACCAAACCCAACGATTCCTACCGTTCACTTCAGGTGGGAACGCATCGGTCACGCTCTTCAAAATCTCTTCCGAGCCCATGCGCTTCTTCGACGCATAGTCGGTATCGCACCCAGGGCATCCCACAGAGCAACCCGCGAAACGCACGAACACCATGCCTTGCCCGGTGAGGTGACCCTCTCCCTGGATTGTCCAAAAGATGCCTGGGTCCGATAAGCGATATTGGTCGTTAGGAATCAAAGAGACCCTCTTGTTCCGCTTCGCCGGGATCGGCGGGGAATCGAACTGACCTCATGCATTGCTTGATCGACAACTCAATCGCCTCGTCGTGCATTAACCAGGGGCCAATGATTTTCCTCAACCTCATCGCGGAACGGAACCAAGCTGTAGAGTCAAAACTGTCGAACCGTGGGATGTACGAATAATGACGCAGCGCAAAGCCATGGACATGGAGGTCGTCGGGAATTCGCTTCAGGGTCCTCAGTAGCCAATCTTCGCGGCCCATTCTGCGACCAGAATCGTCTGGCGTGCAACCAATGCCAATCCACCCACCCGCACTTCTAGCGATGGGGATCAAATCATCCAACAGTTCTGGGGGGTCCTGGTCGTGGATGGTTGGAAAGCCACCCTTTTCGTAATTTCGGAGGCTCCGCTTGTAGTCCCCTCCGATATCATCCAGGCCAGCAAACGCATCGATGTGTGGGAACCGTGCGACCCAGTCCAAATACCCTTCGATATCGACAACCCCACCCTGCTTGTACTGAGTATAGGCTCCAGAGTCGAGCAATATCCTCTCGAACGTGCAGGCGTTTGGCATGAGGTGCTCCTGGTTAAGAGCAAACGATAGGAGAACGGGGAACCCTCGCGCCAACTCTGACTGCCGCCGGTTCCCAGGTGTGGACAAATACATGATCAACAGAATGACCCTCTGACAATCTCCTGTCTCGCCACACAGGAGTTGCACTGGCCGCACTCTTTTGACCACATGCCGGATGGCTGGACTACGGGCGTGTAGCAAGACCAAGACTGCTTCAGCAGATCCTCTATGTACCCATGCTCACGCGCCTCTCGGGCGATATCCATCTTGCTCGCCCCCAGCAAGGGGGCGCTCACGCGGATCCCGTACGTGTCAGACATAAGCCGATCGGCGGAATCGATAAACTGTCTTCGGCAATCTGGGTAGTCTTGGTCATCTGACAGGGTCGATCCAATCACAACGGTGTCGCATCCCCGTGCCGCGGCCACATTTACGCCGACGGCGATTAGCATCAGGTTGCGGGCCGCGATGACCCTTGGTCCCAAGTCACCCACCGGGTCCGACATCTCCCCTAAGATAAGGTCTGTTCTCATTGAAACGAACTCGACGCCCGCCGTTTCCGCTGCCGTCCTCGAGCACCGTCGCTCCTCGTCCCGAGACGGTTGCCGGTAATCCACAAACAGAGCAACCTTGATGTCGCTAGATGACCGATCTGGACCCACCAAAAGACTCGCCGAATCAAACCCACCCGAAAAAAGCAATACCTTACTCACTGTCCACCTCTTTGGAAACCACAGTGGTCTCATCGGACGTCTCGAGTCTGCCAATCGCAGCGACCGCATCTTCGACCAACGCATCGAATCCCGTGCCGTTGATGCGTTGGTCGATGGTGCAGAGTCGCGAAATTGACGAGTTGATGTCACGCAAGATCGAGCGCAGGAGCGCAGCGTCGTCAGGTGGTCTCCGTGCGGCCCGTCGCATCTTCTCCCGGAACGGATCCTGGCGACTGCTCATCGACCCACTCCAGACCGACGATCTGCTCTATTCCGTGCCCGCGCAATCGTTTCTGCGTCGTTTGACAAGTGTCGCTGGCCGACCCGAACGAGGTACATGGCTCGGCCGTGCAACCTCCCCACCCCGTACGCCAAGAACGAGAGAAGGATCACCAGCACGAGCCCCAGTCCGTCGAAGTGCATCATCCACCCCCATCTAAGACCAACGGTTCCTGGACGAAATACTCCCACGTCCCAGAATCGTCGGAGCGTCTACGTTTGCGTACATCGTAACTGCCAAATCGCGACTTCCGCAGATGCCGCAACTGCGCCGACACTGAACTCTCGGGGTATCCAGTCGCAATCGATATTTCCCGAAGCGTTGCCCAACTGCGACGGCGCAGCATGACATCTTTGATCACGTCCATCTGCCGCTTCACACGCGGCCCGTCGATCAGCCAGTCGTAATCGGGGCCGAATGTGGGGTCCGGGTGCTCGCTCATTTTTCCCCCTGCCACAAGTCGCGGGGTTGATCGATCGGGAAGTGCTCCTCTATCTTCAGAACGTCAGCCCCACACACTGGGCAGGTATACCTGAGGGCCAGAGCGTGGGACTCCGGTGGTGACCCGACTTGCAGGTAGACGTGCTGCCCCTGCTTCAGGTGCGACATGCCGGGGCGTTCGTCACCGTTAATTGCGGGGCAGCAATCAGCCAGAATGGTAGTGGACATCTAGACCAACCCTCCTTGCCAGAGTAATGAACGCATACGCTCCTTGAACTGGGACCACTGCGTTTCCGAGATTTCGCAATCGCTCGCGAGCGAACTGTAGTTCTCGGGGAACCCCTGGAGTGCCTCGACGAAATTTGGATTCAATTTCCGTAGCGGGGGCTGGCCCTCCCCGGCTGATCCACTCCGTCCATCCGTCTTGATCGTTGGGTCCTGGCGGCCAGATGAGTCTCCCGTGAGTACCAAGTCGCTCAGACTCACCCCCGGATGGGCGGCGCTCGACGCCGTATTCCTGCTCCCGGCGCCGAAACTGTCCCCGACTGTCGGAGTCGGCCAGGTTTCTGTCGCCTGGGCAAGGAGACTGCTTCCCCGATTGGACTTCGCTGTGATCTTGACCCCGTCGTCTGCCGTCAGCGGGGTCACCCAAAGGTCTTTCCCGGGCCAGTTCCTCGCTTGATCCTGAAGATTGACCGTGTGACCACCGCCCACTCGCTCCTCCATCGTGCTCGCGTTTTTCCAGATGCTCGCGTGGGGCGTTCGCCACTGCTTCGCCCATGTCCCGAGACTCGGCGTGCCCGCACTCGGACGCGGGTGCGGAACCTGTCCCTCGTTCTGCGATGTTCCATACGGGGTCGCCGAGGGTGTCGGATACTCGCCACGCGAGTAAGAAGCACCGGGCGCGGCGGTGAGGGGCACCCACGGTGGTGTCGCATCGAAACACTGACCACGTCGCATCGTACCCGACGCTCCAAAGGTCACCGAGGATGGTATGGAGTCCGTGAGCAATGATCCCTGGGACGTTCTCCATGAAGAAGATTTCGGGTCGAATTGGGCATAGGGCATTCCTAAAGAAGTCGTCCCAGATCCATCGTTCGTCATCGGTGTGGAGGCGACTTCCGGCGGATGAAAATGGTTGGCAGGGCAGGCCCGCTGTGACCACTTGGCATCCACTAAAAGCTGCGCCGTCGAAGGATTCAACGCTGCTATAAACAGGCGCTGGCTCCAAGGTCTCGCCTTCCATACGGGCGACGAGAGTGGCCGCTGCACCAACTTCCCGCTCAACGTGACATACAGTTTTATATCGCTCTCCGAGGGCGAGCTTGAGGCTGAGCTCAAGCCCGCCGATCCCGGCGCAGACGCCAACTCCTCGGATAATCCGGGGACGTAAAGCCACATCAGAACGCTTCATCTTTTCCAAGATTGGGGTCGAAACCCAATTCGTTTTGTGGGGCTCGGACACGGATGCCCTTCACGGCTTCTCCGGCGGGAGTCTGCGTGTCGACGGTGTACAGTTCGAGTTCTTTGCCGACGATTTTTGAGCGGAGAGAGCCGTACAGAGATTTGATCATCTTGTAGTTGGTGGCGTTGAGAACCAACCCCTGCGGATGCGTACCACCATCCAGCTTGTCGAAGTAGACCACATCCTTGGGCTTTTCCACCCCTTCGATCTCCTCGCGCTCGATCCACCGGACGACCAGGTGTATCGTCTCATAGCTCCCATCGGGCCGCGCAAAGTCCGCTGATGCCATGTACGGCTTGCCATTATTGTCGTCCAAGTCTAGATCGTCTTTGGTTTTGCCTTTTGCCACGGTGGCTCCTTTGTGGGCCGCGAGACTAGAAGTCGTCGGGTCCTCGGGGTTTTGTCCGACCCCACAGCGGGGTCTGGATCTGGTGAATCTTCGCCTCATACCCGGTGAAGACTCCGGTTCTGTGGGCCTCGCAGTAAATCGCCATAGCCCGCTCGGCCTTATACTGACCTTCCGCCAAAGACCCTTCGTCCAACTCGCAGACTGAAATTTCGTAGGGTGGTGTTTTTTCGACGACCAGAAACAGGAATCGATGAGGACTGGGCCTGAAGTGCCGCAGGCCCTCCAGGTAGAAGGCGCCCTGCATGTCGTAATCGAACCTCGGTATGTGGCGTGCAAACTCCTCCGGCAAGGCGCCACCGTCGCGGGTGGTCTTGAGATCGACCATGACCGGGTCTCCGTCGAGCCGGGTAATCCGGTCAGCGCGGGCCTTGCACAGAGTTCCGACGGACCCGGCCCATTCGCTCTCCCAGACGTAACTGACCTCGGCCCGACCCTTGTTTGTCAGCAACTGAGAACCGATCGGGTGCTCGAGAAGTGCGCGGTGGATCCCTAGAAGGTCTTCCCACTCGCCGCTTTCGATCACCCGACGGCCGCGATTGGCGTCCTGGAAGGCCGCAAACTCTTCTTTTCCGGCCTTGGTGCGTCGGTTGATGTCAGGTGCGCGGACGTAGAGCTTTTCCCACTGAGAGTGTTCCAGCGCGATGGTGTGGGCCGCGGTCCCGAACGCCATCGAAGAAGTTCTCTTACGCTTGACGGTCTCGAAGTACCGCCCCTGGAGCGAGGACTTCAGGTAAGGCGCAATCTTGCTCTTGTTCGCCGCCTGCCAGCCGTGATACGAACCGGCGGAACGGCCCGGATACCATCCAGGCTTGGAAACTCTCACACTACCCCCCCCACGTCCGATTATTGCACACATGCAGCGCGCCCACCAGCGGATGGCTTCTAACTGACACCCTGGGGCTACCCCCTCGATGTCATTCGGTTCTGTGCAGGCGTGCAATACTGACGCGATGCAAAACACAGAATCCCGTCTTCGAGAATTTCGGCGACGAGTGGGCGCATCGGCTCAAGATGTGGCCGAAGCCACCCAACTCGCCACAACGACCATCACTCGGATCGAATTGGGGGATGTCGAGTGCAAGCTCGGCACCGCCACTCGAATCCTCGCCTGGACCGACGCGACCGCAAAGAAATATCGGGTACCCGTGTCAGATCGGGTCACACCGGGTGATCTGTTGCGCCCGCCGTCGGCGAATCCGTAGTGGATGTCGATGCGGTTCTGGAAGTGTGGCTCGACTGGGCCTACGGCAAGCCTGTCGGTCCGCAAGAAGAGCCACCGGATCACCGCTCTCGGTTCAGACTTCCGGTCGCAGTCATCGACTGGGACCAGCCCCGGCGAACTGTGAAGCGACAAACGGCTGCCGCCATCCGCACTCTCAGGGAGGAGAGATAATGGGAAGACGCATGATCGCAAGCAACCTGGGGCGATCCAAAAGCCTCTCGGCCGTCTCACTGCTAGCAGAAGTGTCGTTTTTGCACGCCATTTCCGTCGCGAACGACCATGGCCTCCTGGAGGCAGACCCGACACTCCTGCGGGCCGACCTGTTCCCCCGGCGACTTGACGTGACGACCGAGGAATTGATGACTGCGATTGACGAGTTGGTCGCCGAAGGGTGCCTTCATCGTTATGAGGCCGAAGGGGAGACGTATCTACACTTCCCGCATTGGCTCTCGTACCAGCGGCTCCGCACTCCGAACCCAGGCG
>Ga0310345_10004926_pt1 | contig 11998 bp, 12 predicted proteins | sample HC15DNA20500_MG_FD_204667 | JGI IMG/M metagenome (GOLD analysis project Ga0310345, IMG submission 204667) | Marine microbial communities from station ALOHA, North Pacific Subtropical Gyre - HC15-DNA-20-500_MG | ecosystem: Environmental > Aquatic > Marine > Oceanic | place: Pacific Ocean: North...
CGATGATCGACCATTCCCCGTCCGTCAGTTCGTATCGCCGCCGTGACATCCAGCCTCCATCGCAATGGAGAGCCTGAATCACGCACGCGGCCAAACCTCAAGACCGTTTATGAGTTTACGCCCTAGGAATGTGGCCCTTGTCCGCTGGAGGCCTTCTTGCAACTACCCCAGCACCGAAAAGCTGCTCGCGCGGTTGATGGGCCTCAGGCGCGAGAAGGCGGCGAGGCCCACGTCCCTCCCCGACACCGGCAGGCGGAATTCCAACGGCACGCCGTCATGGTCGGCGCCGTTTATCACGGCTTCGATCAGGTGGCCCATCAGGCCGCCGACGAGCGGGGCATTCTTGAACTGGTTGCCGCTGGTGCCGATGGCGGTGAAATAGCCGTCCACGTCGCTGCGGTCGTAGATGGGGATCCAGTCCTCGCTGACATCGTAGAGCGCGGCGAAGCCTTGGGCGGTGTTGGGGATGCCGAGCTCCGGAAAGCGCAGGGCGGCGCGCCAGACCTGGTTGGTCCATTGGTCGGTGAGGCTGGTCTCGTAGCCCTCGCTGTCCAGATATTCGAGGACGTCGCAGGCGGGTTCAAGCGAGCCGATCAGCAGGGTGCCGGATTGCTCGGGGCGCATGTAGATGCCGGAGTCGGCGTCGGTCATGACGAAGCGCAGGCTGGGCCCTTGCGGGGTCTGCGGCATCGGGATGGTGGCGACTTCCTGCCGCAGTGGGCGGGTGCTGATGTGCTCCGGCTGGTGCGCTTCGGGGACGAGGCCATTGACCCAGCGCGAGGCGGGACCGGCGGCGTTGATGACAACGGGCGCGTGGATCAGGCCGCTCTTGTCGGTGGTCACGCCGGTGATCTTCCCGGCGGACTGGTGGATGGCTGCCACGGTTTCGTTGAAGCGGAAATGGCCGCCTGCTTGTTCCACCGCATGGGCGATCTGGGCCGTCGCGAGTTGCGGATCGCTGACATAGCCGCCGGTTGGGCAGAAGATCGCGCCGGTGATGGCCTCGCCTGCGGTTTCGCCGAAATGCGGATCATCGATGCGGCGGGCGGGGCTGAATTGGCGCAGGTCCGCGCCGGGGAGCCATTCGGCAAGTTCGCTGGCGGCGACGTCGGTGAAGGGAACGCCGACTTCGCGCAAGACCGAGCGGGTGCCACTGAGCTGGCGGTTGTCAGCCGCTTCGAGGACGAGGCAGCCGATCTCGTGGTAGTGCAGCGCGGATTCGGGGCGGTGGCCGAGGTAGTCCAGCCAGTTCTGCCAGGCGAAGTGCGCTTCATAGGCGAGCGCGGTGCCGTCGATGGTCGAGTAGTAGGGCCGGATGATCGCGGCGGACCACGAGGTGGAGCCGTGGCCAGGTGCGGGGCCGCGATCGACGTTGAGCGTCTTGAAGCCACGCCGGGTGAGATCCAGCGCGATGGCGCAGCCGATGACACCGGCGCCGATGATCACCGCGTCGTAGGCATTCGTTTCGGGCATTGCGGACGGGGTCCTTCGTCTAAGTTACTGTTGATGCGAACCATTCTGACCGAATGTCTGCAGCGTCGTGGCCACAGCGAAGGCTAGGTAGCCAGCGGCCCCAGCAGGCCGATCGCGAGCAAGGCGCATACCAACGCGAGTGTGAGAAAGTAGATCTGGTCGAACCAGCCCCATCGATAGCCTCTTGCAAAGAGCACCGCTGCGCAGCCGCCAACGGCACCGAAGAGCAAGCCCGACGCCAGAAAATTGAGCTGCAGGCCGGCCAGCGAGACCAGCAGCATCAGCAGACAAAGCGTACCAAAGGCAAGGAAAGCGCCCACCGCTGCTAGCCCGGTTTCAGTTTCGGGGCGTGGCGATCAATGGAATATATCAGTCCAGAGCATCCACTTGCCGTCGACCAGCTTGTAGACGACGACGGCGGTGACATTGGCGTGGACCGAGTTGGCGCCCTTGGTGTCGTACTCAACGCGCGAGATTTCGCGGATGTAAGTGGGGGAAAGCCGCTCGGTTTCGAGGACGGTGAGCTTGAGGTTGGTGATCGCGGTTGCGGCTCCGGCCCACCATGCGGTGATGGCCGCGCCTTTATAGAGCTTGTTGTCGCTGGGGAGCATCGTGGCGTCAGCGGCGTACATCGCGCCGACGGCAGCGGTATCGCCCTTGTTGAACGCCGCGGCGAGCGCGTCGTCCGCGGCCTGAATCATCGCGTTGTCATTGGCGAGCGCGGGCGTCGCCGAAAGTCCGAACATGGCCGCAGCCAGAAGCAGTTTGCGCATACGAAAAGCCCCCGAGAAAATGGTCCCTTGAGGTGGAGGCTATGGGGCTTTGCGCCGCGCGTCAAACGCCGTGCAGCGGGTGGCTTGCCCCATAGCCGCCGATCCGCCAGAGACGCTGGAGCGCCCGCGCCGATAGGATCGCACCTGCATGCTTACGTCCACTCTGCTTGCTCTGGCCGCAGGCGCATCGTTCGCGAAGTTCGATGCGGTGCCGGTGATCGCGAAGCCGGTGACGGACAAGGACGTGCTGGTGCCGCTCAGCGATTCGGTGAAGGCGGCGACGTGGGATACGCTGCGCGATCCGCCACGGCAGCCAGTCGAGTTCCGGCTGGCCTGCATTGTCTTCCAGCCGTTCGGTGCGCCGGGACGCTGCGTCGATGCCGCCTTGCTCGATCCGCGCAAACGGCAGGTCGACTGGCGGACGCTGGCCGAGACGGCAGACCGCGCGATGGCCGCAGCGCCGTCTGCGCTGCTGGCCCTTGCGCAAACGCGCGTCGCCACGCTGCGCCTCAAGCCGCCGGCCGACCGCAAGCCGCATTTCGAAGTGCGCCTGTTCCGCGTGGTGCTGTCCCCGCAGGATGCGATGCCTGGCTATGTGCCCGGACCGGCGCTGACGAGCGCGGACTTCACGTTTGCGACCCCGATCAATGGCGCGCTGCTGACCGCGCACTATCCGACGCGCGCCTTGCGATCGGACGTCACGGCGAGAGTGAAGCTGACCTGCCTGGTGCAGCCATCGCGCAAGCTGCTCTGCCGCGATCCGGGCGAGATCGTCACGGCGGGCTTTTCCGATGCGGGAATCGTCAACGAGTTCCGGCTGGCCTCGTACCAGATCGCCTCAACGTTCGACCTCGCGCCGCAGGACAAGCGCGGCGAGGACATTCGCGGCAAATCGCTGACGTTCACGCTCAACTGGCAGATCCCCCGCAATTGAGGGGGAAACGGGCGGGAGCGCGAAGGCCCCCGCCCTATCCGATCAGCTGAACTTCAGTGCGCGGACAGTGCGTACGCCGGGAACCTGACGCGCCTCGGCGAGCACCGCCTCGCTGACGGGGCTATCAACCGAGAGCAAAAGCACCGCCTCGCCGCCGGCCTCGCGGCGGCCTAGGTGGAAGGTGCCGATGTTGATGCCCGACTTGCCGAGCAGCGTCCCGATCGAGCCGATGAAGCCCGGCGCGTCGGTGTTGACGATGTAGAGCATGTCGCCCGCGAGGTCCGCCTCGATGCCGATGCCGAAGATCTCGACCAGACGCGGCTCGCCGTTGCCGAACAGCGTGCCCGCGACCGAGCGATCACCCTGCGCGGTGCCGACGGTGACGCGCACGAGCGTGTGGTAGATGCCCTCGCGGTCGTGCCGGACTTCGCGCACGTCGAGCCCGCGCTCCTTGGCGAGGAACGGCGCGTTGACCATGTTCACGGTCTGCGAATACTGCTTCATCAGGCCCGCCAGAACGGCGCCGGTGATCGGCTTCTGGTTGAGCTGCGCGGCGGCACCTTCGACTTCGATGGCGATCTTGGTGAGGTTGTCATGCGCGAGCTGGCCCACCAGCGAGCCGAGACGTTCGGCGAGCGCCATGTAGGGCTTGAGCTTGGGCGCTTCCTCGGCCGAAAGGCTTGGCATGTTGAGCGCGTTGGTGACGCCGCCGGTGGTGAGGAATTCGCCCATCTGCTCCGCGACCTGAAGGGCGACGTTGACCTGCGCTTCGGTCGTGCTGGCGCCGAGGTGCGGGGTGCAGATGAAGTTGGGGGTGCCGAACAGCGGCGATTCCTTGGCGGGTTCGGTCTCGAACACATCGAGCGCGGCACCGGCGATGTGGCCGGCATCCATCAGGTCCTTGAGCGCGGCTTCGTCGATCAGACCGCCACGCGCGCAGTTGATGATGCGCACGCCCTTCTTCGTCTTGCCGAGGTTCTCGCGGCTGAGGATGTTCTTCGTCTCGCTGGTGAGCGGGGTGTGCAGCGTGATGAAGTCCGCCTTGGCGAGGAGCGTTTCGAGGTCCGCCTTCTCGACGCCCATTTCGATCGCGCGCTCGGGGGTGAGGAAGGGATCGTAGGCGACGACCTTCATCTTGAGGCCGAGCGCGCGGCTGGCGACGATCGAGCCGATATTGCCTGCGCCGATGAGGCCCAAGGTCTTGCCGGTGACTTCGACGCCCATGAAGCCGTTCTTCGGCCAGAGGCCCTGCTGGGTCTGCGCATTGGCTTCGGGGATCTGGCGGGCAAGCGCGAACATGAGGGCGATGGCGTGTTCGGCGGTGGTGATCGAGTTGCCGAACGGGGTGTTCATCACCACCACGCCCTTGGTCGAGGCATAGGGGATATCGACGTTGTCGACACCGATGCCGGCACGGCCGATGACCTTGAGGTTGGTGGCGGCATCGAGGATCGCCTTGGTCACCTTGGTCGAGGAGCGGATGGCGAGGCCATCATACTCGCCGATGCGGGCGATCAGCTGTTCCGGGGTTTCGCCGGTGATGACATCGACCTGGCAGCCCTTTTCTTCGAAAATGCGGGCGGCGTTGGGGTCCATCTTGTCGGAAATGAGAACGCGGGGCTTGGTCATAGGGGATGTCCTTGGGAATCGGGGTGCAGACGGCCATGCCCCCGCCGCAGCGGGGGGTGCCGGGAGATCAGGCTGCAGAGGTGGCCTTGACTTCAGCCCAGGCCCAATCGAGCCACGGACCGAGCGCTGCGATATCGGCCGCATCGACCGTGGCGCCGCACCAGATGCGCAGGCCTGGAGGGGCGTCGCGGTAGCCGGCGATATCGTAGGCCGCGCCCGCCTTCTCGAGCAGGCCGGCGAAGGCCTTGATCAGGGCTTCATCTGCGCCTTCGACGGTGAGGCACACCGAGGTCATCGAGCGCGAGGCCGGGTCAGCGGCGAGGTGGCCGAGCCAGTCGCGTTCCTGCACGAGGGCATCGAGCGCGGCGGCATTGGCGGCGCAGCGGGCCTTCAGACCCTCGAGGCCGCCGACCGATTTGGCCCATTCGAGCGCGAAGATCGCGTCTTCCACCGCGAGCATCGAGGGGGTGTTGATCGTTTCGCCCTTGAACACGCCCTCGGTGAGCTTGCCCTTGGAGACGAGGCGGAACACCTTTGGGAGCGGCCATGCCGGGGTGTAGGTCTCGAGCCGTTCGACAGCGCGGGGGCCGAGAATAAGGACGCCGTGGCCGCCTTCGCCGCCCAGCACCTTCTGCCAGGAGAAGGTCGCGACGTCGATCTTGTCCCACGGGATATCGTAGGCGAAGACCGCGCTGGTGGCGTCGGCGAACGTCAGGCCCTCGCGGTCGTCCGGGATCCAGTTGCCATTGGGGACGCGCACGCCCGAGGTTGTGCCGTTCCACGTGAAGAGGACGTCGGTCGCAAAGTCGATGGCGGAGAGGTCGGGCAGCTGTCCATAGTCGGCGCGCACGATCGTGGGATCGAGCTTGAGCTGCTTGGCGGCGTCCGTAACCCAGCCCTCACCGAAGCTTTCCCAGGCAAGCGTGGTCACGCCGCGGGCGCCCAGCATCGTCCACATCGCCATTTCGAAGGCGCCGGTGTCCGAGCCCGGAACCACACCGATGCGGTGCGTATCGGGGAGCTGCAGCACTTCGCGCATCAGGTCAATGCACAGCTGAAGGCGCGTCTTGCCGATCTTCGAGCGATGCGAACGCCCGAGCACTTCGACGCTGAGTTTGGCGGAATCGTATCCGGGCGGCTTGGCGCAGGGGCCGGACGAGAAGTGAGGGCGCGCGGGTTTGCGCGCCGGCATTTGTGCAGTCATATAGTCTCTCCTTGCAGAGAGCACGCGCGGCGTTGGGACCGCGTGGCCCGGCGCCGTGCATAGTGGCCGGCGTGGATGTGTCAACCGATCATCGCACCGGGGTCTCCCTTAAGCTTGATCCTAATCGCAAATTAACTATCGGCGCGCCAAAGTGGGAGCATGGTCCGTTCGCTTGCCCTGCCGCTCGCGCTCACCCTGCCGGTGCTGCTGTCCAGCTGCGTCGGCGCACCGGAACCGGCACCGCGTCCGGTACGCACGGCGACCACCTGGAACCCGCCGGTCGCGCCGGAAAACCGCCTGTGTCTTGCCAATCTGAGCCAGAAATACGCGACGTTCACCCCGCTGCCGGACCAGTATTACGGCGCGGGATGCACGGCTCTGGGTGCGGTGCGGCTGACCTCGCTGCGCAGCGACAATGGCACGCTGCAGATCGCGAACCTCGGACCCGTCACCTGCCCGCTGGCGAGCACCCTGTCCGGCTGGGCGCGCTACGGCGTGGACCGCGCGGCCAGAGCCATCCTCGGCAGCCCTTTGGTGCGAATCGAAACGATGGGAAGCTATTCCTGCCGCAACGTGGCGGGCACCAGCCGCCTTTCCGCGCATGCCAGCGCCAATGCGGTCGACGTCAGCGGGTTCGTGCTGGAGGACGGCCGGCGCATCACCGTGCTGCGCGATTGGGACAGCGAAAGCCCGCAGATCCGCGCGTTTCTGGCGACGATCCGCGACAGCGCCTGCAAGCGTTTCGGTACCGTGCTGAGCCCTCAGTACAATGCCGCGCACCGCGATCATTTCCATCTCGAGGTAGGGGGCGGGCGGCCGTTCTGCCAATGATGCGCAGGCCCGCGGAGCGCCGCATATAGCTGCACTGCACACCCTATTAACATATCCTCACTTGCCCTTCTCAAGCGGATTTGTTGAGTAGCGTGCAGGGCTAGGTGGGACTGCCATGATTCGTTGTGCGTTCGCATTCGCGGGAGCGGATGCTTCTGTCTGTTTGCCGTTTGAGACGGGTCGTGGAGGCACGGCCTGATGCGCATGCGCAATTCGCCGCGCCGTCCGCAGGGATGGGTCGAATGGCCAACCATGCTGCTCGCAGCCACGATCTACGGTGGATGGTTTGCGCTCACCTATTGGCATGCCGCCATCCCCGGTGTGGTGCTGTTTCTCGTCGGCGGCTGGATCAGCGCCTGGCACAACTCGCTGCAGCACGAGACGATCCACGGCCACCCGACGCGCAGCCCGCTGGTCAATACGCTGGTCGGCTGGCCGCCGATCAATCTCTGGCTGCCCTATGAAGTCTACTACCGCAGCCACGTGGCGCACCATTCGACTCGCAAGACGACCGATCCCTTCGACGATCCGGAATCGAAATACGTCGCGAGCGAAGGCACCCTGCTGTGGTGGAGCGAGCGCGCGCAGCAGACGCTGCTCGGGCGCCTAGTGCTCGGCCCGGTGATCGTGGTCGCGCGCACGCTGGTGGAGGAACTGGCGCGGCTGCCGAAGGAGCCGGTGCAATTCCTGCGCGACTGGGTGCCCCATATGGCGGGCGTCGCGGCCATCGTGCTGTGGCTCAACTGGTGCGGGCTTGATCTCGGCACCTACCTCTTGTGCTTCGTCTACCCCGGCACCTCGCTCTCGCTGCTGCGCAGCCATGCCGAGCACCGCTCGGATCCCGATCCGGCGCGCCGCGCCGCGACGGTGGAGCGCGGCGGAATTTTCGCGCTGCTCTATCTCAACAACAACCTCCACGCCGCGCACCATGCCAAGCCCGATCTTGCGTGGTATCGCCTGCCGCGCTTCCATGCGGAGCGGCGGGGCAAAGTGCCTGCGGGGCCGGTCTATGCTTCCTATTTCGACCTGTTTCGCCGCTTCGCGCTGCGCCCGCACGATAAGTTGATTCATCCCGAATACCAGGCCAGATAACCGGGATGAGCGACTGGCTGGCCTCGCTGGGCATGTACGATCACCCGGCCCAGCGCGAAGCCAACGATGCGCTGTGGGCGTGGATGGCGGCACGGCTTGTGGCTGCGGGTGTACCTGATGTTCCGTCAGAACTTGCGCGGGACCGGGCGCCGCACGAGCTGTGGCCCGATCCGCGGCTGCTGTTCGGACAGGCCTGCGGCTATCCCTTCGCGCGGTCCCACAAGGACCACCTGCGCGTGCTCGCGGTGCCGCGCTATGGCGCGCCGCATTGCGAGGGGACGCGGCATTGCAGCGTGATCGTCGCACGCGCCGAAGATGCACGCATGGGGCTGGAGGACTTTCGCGGCGCGGTTGCAGCGATCAACGAGCCCGCCTCCAATACCGGCACCAACCTGCTACGCCATACGGTGGCAGAGCAATGCGGTCGGGGGGCGTTCTTTTCGGGAATGATCCGCACTGGTGGCCATATTGCCAGCATGCAGGCGGTCGTGGCGGGCGAGGCCGACCTCGCGGCGATCGACGCCGTGACATTTGCGGCAGCGGACGCCAGCTATCCCGGCCTGCCGGAGTCGCTCAAGGTGATCGCAGTCTCGCGCAAGGTCCCCGCCCTGCCCTTCGTGACCGCTCGGAATACACCGGAGGCGGTTGCCGAGTTGCTGCAGGAAGCTCTGCTGGCGGCGATGGCGGAGCCTGCGCTGGCGGAGGCGCGCGAGGCGCTGTTCCTGCTGGGCGCCGAACCCGTCGACGCCGCTGTCTATGACGAAGTGCTCGAACTGGAGCGGTTCGCGGACCTCGCAGGCATTCTGCGCCCGGAGCCCTGACGCCCGAGCGGCCCGGAACCCATCCTCAGGCCGCCATATCCCCCAAGCCGCTGGCTTCGATCCGCAGGCGCACCGCTTCGGCGGCATGGCGCGCGCCGAGTTTGCCCATCATCTTCATGCGGTGGATTTCGACCGTGCGCGGGCTGATCTCGAGCTCGCGGGCGATGGCCTTGTTGCTGCAGCCTTCGGCCAGACGATCGAGCACTTCGCGTTCGCGCATCGAGAGGCGGCTGATGCGCTGGCGGGCTTCCGCCGCGCGGGCGCGTTGCTGGCGCTGGGCATCGGCTTCGCGCGCGCTGCGGGCCACGGCTGCGTTGAGCGAGGCGATCTGTTCGGGCACCGTGAGGTAGTCCAGCGCGCCGGCCTTGATCGCAGAGACCACCGCGTCGATCGTCGGCGCCTCCGCAATCGCGATGATCGGCAGCCACTGCCCGGCGCGCGTCATGGCGGCGACGAGGTTGGATATGCCCTCCCCCACCGGCTCATCCTGCGCCAGGACCAGGCCGCCCGCCGGCGCATGGCTTAAAAGCTCATCCGCGTGGGCGTAGATTTCCGCATGATGCCCTGCGGCAAATGCGAGACGAGCGAGCTGGGCCCGGCGGGCTGAGTCGCTATCGAGGACATGGAGGGTGACGCGTTCGATCATGGGTTAACCAAACCATGATCCCCGCCCCTCGCGCCAACGAGGTTAGCTTCGTTCTGAACCCACAACGGTGCCTGCAAGCCGCTAAATCTACCAATTCCTAAGGGAATTACCCTCCGGAATGGACGCATTGGCCCCGCAATGGCGCTAAGTAGCGCTCCTTGGGTCAAGCCCGCAGCAGGAACCTATAAGGTTAAGGAATTTTCCTTAGCGGGAGCCACGTTAACGATATTGCGCGGCGCTCACGTCACCGTATCGTCGAAGCTGTAGTGCGGCAGCGAATGGAACGCCGAGCGCAGCGCCTCGCCCCAGCTCGAGGAGATCAGTTTGAAGAAGGGATCCTCAGCGGTGATCCGCTTCTGGTGCAGCGGCTCGAAATTGTCGCGCTCGATCACCATCAGGTCGAACGGCAGGCCGACCGAGAGATTGGCGGCCAGCGTCGAATCGAACGAGACCATGAGGAGCTTGACCGCGTCCTCGAAGCTCATGCCCTTGTCGTAGCCGCGCACGAGGATCGGGCGGCCGTACTTGGTCTCGCCGATCTGGAAGAAGGGGGTATCGAACGAGGCTTCGATGAAATTGCCTTCGGGGTAGATCAGGAAGAGGCGCGGCTCCATGTCCTTGATCTGGCCTGCGACAATCAGCGAGGCGGTGAAGCGCGGACCGTCCTGCCCGCCGGCGCCTTGCAGCCCGGAATCCTGCCGCCCTTCGATCACATCGCGCAGCAGATGGCCGACGATGGTCGCGATCTGGAACATCGTCGGCGCATCGAGGATAGAGGGACGCCGCTCGCCGGGGGCCTTGGTGCGTTCCTCGAGCTGGCTGATCACCGATTGCGTGGTGGCGAGATTGCCCGCGGTCATGATCGTGATGATCCGCTCGCCCGGCACCGACCAGGTGAACATCTTGCGGAAGGTCGAGATATTGTCGACGCCCGAATTGGTCCGGGTATCGCTCATCAGCACGAGGCCCTTGTCGAGCACCATCCCCACGCAATAGGTCATCGCCCCAGCCTCTCCGTACGCCTTCGCCTGGCCGCTCACTGTTCCACACGCTGCTGCGCGACGGCAAGCTTCACATGCAGTGTTTCGTCGTGAGAGCCGTATCGGATACCGGTGATCGGTGCTGCATCACGATAATCCCGGCCTGTGGCCACGCGGACATAGTGCGGATCAGGGGAAATGCCGTTGGAGACGTCGAAGCCGACCCAGCCGAGGCCTTCGACCATGGCTTCGGCCCAGGCGTGGCCGGCGTCCTGCTCGACGCGGTCCTTCATCATCAGGTAGCCGCTGACATAGCGCGCCGGAACGCCAAGCGCGCGCGCGGCGGCGATGAACACGTGGGCATGATCCTGGCACACGCCATGCCCGGCCGCGAGCACGGCTTCGGCATTGCTCGCCGTGTCGGTGTGGCCGGTGGCATAGTCCACCGCGCCGCGGATGAGCGCGGAAAGCGCGTGGAGCTTCTCCAGCGTATCCTGCTTGCCCGCGAGGCCCGAGACCAGCGCGCGCAGGCGCGGGCCGCTGGTGGTAAGTTCGGTCGGCTGGCGGAAGTGCCAGAGCGGGAGATAGCCGGCGTGATGACCGACAATGCCCGAATTGTCGTTGGTATCGACCACGCCCTCGCAGCGGATGGTCACTTCAGTGACGCCCGGCTCGAAGGCGATCAGGGTGACGTGGTTGGCATTCTCGTCGTCGTACTCGACCTCCCGCCGCGCGCCTTCGAGGCCGATGGTCCACGAGACGATCGACTGCCCTGCGCTCGTCTTGGGCGTCAGACGCAAACGCTGCAGCCCGCGCGCAGCGGGGGCGGAGAACGTGTAGTGCGTGGTATGATCGACCCAGAGCCGCAAGTGCCCGATTCCCTTAGTCTATGAAGCGATAGTCGTACTGGATCTGGTTGGCGAGCCGCGTGTTGCGATTGATGAACTGCGCGATGTACTCGTGCAGGCCCTGCTCGAAGATCGCGTCGATCGTCGTCTGATGGAGATCGCAGTCCGCCTCGCGCAGGATGGCATGGGCCTCGGTCTCGGAGCCATATTCGCGGGCGAGGTGAGCGAGATTGCTGCGCAGCTTGCCGTAACAGAAGGCGAGGGAACGCGGGAAGCGGCTGTCGAGGATGAGGAATTCGGCAATGCCGCGCGCTTCCATGCGGCCCGCGTTGAGCCAGCGATAGGCGCGCTCACCGGCGAGGCTGCGCAGCACGTTTTCCCACTGCACATTGTCGAGGCTGGAGCCGACGTAGGAAATCGAGGGCAGCAGCACGTAATACTTCACATCGAGAATGCGCGCGGTGTTGTCCGCCCGCTCGATGAAGCTGCCGATGCGCGCGAAATTGTAGATCTCGTTGCGCAGCATGGTGCCTTCCATCGCGCCACGCACCTGCGTCGACTGGCGGCGAATGGTATCAAGCACATCGCCGAGGCGGGTTTCGGTGACCGGGCGGGCGAGCAGATCGCGCATCTTGAGCCAGCTGTCGTTGACCGATTCCCAAACCTCGCGCGTGATCCCGGCGCGGACCATGCGGGCGTTGGTGCGCGCGAGTTCGCACATCGTGAGGACGTTGCCGGGGTTGTCCTTGTCGCGCAGGATGAAGTTG
>Ga0310345_10004927_pt1 | contig 11998 bp, 13 predicted proteins | sample HC15DNA20500_MG_FD_204667 | JGI IMG/M metagenome (GOLD analysis project Ga0310345, IMG submission 204667) | Marine microbial communities from station ALOHA, North Pacific Subtropical Gyre - HC15-DNA-20-500_MG | ecosystem: Environmental > Aquatic > Marine > Oceanic | place: Pacific Ocean: North...
ACTGCCGGACTTCGCAGAGGAACTCAACTACGGGGTCAATCTATCAACCATCTGAGGGTGGTATCAGGTTGGTGGGGTGAAGGTGCCCCATCAACCATTAAATCCGTATACCCTATTTTTATTCAACACCCGAAAAATTATGTGCTCGCAATTCAATATGAGACCATTTCGCGAGAAACCCAAAAATAAATTTGAACTAAATTGGCCACATCCTGTTCGGCATCCAGTTGGCGTCCACTCCCTTGCGTCGATGAATCTGCCCCGCGCCAAGGAAGATTAGGTAACAAAAAAAGATGAGATACTTGTTCCGTGAAGTTTTCTCCGTCGCAAAGCAACGAAACCCCAGAGGAAGACCATGAAAATCACGGTAGATCAGATCATCGAAAAATTCAAAGATGGGGCGCGCGTGCTGTTGCCTGACAATCCGGGAAAGCGTGCAATCATGCTTTCATGTGCTGCAGCAATTGCGGCCGGCACACTTGCACCAGGTCAGGTTCACGCCAACTCGGTTTCGATCGGCGAAGAAGGCGTCAGGGCAACAGCTCCAGCCGACGAAGCCAGCATCAGCAAAATGATGCTTGATCTTGAACAGGCAATTGATCAGCAATTTCCCGAGATGGCCGGCAAGATTACCATCTACAATTTCGCCAATACGATGGACGACAATATCGCTCACATTACCAATCGACTGGGCAAAAGCAGCGAACCGGTCGTTAACGCAATGGTAAAAGAGGGTTTTCGCGAGAACCGGTCATTTGAAGAAGCCATGCGCGAAGGCTTCAGCGACGCAACCAATCTCCGCCAGCACATTGCAGAAGTTGTTCCTTTCAACGCTGAAGGCGGTGAGAACGCTTGCGTTGTGTTCCCTTCATCAGCAATCTTCAACTTTGAAAACCATGATTACCCCAACATGGTTGGCGCAGGATATCTCGTTTCACTGGCAGTAGGCCATTGTGCCAATAATATGCTCTACGAGGCTGCCGAAACACAACCGGGCACAAGTCAGGCCGATCTGAAAGACCTTGCGACGGTCGCTGATTTAACGGCAGCAGACTGGAGTCATAATCTCGGCTATACCGTTAATTGGGAAAGCGCGGTATGGCAGCTTGAGTTTGCCAACAATCCGGAAGATATCCGCCGCAACAACGCAGATGCGATCGCCACGCACGCTGCATTGAACCATTACAGCGGCTACCGGAATGTGGCCACTGCGCCAGAACACATCACCTTTGACAATATTCGCGCTTCATTTGATCGGGCAGAGCAGACTTTTGACGTGCTGGCTTCGCGATCGGTTGGTGTCGATCAGGTAACGCAGTACAATTATGATATCGCGATGGAAGACATCCAAGCGAAGATCGAGGCGCACTTCTTTAATGAAAATAGCTTTGACGAAAAAGGTTATCGCGACTATTTGGCCGAACTTTCGGATATCCCCAAGTTCGCCAGCTCTCACGAAACGGTCGCTAACCATATGATCAACATTCTCGAACGACCCGAAGTTGACTTCGCGGGACGAGCCAATCGGAGGACCGAGAGCTTTGAGATGTCATATGCAAAACTCACCCAGTTGAGCACGGATCACCCTGAACTTGACGCCGAGGTAAAGGCCACTGCCGACAAATATGTCGATACCTTCGTCAGCCGGGCAATGCTTGAAACCAATGATAAAATCGACGAGTACCGAGCATTCGAGGCAGCTGCGAAGAATTACTTCGAACGCATATCAGACGATCCGGTCTATGCTGCCCAGGTCGCTGAAGGTGAGGCATCACTTTATGGGGCGGTCACAAGCGGGTTTATGCCATCTGATTTTGCCGCCAACGTCAAACCGAGCAACATGAACCTGGAAACCGATAACGATCCGACATCACCTGAAATCTGAAATCAGCCCCCCCACACCGGACCAACTAAGGCCGCTTCTGATGAGCGGCCTTTTTTTCCAATGTAGCTCACAATCGAAAGATTGGGTGACGCGAAACAATCTGTGATCGCAACACGCCACCCAATTCGGAATTACATTCTTGCAACAGGAGGCAACCCAAGAACGGCTTATTAGCCATGGGCTCATTCTACATCAATCAAAAAATATGACGGGGAATATTACTGCGCAACACAGGTATATTTCGCAGCGAATGGTTCACGTACATCGCGCAGAAAATCGTGAAGCAGCCCTAGTATCTCAAGTCACTTCATTGCAACCACCAGGGCCAATCATTGACGCGCAAGGTTTGATGTTGGCCATATTCTTGCCGCTCGACGCTCAAACGCTATAAGAAGGGTAAAATACAGAATTATGCCCTCAACACATATACGCTATTGATCAATACACAAAATAGACCATTATAGATAGATCAAAATTAGATACATAATACAATAAATTGAAACGAAAATGAGGACTGGTGTCATGACGGACAAGAAAACCACAGGTAAACCCAATATGCGCGGGAAAAATCGTGGGAGAGGGCCAAACGGAAAACCACATCCAGTCGATATTCATGTTGGAAAGCGATTGCGTATGAAGCGCACCCTATGTGGGCTTAGCCAGGGCGCAGTCGGCCAAGCAGTCGGACTAACTTTCCAACAACTGCAGAAATATGAACGCGGAGCCAACAGGATTGGGGCATCTCGACTTTACGATTTAGGCCAAGCACTTGGCGTACCAGTTTCTTACTTTTTTGATGACATGCCGGAAACCCTAGCAGAGACAAGCAGTGAAGCGAGACGGAACGCAGAACTGGGGCACACTGCCGAATTTGATGTCATGGAGAAACGAGAAACACTCGAATTGGTAAGGGCATATTACAAATTGAACGATAATCAGCGGAAAAGGTTATTTGAGCTGGTGAAAAGCATGGGCGTCACTGAAGACAATGACGACGGCAGCACAGCCTAGATTGTTACCTGCACAATTCACCCCTCAAAATATCGACATGCTTTGTTCGCAGAAGTCCGCAGGCATAATCGGTAACATGGTGTTGCCGATTATGTATTGACATACATAATATAACATAGTGTTATATTTTCATGTTCCAACATGTGAGATAACATTATGACCGTACTCGTGCTTTCGGCTATTTGCGTCCATGATTTCGCAAGCGGTGTACCACAGAGTTTTGTGGTTGATTTGCATCCTGATGACATCAAAGAATTTAAAGAATTGTCAAATGAAGTTGCCCGCTTGCAGGTCAGAAACATTGAAAAGCCATTCCGCGGAGGGCACTGGAGCGCCGATCTTGATGAAGATTTTGAAGCGCTATCAGACAAGGCGGCGATCATGTCCGCCGCTCGTTCAACATGCCAGGCAATTGACGCGCCAATCGTCCGGGTATTTACAGACAAGATCGCCTTCGAGGCCGTTCCCAAGCATTGCTCGGACCTTTTCACGGTGAAGACACCTTCTGTTTATCTCGACGCGCTTCAAGGCAATGAGACGCTTTTCGTCGGCGAATAACTCTTGCACAACATAACGTAAGGTATCGATATGAATAGCATCAGTATCATTGTGTCTGGCGGTGTCGTGCAGGCAGTTGAAAGTTCCAATCCAGATTTTATCGGCAAGCTTGTCCGGATCATCGACCTCGATGTTGAAGCAAGTGACGAACCCGAAGCCGTTATGGTCTCCGGATCGGCTCGCAAGGACGCAAATGTCTTTGACTGGCCAGTTGTTGCATCAACGGTTTATGTCGAATGGCCAAATACCCCGAGCGCGCAATCATGATCCGGGAATTCAGCTCAGGCAGACTTATCCGTGTTGAGTATGAAGTCGAGCTGCCAGCAGATGCCTCAAGAGATGAAGTGGACGCCTGGATCGGGTTTCACCTTGGAACAGGCCATAGCGGACTGACCGAAGATACCCCTTTGGCATTATTTGAACCGGAGCCATTTGCTGATCACTTCCTGCTGACCGACACCGGGATGAGGGGCATCACCAAGACGGTAGAGGTTGCAGGTTCACCCGGTCAACCAATCCGCACCAGATATCTTTACGAACGTCACAGAATAGCCAGCCAACACGCGACCGGTCGAACGCAACCAAAAGCGGGAAACGTATCTCCGGCCGGAGCCAAGTTAATCACTCTTGGAATGTTTGGCGATCTGACATCACCGTCGACCTGGCGTTTCAGACACGCAAAGCATAGCGATTATCGTCTAATTTGTCTGGGCCCTTTCTGTATTTGGATCGTTGAACCGGCAAACATGACAGGTAGAAGAAACAAACAATGAGCAAGCGATCAAAAGGGATGGGGGGCCATCAGTCAGCGCGAGCGAACAAGGATGAATGGCTCACGCCGCCAGCGCTGCTTCATGCCTTGGGTGAGTTCGATCTCGATCCATGTGCCCCGATTAAACGCCCCTGGAACACAGCAAAGACCCATTATACAGTCCTTGACGACGGGCTGCAGATGCCGTGGTTCAGACGCGTGTTTCTGAATGCGCCTTATGGAAACGCGCTGTGGCTATGGATGGAACGATTGGCGAAGCACGGAACAGGAACAGCGCTGCTGTTTGCGAGAACAGAAACAAAGGGCTTCTCCAAATGGGTATGGGATGAAGCCACTGCGATTCTGTTTCTTAAAGGAAGGCTTCACTTTCACCACGTAAACGGCGACCGGGCACCGCGCAATGCGGGAGCACCATCAGTTTTGGCAGCCTATGGCCAATATGATGCTGACATGCTGGTTGACAGTGGTTTGGAGGGCCAGTTTGTGCCCTTGCGTGTTCCCCGGATAATTGCGATCGCCTGGAACCCAACACAACAGAGCTGGCGCGAGATCATTGACCAGCTCACACAGGGAGAGGGAGGGACCGTCAGTGTCGCAAAGCTTTATGAACTGGTACGAGGACACCCCAAAACGGGATCGAACAAGCACTGGAAAGCCAAAGTGCGACAAACCTTACAGAGAGGTCCGTTCACCCCACTTGGCGAAGGGCGATGGAAAGCAAATACCTGTCAGCCGTGCGAAAAATAGAATAGGGGGCTCAGAGTTTATCTGGCCCCCTATTGAATTGGAATCGTCGCCAGCTTAAAGTGTCGGCTGGTCGTTTTCTGCCGGAGAGGACGGAGAATATTGAGACCGTTTTCTTGCGGTGACAACCGAGCTGATCTGGTCGGGAATATCCGATAGATGGGCTGCGAGAACGGACAGCTTTTCCAGCATGGTTTGCGGTCGAGCCTCATAGAGAGCCGGCAACTTTTTCTGAACGTGCACCGGTAATCTCGATAACGCCGCGTATGGGCAATCTTCCATCACAAACTGTACCCCGCGACGCAATTCATCTACGCGCAAGCGCATGTCATCAGCTTCGATATTCTTGACCTGAACAGCTTTGATCATGTCAGGCAACCCACACAGAACATAATCCCTGTATGTATCCTGACGGATGGCTTTGGACGCTTCGTGGTCACACGCAACCGCATGCAGGAGCCTCGGAAGGAAAGTATGAAGATCGTCGTAAGCGGCCTCGATGCTGTCTGCGTGCCCTATGGGACAATTAGTGTATTTTTGTGACCATGGCCAAGCCTCCGTGCCCGATATGCTAAAGCACCCGTCGCTGAATTTAACCGTCAGATGATCCACCCCAGACAGGCGATCTTTAACGACGATTTCTTCAATGGAACCGCAGACGCAGAACTCATTATGCATCGAAAATTCTTCCAGGGCCGACTGAATTGGTTCCGTAGCGAGGAAACCATTCCGACCACCAAAGGCAGGATACTCGTTAAGGGAAACGTCATCGCACAGCTCATCTTGTTCGGCGATGTATCCATCAATTTGCCGCTCGAATGCGATCAGCGCTAAACCGAACCAATTGTAGGGCGTCATGGTGTCGCTCAGATCGGCTCCAACGTAATCGTCGGTTGCGACCGTAACGATCTGTGCAGCAGCTGGCAAAGCTGAAGGCAACCCTGTCCACTGAAGATGCATTGGATCAACGCTGCCCTCCGACAGGGCATCTGAATAAATGGAGCAATCATCATCCAGCGCATTCATCTCAAACTGATCGGCAACATGGAAAATCTGAACAGTTTCACTTTTTGTGGCCAAGGAATTTTCACCGTGCTGATGAATATGTCCTACAACAAAACTGAACGATGTCCTGATGGCTGGCATCTTGAAGGACATGTTGCCATACAGCGGATATTGGGAAGTTACCATCATCGGAGAGGTCGTTTGAAGCAGCTCTTTGGCGGAATATACAAAATCCCCGCGCGCATCGTATGGGAAGACAGTTTTCATCATTTGGCCCGTTCGTGATTGTGTATCCTTCCCACAAGATTAACGTCAAATTATGTAACCAGATTTTTCATTATTCTGGCTCGGAACAATATAATAGATAATAAGATTGATATTTATTTTTGAGACGTATTTCTTGTGCGTTTAATTGAGCCAAGGCGCCGGTTGAGTGTCGCTCGTGAAATTCCTGTCGCATCCGCAATTTCGTTCACTGTCCCGCCGAGCGGGTCGTGCCACAGCTTTTCGGCGAGTGCCCAAGCCTCTTCATTCGTTTCAGCAACGGTTGGGCGCCCCCGTCCAGGCTGCCTGTTAAATCTAACGGGCGGATTGACAGGTGAAAATGCCTGAATTGATTGGCCGGAAAGAGCTTGATCAAGGGCCCTCAATAACTGAACGCGGATCGTCTGATCAAGAAATTCCATTGTCACTAAATAGGAACGCAAAGCCACAGACGGCTCCGCGCCGCCAGATCGATGAAGCATTCTCGACATATGGGTTTCCGTCACGCCGATATGGCGCGCAGCTTGACGATGCGAAATACCCAATGCTTTGAGACGCAATATTTCTGACGGATCACTCATTGAGGCTTTATGCCTTACCGAAAGTTTTACCTCAAGTTGATTTTTTGTATTGATCCGTTGTTTTACTTCATGTAAATGTTTTTGTATCAAAAATATCACATCCGGATAACAGCGAATGATCATCACGGTGAATTCTTTCTTCTCAGGCGCCGGTCTGTTTGACATTGGGCTCATCGAAGGGGGGGTTGAGATCAACAAGGCATTCGAACTCGACCAAAATGCTTGCGAGACTTATCGTGCGAACCTTGGAGATCACATTGAGCACTGTGATGTAACGCAAACGACTGTTGAGGATAACAGCCAGTGCCACGGAATGATTTTTACCTATCCATGTAATCGGTACTCAACAATCGGCGATATTCATGGCGTTCGCACAGGCGATGATCTGTTCGCTCATGCCCTTCGATTTATCGCAATCGGAGCTCCAGAATTTTACGTTGTTGAGAACGTCGTTGGCATGCGCGTCTTTCCGGTCGTCATGGAAGCAATGACACGGCTGAAGCAATACTACGTGCAGGTGTTCTGTCCGGTCCGATCTGACATGTGGCTGCCGCAGCGTCGCAATCGGCTGATCATCATTGGCACCAGACGCCCATTCAATGTTCGGCCGCCTGAAGGACTTCGCAGAATGCGCTTAAGCGAAGTTTTTGAAGAAGGTGCGTGCATAACAGTACCTGGATCTGTGTTGGCCCGACTAAATGGTCAATACAGGGATCTTCCAATTATTTCCGATCCCGCCAATGACGATATCGCGCCGACCGCGGTTGCTCATTACGCCAAGGACAAGTCAACTCGACTGATTGTCGACAAGTCCTACCCGCTCGGTGTCCGGCCTTACACGGTCAGGGAATATGCTCGCCTTCAGGGCGTACCTGACTGGGTCCAGTTCCCGGTGTCCGATACGGAAGCATATCGCCAGATTGGCAATGGAGTGTCTGTCCCCGTCGGAATTTGGGTCGCCAAGGAAATGACCCGATACATGAACCAATCGTCGCTTAACCCACGTCTATCCATGTCCTAACTCAACGAGGATCAACTATGACTTACATCGCGAAACCTAAACCGCCTGCCGTCAGAGACCAATCTGCAATGGACGAAGTTCCGGTTCGGCACGCGACATACGGAGTGGCAACGCTTTACCGATCGAAGCCTGGAGCACAAGAAGGAACAATGCAGATCAACAATTTAAGGCTCACAGGCTTCCGACATGAGGGTTTGTTTTATTCGTTTATTTCAGACGAAGTTGGAGCTGCCTGTTACCGCCTCAACGATACTTTCATCGCGGCCGACGGATGAGATGTCATGACATTCATTTCATCCGCGGCCCTCGCAGGTTTCGAGGACATCCCAGCATCAACAGTGACTGACGGAAGCTCCTTCTTTTCTGCCGAGGAAATCGACGTCAACCAATACGATCATATCGTCCTTTGCATGTCTGGGGGAAAGGACTCAATTGCCTGCCTTCTTCATCTGATTGATACGGGAACCGACCTGGGCAAAGTGGAACTTTGGCATCACGAAGTCGACGGCAGGGAGGGATCGACCTTGATGGATTGGCCGTTCATGGCTGACTACAATCGTCAGCTGGCAAAGACGTATGGATTGCCAATCTACTTTTCGTGGTTGGAAGGCGGTTTCGAAGGAGAAATGCTCAAGGAAAACGGCCATAGTCGACCGCACTGGGTCGAAACTCCATACGGGCTGATCAAACTGGACCGGGACACCAAACGCGCAAAGCCCGGCACACGCCGTAAATTTCCGCAAGTGTCGGCCAATCTTCAGACCCGTTGGTGCAGTTCGGCATTGAAAATTGATGTCGGTCGTCGAGCGCTCAACAATCAAACCCGATTTGACGGTAAAAAGGTTCTCTTCATTACTGGTGAAAGACGGGAAGAAAGTGCGAACCGAGCCAATTACAATCAACTTGAACCACATGCCTGCGACCGCCGTTCCGGACGTAAAGCCCGACACGTGGACACATGGCGCCCAGTCTTGCATTGGCAAGAAGATCGGGTATGGGATGCTCTCAAACGGCACGGTGTCATTTCTCCGATCCCTTACCGGCTTGGCTGGGGGCGATCATCTTGCAGGAAGTGCATTTTCAACTCCCCCGTAATCTGGGCAACTTTGAACCACTATTTCCCGGGCAGCATTGATCCGGTCGCCAATTACGAAACTCTCTTCGGCACCACGATTAGCCGCAACAGGAAAAATGTCGTTGAACTCGCCAACAGCGCTAGGCCTATCGAAATCAATGATCGGGAGGCTTTATTGCAAGCCACCCGATCAGACTATTATCTCCCAATTATAGGCTCTGCCAGCACATGGCTATTACCACCCGGCGCCTTTGAAAAGTCCGGATGCGGGCCGTCATAGTCATCATTTCTGAACGAAGAGCAGCAGGAAAATCATAGATGTCCGGAAGGCTTCCTTCACATAATCAGCTGGTTCTACCTTTATTGAAAGTTTGCAATGAGGCAGGCGGCCGCATCCACGCACAGGATGCATACGCAGCGATTGAAGAGAAACTGTCTTTAACGCCGGCCGCACTCGAAATGACAGTGCGCGGCGGCGGAAACTCGACAGTATCCAAGTTCCACCAAAGGGTCAGATGGGCCCGACACCATGCTGTTGAAAGCGGTTTTTTGCAGTCTTCATCGCGAGGTGTGTGGGAACTGACAGCTGCAGCTGAAGATAAACTCTGCCGAAATCAAACTGGTATCGTTTTTACGATCTGGGAGACTGAGCTGGGGCAAGTTCTATGGGGAACTGCCGAGCAGGCGGCTGCAGTAATCGAACCCGGCAGCATCGATCTGGTCTACACGAGCCCACCTTATCCGCTACTTCAACCCAAAGAGTATGGGAACCTGAACAGCTCAGATTGGCTCAAATGGATGGGTGATTTGGCGGAGCAATGGTCAGGTCTTCTCGCAGATACCGGAAGCCTGGTCGTGAACATTGGTTCGATCTCCATGGCAGGAAAGCCTTTCAAAGACCCCTATGTTGCTCGTTTTGAGATCGATTTGATTGATCGACTTGGTCTGAACTTGGTCGACGAACACTTCTGGCACAATCCCGCCAAGCTGCCGGGGCCCGTGCAATGGGTTTCCGTCAAGAAGAAGCGCCTTAAAAATTCGATTGAGCATTTGCTCTGGTTCGCCAAGTCAGAAGACTTCAAGTCAAACAACGACAACGTTCGTGAAGCTGAGTCACGTCACACAACTAGGTTCCGGAAAAATGCACTTGAGAGTGGCAAGGGGCTCGGACGTCGTCCCGGGGGTTCAGTTGCCGGCAAAGGCTTTCTGACATCTGATGGGACTTCAATTCCGTCAGTTCTTCAGGTGCAAGCTCATGAAGGCCCCCATAGCGCATATCGACGTGCATGTAAGGAGCATGACATCAAGCCACATCCGGCCATTTCTCCGCTCGCATTACCGGATCGGTTTATTCGCCTCACCACTGAACCAGGCGACCTTGTCTATGATCCGATGGCTGGCTCTCTCGCCACTTGTTATGCCGCGGAACTGCTTAAACGTCGCTGGATTGGATCGGAACCCTCAGCGCATTACATCGCTGGAGGAACACTTCGATTTGGATATTGAGCTATCTGATTAGGCGAGATGCACACCAAATTATTCGGGGTATCAGATATTTTATCTAGTCTAGTGTCGAGCTCAAAATTCAATGAAGGTGCGAAAAAATGATCTCTTATGAAGTTAAAATTACCCGTCAGATGCTGCGTGACAACAAGGACATTCTTTTTGTGTTTGGCGACAATCTGATTCGTAGAGGTTTGGGCGGCCAGGCACGCGAAATGCGGGGCGAGCCGAACGCTGTCGGCATCCCCACAAAGCGGCTTCCCTCAATGGAACGAGAAGCATTCTTTACCGACCATGATTTTGAGGTATGGCGAGAACATTCAGCCAAAGACTGGGGCAGGCTGATGACCCATGTAAAGCGGGGTGGAAGGATTATCATTCCTGCGGCAGGGATCGGTACAGGCTTGGCTCGTCTTGAGGATAATGCGCCTAAGATTGCCAAAGCTATCCATGATGGGATTGCCGTGCTTGCCTCTTTAAAGCCGGATCAGGACTTAGCTGCTATCGAAAACGAACCTTCACCATTTTGATATTTATCGTCAGTAGCTGCAACGACATCACACCTTTGCCAAGCAAATTTGCAGCATCTAACAACATGCTCGATGTTTGATTTGTGTTCAGGTGAATGCTGAGGGTGTTATTGACGGGTTATAATATAGGGTTAAGGAGGTTTCATTGATCCAAAAAGGTGTTATTTTACAAATGTTTACGTCTTAAATCTAGAAGCCGTGAATAACTGATACCCCGCACAGAAATAACTGTTCCCCCGCATTTTTATTCCTGAAACCCCGAAGGATGCCGTTGTCGGTGAATTTTTATCCACAGGTTGGTTTTTCAAAGGGTGTTAATAAACGTGTTATTGATAGTGTTACGCAATATCTGGTCTTTTTGATGACTCGGCAGTTTTAGGGAAGAAATGAATGCCATTCTTGGACAAAAAATATCTGAAACCCCGAATCAAAATATCTGATCCCCCGCAGGACTATATCTGATCCCCCGAATCACCAGCAAAAGTTATCCACAGGAACCTTTTCTTGGCTGAAGAGAGGCAGTTTCTGCTGCCATTGAACTAAAACTACCGGGCATTTCATCAGTGATGAGGAATTTGCAACTTGTCGAGAACGGTAGCAAAATCCTGAAAAACCCTTGATAATACTGGAATCTTTCTCACTCCACGGCACTTTAAATAACTGATCCCCCGCATTAATAGCCGATAAATAACCGATCCCCCGAAAGCTTTGTCGGGATAGGGATTGCAATGATCATCTCTAAAGATTGAGCAATGTGATGCATGTTCTGGGCGAGCGAACGTGTCGGATCGATGTCGTCATGTTGGCGCATATGTCAGTTTACGCGTCAGCTAGGCTTTTCCATCACAAGAAAGATATCCGATCCCCCGCAACATAACTGATCCCCCGTATGGTATCTAATCCCCCGAAGAATAACTGATCCCCCGTATGAGCCTTGCTAACCGTTTGGCTCTGAGAAACATGAGCTCACAAGCGCAGAATTTTACAATCGGGCTGTATTTCCTGTCGCAGAACAGAGAAACAGCGTTGAATTAGCCTGGTGACGGATT
>Ga0310345_10004928_pt1 | contig 11995 bp, 8 predicted proteins | sample HC15DNA20500_MG_FD_204667 | JGI IMG/M metagenome (GOLD analysis project Ga0310345, IMG submission 204667) | Marine microbial communities from station ALOHA, North Pacific Subtropical Gyre - HC15-DNA-20-500_MG | ecosystem: Environmental > Aquatic > Marine > Oceanic | place: Pacific Ocean: North...
CATCTTTAATTGGCCTCTGTCTGACCAGTTTGTCGCAGACCTGTAATTCCCTGACCCAGAGCCCGTTTGTACAACCAGAGATCACCACCGTAAGCCAAGCTGCGAAACCCTTTTTCCAACATGGTCCGACCTTCATCAATCTGCATGGCCATGAATCCGGCTGCTTTGCCGTGTCGCTGGCAAACGGCGGCCACGTGCGCTATTGCCTCCAGATACTGTGGATGGTCAAACTGCCCCGGAATGCCCATCGAATTAGTCAGATCGAAGTGGCCAATCCACAAAACGTCGATTCCGTCCATGGCGGCAATTGCGTCCGCGTTCTCAACCCCTTCAACTGTTTCGATCTGTGTAATCAACAAAACGTTGTCATTAGCAGTGGACATTTTAGCCAGAATGTCACCTTCGCTGTAGTCATCATGTGCTACGCCAAAAGCGGCGCCCCGTTTTCCCATCGGCGGGTATTTGGCCGAATCGACGATCACCTGTGCCTGATCTGGAGTACTGACCATTGGCACCATTAAGCCCATAGCACCTACATCCAGAGTGCGAGCGAAGAACTGGTATTCGGTGGCCGGCACACGTACCATCGGAACGATCTCTACCGCCCGTGATGTCGCCATTAAAGAGCGGATGGTTTCGATACTCCAGCCAGTATGCTCCATATCGTAAATAATGAACTCCGCACCTGCACCTGCTGCCAGGTGGGCAATGCCAGAAGTATTAAACTCAAAGACCATAGTACCAATGGAAACACCTCCCTGTAATAAGGCTTCTTTAACCGGGTTATGTCTCATATTTTTGCTCTCCGTTATTTGATAATATTGTGGGTCTGGTCTGAGGGGTCAGTCTAGCTCAATCGGCCAACTGACGCCGTCTACGCTGAAATCGGGGATGATCGACCGCCTGGTGGTTAACGACGTTTTCCGGTATCCGACCGCGGGCTACATCGACGAGGCTCTGGCAGGCACTTCGACCGTTGCCCAGAAAACACTCGTCGGTCCAACAGATGGCGTGCGGCGTGACGATCACATTCTCCATAGACAGCAGCGGATTGGTCGGGTCTACCGGTTCCTGTTCAAAGACATCCAGGCCCGCGCCTCGTATCTTTCCTTGTTGCAACACCTGGATTAAGGCCTGCTCGTCGACGATCGGCCCACGGGCGGTGTTAATCAGGTAGGCGCTTTCTTTCATCAAGGCCAAACGATCAGCATTGATCAGGTGGTGTGTTTCTTCGGTTAAAGCGCAGCTAATACTGACAAAGTCAGACTGGTGTAGCAGTGTTTCCAGATCGACCAATTCGGCACCGACCGCACTGGCCTGCTCCGCTGAGCCGAAGGGATCAGAAGCCAGCAAACGCATATCAAACGGTTGGGCCAGAGTCAGGATCTCTCGACCAATATTGCCCAGGCCAATAACACCGAGGGTTTTTCCCGTTACTCCTGAGCCCATGTAGTCGAGTTTGTCCAGCCAACGACCGTCACGGACAAGTCGATCCTTGATCAGAAGTTTGTGGCTGAGTGCCAGCACGTAGGTAATAACAGAAACGGCTACTGGCCGTCGCACCCCATCAGGTGTAATGGTTAGAATCACGCCCTGCTCGGTGCAAGCAGGTACGTCGACGTTATCGTATCCGACACCAAATCGGGCCACAACCATCAACTGTTCAACATCGACCAGCGTTTGTGCTGCCACACGTGTTCCTAACACCAGCAGGCCATCGTAGCCAGCGATGTTATCCGGGCTCAAGATAGATTCGCGATGAGGTAGAAACTCCCAGTTGATGCCCTCTGCGCTCTCGAGTACATCTAAACCAATATCGCCAAACCCAATTGATCCATCTGGGTTCAGGAAGTCTCGAGTCAATCCAACCCGAAATGTTTGACACATTTTTTCTCTCCTATCAGATCCGTAACTTTAGCCTGGATAGCTAGAGGGTCAGGATCCCTCCTTCGACTAGCATCGGTGCACCTGTCATATATTTGGACTCGTCTGACGCCAGGTAGACGGCAGCCCAAGCGATGTCCTCCGGTTCACCGATACCGAGCGGATGCATATCCCTAATCTCTTCTTTGACCGCTTCTGGATCGTCTTGTTGGGCTAAAAACTCGGTAAGAAGTTCGGTATTGATAGTACCAGGACAGAGACTGTTAACCCGAATCTTTTCTGGCGCGTAGCGAACGGCCATACTGCGTGTCAAATGGACCACCGCAGCCTTAGAGGAGGTATAGGCCGGATGCATAGGAAAACCGACGAAGGCCGACTCGCTCCCCATATTGATAATAGATCCACCTCCTGCTTGCCGCATCACCGGAATCACTGCTCGAGAGACCAGGTAGATACTCTTGACATTGACCTCATACTGATGATCCCAGTCGTCTGGAGTAATCTGCTCAATCTCACCCACCACAGCAATTCCGGCATTGTTGAACAGTACACTCGGATAGCCAAATTTGGAAACCGTCTGGTCGACCGCCTGTTGGATCTCCTGGTCTTTGGTGACATCGCAGAGGCAGAATACGGCTTTTCCACCAGCCGATTGAATACAATCTACAACAGTGGTTCCACGTTCCTGGTTGATATCCCAAACCGCTACTGCCGCTCCTTCTTGGGCAAATAACTCGGCACTTCTGGCACCGATTCCACGTGCCGCTCCAGTAATAATTGCCACTTTATTCCGTAACCGATCCGCCATCTCGAAGTTCCTCTTTCTATATAAAAGTTCTATTTCTGCAGTTAACTGATATGAACATAAACGCATACTAGCACGAATAGAACTTAGACTCAAGGTCAATCTGCTGCGACCCGGTCCGAGCTAACTTTGATTGCGCCAGCCTGAACTAATTGGCTATAATGTGAAAATGAGGTTGGTTGCCATCCTGCTACTTCTACTCTTACCGATCCCGGTTCGGGCTGTCTCAATAGATCGTAAAACTGTAGGCAAAATTGGCTTCGCCCTGGTTTTGACCGGTGTTGCTATTGGTATCAAATACCTACAACACCGAGATCGAATCGACTTACAACAAAAACGACGAACGCTAATGTTGTCAATAGCTAGAGAAGGAGTAGAAAAGGAAATAGCGCGGTTTAATCGGGGCTTCGATCACTGGTGTATTGAATATTACGGCCCTGCTCGGATTCAACTGCGTGATGGTGTTCTCCAAACGACACGGAGAGAGAAATTAACGGACGGTTTATCACCATAATTGATTCTATTTGTAGATCGATTTAGAAGGTATCCGCTATGTATGTAACTGGATTATTATCAGGATTAACCCGGATTCAGCAAGCTAAATCGCTGCGGGTCTCCTCATGGGATATGACGGGCAGGAACAACGATGCCTGGAATATCGGAGCGGGTGAAACCCGTGTTCTAGCCAAACTAGAAGGGCCTGGCTGCATTAACCACATTTGGATGACACAGCCAAACGGCTATCGTTCAGTGTTGTTGCAAATCTACTGGGACGATGAGCCACATCCGAGCGTGGTTTGTCCCCTCGGTGATTTTTTTGGACTGGGGAACGAGATTGTCAACTCTTACGACTCGTTGCTTTTTTCAGCCTCTACAGCCCGGAATAACGAGTTTAACCAGGGGTGCGCACTCAACAGCTATGTACAAATGCCCTTTAATAAGTCAGCGCATATTGAGTTAGTTAATCAAGGAACAGAGGGCCATCGCCAATATTTTTACATCGATTATGAGTTGTACGACCAACCACTCGACGACGATGTTGCCTACTTCCACGCGCGGTTTCACCGCCGAAATCCATTTGGTGGGTGGGGGCATGAAATCCGTGTCAATACCCCGGAAGCCAATATCGCGAATCTGGAACGTGAGGCCTGGGAGAATAATTACCTAATTCTCGATGCCGCTGGATGTGGTCACTACATCGGCTGCAACCTTTCAGTGACCAATTTTCAGGGCACCTGGTGGGGTGAAGGCGACGATATGATCTGGGTTGATGGCTACAAATGGCCACCTGACCTACACGGTACCGGGTCTGAAGATTATCTCAACCAGGCTTGGGGAATGCAACCTAACGCTTTTGCCCATAATGGATCTTCAATTTTTGAGCATCATACTGAGGGCTACCAAACCAGCTATGTATATCATCTGGAAAACCCGGTCCGGTTCGAGAAAGAAATTCGGGTAACGATGGAGCATGGGCATGGGAATCATCTGCGAAACGAAATGTCGTCTACTGCTTACTGGTACCAACTTGAACCACATCATCCTTTCGATGTGCCACCAGTTGAACAGAGACGCCCCGTACTGAAAGGTGAAAACGGCGAATGGGTCCTCGATTTGTCAGCACAAACTTCCCCCAACGACCTCCTACTGAACGAAGAAATGAAACAGATGAAGCAACAGTGGATAGAAAAAACATAATCTTTCGCCACTTCGCTTTCAACGATCTAACTCCCAATTAAATTGGGGGTATGCTTTATGGATAATACCTTGGAAGAAAAAGAAAATTGGCAAGAGCTAAACGACTGTCCGCCAGACGATACGGTGTCTTTACCCTCATCGACTGCAGGCGAAGAAAACGCTGAATCAGAAGAGGCTCCGATCCTCAGACAGCCTCAACCCGAAGATGATGGCGGCCTTGACGAACAACCAGAAGGTGAAGTTGGTGATGAAGCGATAAAGTTAGCTGAAAATGATGAACCAGACGAGCAAGAAGGGCCTTCGGGTTCCGTGCACTTTGGTGTAATCAATCGGTTATTCGACTTTGTCGAACGGTTTGAAGAGGCTGAACAGCACAATGTGGAAAACACATCTGCCATTGCCAACGACGTTTCTGGTGGTCAAGAAAAACCTGCGATCCTGGAACACCCGATGCCGACCGGTGAGTCGAAACTGATATATACCCTTCAGTTGCCTGAAATTACTGAAGTCGATGATGAAACTAAAAAAGAATCAGATAACCAGGGCTCGTCGGCCAATAAGGCTAATGTTTTAAAGGGCTTACCGGATTTACTTCTGTTGCATTTTTGGATCGGACTGAGAGACGGCATCGACTTTGAAACCGAAGAGACAAAACCAGACGGAGCCAGGTTTTCTATTGAGGTTTCAACCCCACAAAATCCGGCGCTGCCAATACCAGAGAGACGGTTTGAGTGTTTTTCCGATACTTGCGCTTGGCAAGAACACCAGGTTGACCTAACCGACCTAGCCGGTCAAGAGGTCCAGATCTGCTTTATTACTCATTGTGGCGAAAACGGTAATACCAATTACGATTGGGCTTTATGGGGAGATCCCAATCTATTTCGATTAAAACAGACCGAAACACCAGAAGATCTGATGGCGGGTTTAGCAATCGGAGTTTCGTCCAGTGAAGATTCCCCTATTGTCCAAACATTTTCCTGGGATAAATTTCAAAAGGCAAAGGTTGCCGTTTCGGAGATCGAGCAACAACTAGTAGCGATATTGAATGCACCAATCGAAGAAATGGTGTTGTATGCTGAACAACCGAAAATCGTAATTAAACAGACTTCGACCCAGGATGCTTTAGTTTGCGCTAAGCGAGACTTTAACTACCAATGTACCGTCGAAAATCGGGGACGCGTACCTATCCGGCCTCAAAATCGATCCAGCGTTGCGATCAGTAAGTTAAAACTCAGACGTGGCAAAGGCACACAAGGGATTAGAGCTTTAGCCCCTGGTGACGAACATACGCTATCCTGGAATATCCGGGGGGTTGGAAAACCTGCTAAGGCCAATGTCGAGTTTTCCTTGCGTTATCGAACGGCGGAAAAACTACACCGCGATATTGTCGGATCACAAGTACAAGTTCAAGAGGCTATGCCTCGTTTGTCACCACAGATGGCAACGGAACTTCGCACCTATCAGGTGGAGCGACACGTCGTTACCGAGAATCAGAATTTGCGAGCCGTCTTTGTGCATGGTAGCAAAGGATTCGAGTACGTAGCCTTTTATGTAACTAAGAACGGCACCTATTATCAGGTGGCGGTCAGTCGCTCTATCTCCGAAATTCGCTACCGTTCCCCAAACAGTGGTGAAACAGAACGATTGTCAATTATGCCCAGTACGTTTATTCTTTCCGGCAATAGTATTGGAGATTCATCGGTTATCTTTTCTGATGAGGTAGAGGATACGAAGGGGGCAATTTGGAATTTTGAAGGTCGATTTACCCTGTCAGCAGAAGGAACCCGAATCCAAACGGCCTACACGCTTAGCTGCAGTCAGGATCAACAACTATTGCATTTTCAAGGTATAATGCTTCATGTAGGCGAAAAAAACTTTGGGTCTGCTAAATCGTCTGCACTATTTCCAGGTCTCGAATTTCTGAAAAGAGATGAAGTCTCATCCAGTACCCGGGATTGTGCGCCACCAATTAATAACCGGCTCGCCCCCCATCCTCATAAAATCACTATTCCGTTGATGGCAATCGAACACAAAAACACGCTGGTAGGCCTAATCTGGAACGGCCTGCAAGGATGGGATGGCCAAAACCAACACCCCGGAGCTGTATTCTCTTCGCCTAACCGACACGAGCGGCAGGATAATCACCTGATGGGACTGTTCGTGCCAACTGCGGTTAGTTGGATGCCAGAAAACAGTCTGGAGGCGACGACTCCCTACCCATTAAGTTCGCAGAATTACCTCTCATTAAGAGCAGAAATTGTGTTAGATGGTCAGGCTACCTTGCTCGATATTATCGATCACTGGATTGATGCCTTCGGCAAGCCGAGTATCCAAAAACCACCGCGGGAAGATCTAGAAGAATTGGCCTTGTCACGTCATGCCTTCTTGAAAACCGTATGGGATGAGGAGAAACGACAATCTCGGCATTGCGTCGGCTCGCCTTCTGTCAATGCGCCGGGATTTGCCACTTTACTCTGGTTCGACTATCTGGTAACTCAAGATCAGTCAGCGAAAGAACACGCGCTGGAAATCGCTAAAAACACAATCGAGGTGGATGGTAACTATGGCCTGGTCTCCGAGGCCGGATGTCACATCTTGAAGTGGGAACTACCTTTTTATTACGGTAGACTTATGCCGTCTATAGACCAACTCAAAGCGCGGATCCAAGACTTGATGGTACATCAGTCGGAGGATGGCAGTTGGGGATTTCATCCGACCACCGACCGGACACGAACACTGGGTCAAGAAGGCGAAAACGTTGTTGGAACAGAGGCTCTCAATGCGTACAAGTTGCTGAAATATGCCCGGATCACCAATGACCAGCAAGTGCTAGATGCAGGTTTAAATGCGCTCGCTTTTATGGAACAGTTCATTGTACCGCGTGGGGCACAAAGTTGGGCGTGCCCTATTCAGGAGCCGGACATTCTGTCTGCTGCCTATGCCGTCGGGGCAAGTGTTGAGGCTTATCTCATCACACAAGAAGAGGCGTTTCTGGAACAGGCTAGTTACTGGGCCAAAACAGGTCTACCGTTCCTCTATTTCTGGTATTTACCGGACCGCCCGGCCATGCAATTTGCTTCGATTCCGGTTTTCGGAACCACCTTCCACACCCATTCCTGGTTCGGTGTTCCCGTACAGTGGTGTGGACTAGTTTACGCTTATTTTCTCCAACACCTAGCGCCACATACCGATTCCTTCTGGCAGCAGATCGCTGAAGGGATTCTGGTTAGTGCGATGCGTCAACAGTGGACGGAGGGTGAGTTGAAAGGGACCTATCCAGACGGCTTTTACAACTATTGCTCCGACCGGCGCGGGCCACACCTGAATCCAGAAAATATCCTGGTCAATATGTTTGCCTTGAGGGATCTGGATCCAGATATTTCGACCGGCGTGATCCATTGCCGTAACCTGCGGTTACACGTCAGCAGCGGAGCACGGGTCGAGAAGATTTCCACCACCGAAAACGGAAGCCTCCACTTCCGGTTGCGGTATGTGCAATTTGAAACCAGTTATAGCCTGATTGCAGGTCTACCATCCCCACCTCATTCCCTTCACGTCCGGGATGGCGAACCAATTCCAGCGGTTACAGATTTAGATATATTGGACAGTGGACAATCCGGTTGGATTTACCGACAAGCAGATCGCCTACTTTTCGTCCGCTGCTACCATTCAGTAGGTACAGTCGATTTCGAATTATCCCCCGACCTATCAGATTTCCCTGAGCCTGCTCTGTTGGGACCACCGCTAGAACAGGAATCTATTGAAGGGAAAATCCATTCAGAAGAAGAGTAGAGCGTAGTCTCAATTGCCAACGCTCAGTAACGCCATGGCAATTGATGCTTGAGAATTGAAATAGTCGCTTAGTCAGTGATGACCCTGTCGGCTCGCATTCGACCAATCGTTTTGTCTAGGGCTTCGGCGGTCAGAGCTATGTCGTCCTCTGTGTGGGCAATGCTTGTCATGCCTCCGCCCGGTGTCATGTCCACTCCATGGAGACGAAGTCCAGCCTGTAAGTGCGTCTCTAATTCAGGCGAACTTGCCCCTTTTAACTGACGATAATCCCAATCGTAGGGATCGAACTTAGACATCCCGTCCGTTGATGTAGCGCGAATGTCCGCTCTGCCATGTCCCAACAGAAATCGGAGGGCCGAGAACTCCCCATAAAAGACCCAATCTAAACCGTGTTGGTCGACCACCGAATTGAGTGCCTGACGCAGTTGAACCGCCATTCGATTGGCAAGGCTCTGCGGTTGACCTGTTTGTGCCACTTTTAGCATTTCGATTCCCGCGCAAGCGGAAAGTGGATTGGCATTGAACGTCCCCTGATGAGGCATACGCTGAGGGCTATTTTTTGAAATCAGATTCATGATCTCAACCGAGCCGACGACGGCTCCACCCGGTAACCCGCCGGCCATGATCTTAGCTAGAGTCGTTAAATCCGGCCAAACATCATAGTAGGCTTGTGCACCGCCCGGGGCGACACGAAAGCCGGTAATTACCTCATCGAAAACTAGTAAAACCCGATGTTCTGAGGTCAGTTGACGGAGAAAGCGAAGAAACTCACCGTTGGTCGGAATTGCACCAAAAGATCCCCCTGTCGGTTCCAGAATTACCGCCGCAATTTGGTTGTCAGTCGCTAGTAGATTAGCTAAGGCTTCAGGATCGTTAGGTGGGCAAACATGGGTCATGGCCGCAGTACTGGGAGGGATACCGGCGATCGGCTGATCATAGGGCGGTGAATATCCCTGGATTAGACTGTCGTGCCAGCCGTGAAAGTGTCCGGCGAACTTTACGATCTTGTTCTTTCCAGTCCACAACCGTGCCAGTCGAATCGCCATTTGCGTAGCTTCAGTGCCGGAATTGGTAAAGCGGATATGTTCTGCTGAAGGTACCAGGTCGATAATCCGTTCTGCCCACTCCAGTTCCAGTCGATGGCAGGCACCATAGTGCGTACCGCGCTGTATCTGCTGGGTAACTGCCTCCACGATATTGGGTGGGTTGTGTCCCAGCAACAATGCACCATGACCCGACCAGTAGTCGATCAGCTCATGTCCACCAACTGTCCATTTGCGTGAACCCTGTGCTCGGTCAACGTAGATCGGATACGGATCCGCATAACGGATATCGTGGGTCACGCCATCGGGAAAAAGCGACTGAGCTTGCTGCTTGAGTTGAAAATCCGGAGAAAAGGTTTGACGGTATTGTGCTAAAATAGTGGGCATCTATTTCTCTCCAATCAGCTTTTGCCAAGAAGCAGTATATAGTGCTTCTCCATTTCGATTGTACCACGATTAACAGGTTCGAACAATACCATTTGGACCGTTAAAACTGCCCCCGTAATAGGCTCAGTTTCAAATCAGCGTGATGTCGTAGCGACGATTTCCGCAGGGCTGACAGACCGAAAGCAGCAATCTCACCAGCAGAGGCCAACTGAATTGAAAATCGCTCTGAGTTAAATAGCCCAGTTGAACCGGCTACGACTTTAGTTCTGGTCATCTCATGACCTGCCCAGAATCCTGCCGCGGAGGTAGCGATCAATGTGGTGGCCCAAACCCGTGGATTATCGGCTTCTGCCATAAACAATGGTGCCGCCCCAATGAACGCCCCCGCTACTCCGCCGAACGTAATCAGTACCGCCCGCAATCGGGTGTATGATTCCTGGCGAGTGAAGCGTTTAGCAAAGTAAGAACCGGCGGGCAGACCGACCGCCGCCGATAACGTATAGATTCGTCCGGCATTATCCACCTCATCCCCTAAAGCGATGAACGTCAGTCCGAGGCCGTAGACTATGCCCACCACTCCACCAGTCGAAATCAGTTGTGCCCGGCCTTGACTGATATTACGGTCCGGCATTAAACGAGATGTTAGATAGACACTAGCGGGAATGCTCGCCATCATAGAGAGGCTATAGATTTTGTTGATGGTTCCTCCTCCTCTATAACTTGTTGCTTCTTCTTGACAATCGCGTTCTTCATTCCATCTCTGGCAGTCTAAATCGTCCTCAGCGCAGTCAATATTGCCTTTTTCCTCCTCGCATATCTGTACCCATTCTTGATCTATATATTCTTCTCCTTCATCCGAAAAATCCTCATTCAGAATCAGGTAAGGAATTGCCCATCCATAAAAAGCACCAGCTAAACCGCCTGCCGCCAGCAAATCAGCTTCACCTTTGTTGAACCATCGGTGATCGCTCAATTTGTAAGCGGTGTAAGCTCCAACCGGAGTCAGTAGCATGGAGGGAACGCGGGCGAATCGGGTATCGTCAGAATCCAAGAAGGAGAGGGACAAAACCCCATAAAGTGTTCCAGCATAAGCCCCCCAGCGAAGGAGCTTAGAACGCCCATAGCCCAGATCAAAATCACGGGTAGCAATCAATGAACTGATGTAAGCACCACCCCCCGTCAACATGGTTGTACCGATTGCTACACCATCTTCTAATTCAAGCGCACTAGCTAGGCCGAGGCCATAGAGCCATAAACCGTAGCCCAACCCATTAAGGTTAAGTGTGAGCCGGCCTTCTCTCTTTTCCGATTTTGTGCGATCAAGCCCGGTTTTATCGGGTTGGGTAAGGCCTATTCCGGTCGCCTTCTGCCTAAGTTCGGCTAGTGCATTTTCAGAAAGGGATTGTACCTGCCGAAATCGTTTGCCGTCGACCGTCGTGGTTATGTGCAGTTGGTATCGATTGGCAATTTTGATGATCTCGGCACTGACAAAGTCTTCATTCTCTGGAAAGAGATTGTACTGTCGGTTCTCCTCAACCGAGATGTTAAAGCCGATAGTGGCGTTGAGTTGAATAATCTCTTCTGTCTCAGCATTAGTAACACTGGCACAAATAAGGCTACCCATGATAAGCAGGAAAAAGCGGATGTATCCCGACTGTAGTTGGTTGGTAGTTTGTAGAGGCTTATTACATCCGCAATACAGGTGTTGATAGTCTTGATTGATCATGATGAGGTTCCTTGAATTATTGATCAGAAATATGATTGGAAATTAGAATTTGATGGTTAAAAATTGCACCGGCAGTCCATCGCCGAGTGGAAGCGTCGGAGCGTTGGCGATCGGCTGATCGCCTCCTGTTTTTGATTGGTCTGTTTGGGATTGGGTCGCATTATGGACCAAGTAGATGCCAAGCGCAGAGCCCACAATACCACAAGCAGCAAAAATACGGCTATCTTCGGCCTGGGCGATAAAGGCCAGCCCTTCGCTGAAAATTGCCCCGGCGATAGCCCCTAGTCCAATCATGGTAGCCCGTCCGACAGTATAGTGCTCGTCGACGGTCAGTCGATAGGCACTGTATACGCCGAGCGGCAAACCCAGCATCGACGACAGAACATGCAACCGCGGGTAACGATCGTGCAAAAACAGATGTGCGGTACCAGCACCGTAGAGACCACCGACGATGCCACCTAGCGGAATCAGCGTTGCCCTTCCTCGACTAATATGGTGTAGATCCAGTCGGTCGATCAATTGGGTGGTTTGCCAGATAAATAGCGGTACTGTCAACATCGCCGATCCCACGTAGATTTTTCGCTGCAGCGGTGAAGAGAGGTCTTCTATCGGACGAATTAGATACGGAATGACGGCCCCGTAAAGTAAGCCACCTAGTCC
>Ga0310345_10004929_pt1 | contig 11995 bp, 10 predicted proteins | sample HC15DNA20500_MG_FD_204667 | JGI IMG/M metagenome (GOLD analysis project Ga0310345, IMG submission 204667) | Marine microbial communities from station ALOHA, North Pacific Subtropical Gyre - HC15-DNA-20-500_MG | ecosystem: Environmental > Aquatic > Marine > Oceanic | place: Pacific Ocean: North...
CTCGGCCTTGAACCGGGTGTTGACGGGCACCAGCACGCCGCCTGCGGTGAGCAGTCCGAACGCCGCGATGATCCACTCGACGGAGTTGGGCGCCCACACCGACGCGCGGTCGCCTTTGGTGATGCCAAATTCGGCGAAAGCACCGGCAGCACAACGAATCCGGTCGTAAAGATCCGCGAAGGACAGGCGCAGCGGACCGTCGACGACCGCTTCCGCGTCGCCGAATCGGTCCGCCGCGCCGGCGACCAACTCAGGGAGGGTCCGGTACCTCACACCGTGACGAGGCGACCCAGGTTGCCGCCCATGATCTTGGCCTGATCGTCGACCGAGAGGTGCTCGAGAGCGGTGACGTAGTGCGTCGGCTCGGCCAGGCCCTCGGGGTGCGGCCAGTCCGACCCGTAGAGCACCTGATCCACGCCGACCAGGTTGATCAGGTCGTCGATGCCCTCCTCGTAGAACGGGCTGATGTAGATGCGGTTCTTGATCTCTTCCATCGGGTTGCCCGGGAAGGCTTCCGGCGCTTTCTTGAAGACCTCGGCCATCGAATCCAGTAGCGGGAACATCCATTTCGAGCCCGCCTCGACGATGCCCACCTTGAGCTTGGGGTGGCGGAACAGTGCGCCGTGGATCACCCAGGACGCCACCGCGTCCTGGATGGGTCGCCACTCGTTGAGGATGTTCATCGCGTTGGTCTGGAACGGCAGCATCTCCTGGGCGACGCCGTCCCACTCGGAGGTGTAGCGCGAGTAGCCGCTGTCCGAGGAGTGCATGCCGACGAACACGTCGTATTCAACGCATTTCTCCCAGAACGGGTCGAACTCCGGCAGCGCGAACGACCGCGGACCGCGGAAGCCGGGCACCGGGGCGGGACGGATCAGGATCGCGCGAGCTCCGCGCTTGACCGCCCAGTCCAGCTCCTCGATCGCCTTCTCGACGATGGGCAGCGTGATGACCGGCGTGGTGAAGATGCGGTTCTGGTAGTTGAACCCCCACACCTCGTCGAGCCACTGGTTCAGCGAGTGGATGATGACGTGGATGGCGACCGGGTCGTCGCGCAGCCGCTCCTCGATGAGGCTGGCCAGCGTCGGGAACATCAGCGAGCGGTCGACACCGAGTTCGTCCATCAGCTTCAGCCGCGGTTCGGGCTCGAAGAAGGCGGGGATGGACCGCATCGGCTCACCGAACAGTTCGCGCTTGCTCTTGCCCTCCGGGTTGCCGAACTTGAAGTACTCCTCCCAGGCGCCCGGCTTGGCGACGTGGGAGAACGTGGGGTTCGGAATGTAATTGGAGATCTGACCCTTGATCGCGATCTTGGTGCGGCCGTTGACCTCGACGTACTGGACGACGTCCTTGTACTCCTTGGGCAGGTACTTGGTCATCGCCTCGGGCGGCTCGTACAGATGGTTGTCCGCATCGAACAGCGGGAACGGGATGTCGACCCGGTGTGACAGTTGCCCCATGAAAAACTCCTTTTCCTCTTTGGAGAATCATATTCTCACGGTGGGCGCCGTGGCAATAACGCCCCTGCCGTCCGCCTGCGCCTCGCGCACGAGTTGACGCACCCGGAACTTCTGCACCTTGCCGCTGGCGGTGCGGGGGAAGTCGTCGGTTTCGAGCAACCGCTCCGGCCAGGCCTGCCGGGCCACTCCCTCGGCTTCGAAGTGCGCCCGAACCTGCTCGAGGGTCGGCATGACCGCGCCGTCCCGGATCCGCAGAACCGCGGCGGCATGCTCGCCCAAGCGCGCATCGGGGGCGGCGACGACGACCGCCTCGGCCACCGCAGGCATCGACAGCAGTACTTCCTCGACCTCCAGTGCGCTGATGTTCTCCCCGCCGCGGATGATGACGTCGGCCTTGCGGTCGGTGATCGTCAGGTATCCCTCCTCGTCGAGCACCCCGATGTCGCCGGTGCGGTACCAACCGTCCTCGTCGAACGACTGCGCGGTCAGGTCGTCGTCGGTGTATCCCAGGCACAGGTCCGGCCCACGGCTGAAGATCTCGCCGTCGGGCCCGAGCCTGATCTCCACCCCCGGACGCGGGTCACCGTCGGTGAACAGGCGTTTGTCCTCGGGCGCCGTCGGCCCCGAACCGGTGATCGACGGGTGCTCGGTGCTGCCGTAGGCACGGAACACGAACATCCCCAGGTCGTTGAGGCGCTGTGTCACCGCCGCGGGAACCGACGACCCGCCCAGTCCCACGGTGGTGAAGTGCTTCAGGTGCTCGGGGCGGCAATCGGGATGGTCGAGCAGGCTGGTGACGAAGAAGGGCGGGCCGCCGCCGATGGACAACCCGTCCTGCTCGATGAGTTCGAGAACCTTGCCCGGATCCCATACGTCGCACAGGTCGACGGGCGCACCCTCCAGAACCGGGATCAGCAGCGCACCGATCATGCCGATGAAGTGCCCGACCGGCGTGGCGGTCAGCTGCCGCCCCCGGCCGGGCGGATAGTTCGCCAGGAGCTGTCGCGTTTCGCAGCTCAGCGTCTGGTGACTGTGAATCACGCCCTTGGGATCGCGGGTGGTGCCGGACGTGAAGGCGATCAGTGCCGGCGCGGCGGGGTCGGTGGCCATCGTGCCGTCCATCGGTTCGTCGGCGAGCAGGTCGTCGAAGTGCTGTTCGTGGCCGCTGAGCTCGTCCGCGGCACCGACCATGCCGACGAGGGGGATGTCGGCGCACAGGTCCTGCTGATAGCGCATGCGTCCGAACTGCGCGGTGGTGATAAACACGCGTGGTGCGGCGGTTGCGAGGATGTGGCTCAGTTCCTTGCGTCCGTAGAAGTGCACGATCGGCACGATCACGGCGCCGAGCAGGGCTGAGGCCCAGAAGGTCAGCGCGGCCTCGCGCCAGTTGGGCAGCTGCAGTGCGACGACGTCACCGGGTCCGATTCCGCGGGACCGCAACCCGGCGGCCAGCCGTCGCGCGTCTCGTTCCATGTCGGCGAACGTCCCGGAATACGGCCGGACCGCCGAATGCACGCAGAACTCGGCCTGCGGGTTGTCGCGCAGCCCGTTGGCCACGAGATCACCGAGGGTTTCCCGCGTCCACCAACCCTCGCGCTCGTACCGCTCGACCAACTCGGGAGGGATAATCCGCATGCTGGAGTGGGCCGCCTTCCGTCCGGAGGAGATGCCACCGCGATGCTATTCTCCGCCCGCGAGAATGCCAATACCGAAGATGGAGAATGAGTGATGGTCGACCTGGAATTCGACGACGAGTTGGCCATCATCACCATCGACCGCCCGCACGCCCGCAACGCGATCTCGCTGGAGACGATGGGCCAACTCGAGAAGGCCCTCGACGGTGCCGAGGGCGCGAGGGGTCTGGTGCTCACCGGCGCCGGCGACCGAGCCTTCGTCTCCGGCGGCGACCTCAAGGAACTCAGCGCGCTGCGCACGGTCGAGCAGGCGTCGGCGATGTCGTTTCGCATGCGGTCGATCTGCGATCGCATCGCCGGTTTCCCGGTACCCGTCATCGCCGCCTTGAACGGCCATGCCCTGGGCGGGGGCGCCGAGTTCGCGGTGGCCGCCGACATCCGGCTGGCTGCCGACGACGTCAAGATCGGCTTCAACCAGGTCGCGCTGGCGATCATGCCGGCATGGGGCGGCGCCGAACGACTCGTCGAACTGGTGGGCTACAGCAAGGCGCTGTTGCTTGCCGGCACCGGACGGATCCTGGCCGCCACCGAGGCCGAACGCATCGGGCTGATCGACCAGGTCATCCCCCGCGCGTCCTTCGACCAGCAGTGGCGGCTCATCGCCCGAACCCTCGCGAGCCCGCAGGCCGGACAGGTCAAGCGCGTGATGCGTGGCGTCCCCACAACCGAGGCGGTCGCGGCATTCGCAGACTTGTGGGTCGCCGACCAGCACTGGGCCGCAGCGGACAAGGTGATGAACAAGGGCAAGTAGCCCGGGAGGCCGCGAGGCGACGCTGGCTGGCGAGGCCGCGACGCTGCGAGGCGAGGGGCAAGGCTGGCGACGCTGCGAGGCGAGGTGGCGAGGCCGCGACGCGGCGACGCGGCGAGGCGGCGACGCTGCGAGGCGAGGTGGCGAGGCGGCGACGCTGGCGAGGCCATGACGCTGCGAGCGTACGGTTTCTGACGAAAAACCGGCCATACGCGTCAGAAACCGTACGCTCGAAGCGATCTCCAGACGTTCCGCAACCGCGTCACCTAGGTTCCGCGATGTCTTCCACTCGGAGCGGCACCGCGACACCGCGCGCGGAGCGGCGCCGCGACACCGCGCGCGGAGCTGCACCCGACCACCGGGCCGGACCATGCGCCGCTGCTGTTCTCCCTAGACGAGAACGTCATTTCCGATTATCGTCAATCGGGTGTCGACATCGCAGCGGGCCCTCGCGCCCGAGATCTCCACCTGGCCGGATGACGAACCACAGCTCATCGGCAGTACCTGCGCCACCTGCGGCGCCACCACTTTCCCGGTTCAGCGGCACTGCCCCAAGTGCAGCGGCGCCGACATGTCGGAGGTGCGGTTGCCGCGGCGCGGCACCCTGGTCGCCTGGACGACGCAGGGATTTCCGCCCGGTCCTCCGTACAAGGGCCCGACCGGCAAGGACTTCGTGCCGTTCGGAGTGGGCCTGGTCCAACTCGACGACGTCATCCGCGTCGAGGGCCGACTCACCGAGAGTGACCCTGCCAAGCTGGAATTCGGCCAGGAGGTGGAGCTGACGATGGTGCCGTTCACGACCGATGAGGACGGCACCGAGGTCATGACGTTCGCCTTCCAGCCCGCCTAGAGAGGACAAACACCTCATGACCAACGACGTCGCCATCATCGGCGTAGGTCTGCACCCCTTCGGCCGCTTCGACAAGACCGCAATGGAGATGGGCGCCGAGGCCATTCATTCAGCCCTCGCCGACGCCGGCGTCGAGTGGAAGGACATCCAGTTCGGTTTCGGCGGCAGCTATGAGGTGTCCAACCCCGACGCAGTGACCCGACTGGTGGGCCTCACCGGCATCACCTTCACCAACGTGTTCAACGCCTGCGCCACCGCCGCATCGGCGATCCAGCAGACCGCCGACACCATCCGCCTCGGCAAGTATGACGTCGGCATCGCGATCGGCCTCGACAAGCACCCGCGCGGCGCGTTCACCGACGATCCCGCCAAGCTCGCCCTGCCCCAGTGGTACGCCGAGAACGGCCAATTCGTCACCACCAAGTTCTTCGGCATGAAAGCCAACCACTACCTGCACAAGCACGGTATCTCGGAGGAGACACTGGCCCGGGTGGCCAACAAGAACTTCCGCAACGGAGCGTTGAACCCGAACGCGTTCCGCCGCAAGGAGATCTCGATCGACGAGATCATGGCGTCGCCGGTGCTGAACTATCCGCTTCGTCAGTACATGTTCTGCGCGCCCGACGAGGGTGCCGCAGCGGTGATCATGTGTCGCGGCGACATCGCGCACAAGTTCACCGACAAGCCGGTCTTCGTGCGGGCCAGCGAGATTCGCACGCGAACGCACGGCGCCTACGAGGTCCACGCCACGTCGGCCCCGTTGGACGAGGACGCCTCACCGACGGTGTATGCAGCTCGGGCCGCCTACGAGGCCGCCGGGATCGGTCCCGAGGACGTCGACGTCGCCCAGCTCCAGGACACCGACGCCGGGGCCGAGGTGATCCACATGGCCGAGACCGGCCTGTGCGCCGACGGTGAGCAGGAGAAGTTGCTGGCCGATGGTGCGACGGAGATCCACGGCAGCATCCCGGTCAACACGGACGGCGGACTGATCGCCAACGGTGAACCGATCGGGGCTTCAGGGCTGCGTCAGATGCACGAACTGGTCCGCCAGCTGCGCGGTGAGGCGGGTGACCGCCAGGTTCCGGGCTCACCGCGGGTGGGCCTGGCCCAGGTGTACGGCGCGCCGGGCACCGCTTCGGCGACGATCCTGTCGGTGTAGCGGGCGTCAGCGATGCTCGGCGGTGGCGCTCACCTGTCCGGCCACCGCGGGCATCGGCTCGCCCTCGAGTCGCCGGATCCACCGCTCGCAGAACGCAAAGGTCTCCTCATGCCCGGTGTCGATGCCCAGGGCTCGTTCCATCACCAGCGCCTGCGACACGCTCGTGGCGAACACCGTCCACACCACCGGCGGCACGTCTGCGGTGTTGTGGCCGTAGCGCCGCAGCGCCTCGGTGATCGCGCGGTTCTGCTCCTGCCGGAACCGCTCGGCGTAGTAGACGATCTCGGCGCGAAGAGCTTTGCGATGGTTCGCCAGCCCCATGAACTCCATCGTCAGCCGGGTGGCCTCCGGCGCGGTGCTGAACCGCCACAGCGCCCACAACGGCTGCGGCGACTGCAGAGCAGTCGTCAGCACGGCCAGCCCCTCCTCGGCGCGGCGATGGAAGACGGCCAGGAACAGATCCTCCATGGTGCGAAAGTAGTAATGCACCAACTGCGGTTTCAGGCCCGCACGGTCGGCGACGCGGCGCGACGTCACCGCGGCGTAGCCCTCCTCGAGCAGCAGCTGCTCGGCGGCATCGAGGAGCACGACGCGGTTCTTCGCGTCCGGGGCTCCGATTCGCCTCGGCGATGCCATCCGTCACCCCCGTTCGTGTGCCGCGGTTTCCGCCGCGTCGTCCTTGACCCTAACTCTTACCCCATGCTAAGCAGGTGCTCAGCATTTTTGAACGCGCTCATCTCGTCCAGACGAGCCGCCAGCCCCGGGAGGCACAACACATGACCGACTTCGACACGATCGACTACTTCACCGATCCGTCTCTCGTGCCCGACCCCCACCCGTACTTCGACCACCTGCGCAGCAGGTGTCCGGTGGTCAAGGAGCCGCACTACGGTGTGCTCGCGGTGACCGGCTACGAGGAAGCCGCGACGGTCCTCAAGGACAGCGACACGTTCTCGTCGTGCATCGCCGTGGCAGGCCCGTTCCCACCGCTGCCGTTCACCCCGGAGGGCGACGACATCACCGACCAGATCACCGCACATCGGCCCCAGATGCCGATGTTCGAGCACATGGTCACCATGGATCCCCCCGACCACACCAATGCGCGTTCGTTGCTGAACCGACTGCTGACGCCCAGCCGGCTCAAGGAGAACGAGGATTTCATGTGGCGCCTGGCCGACGAGGTTCTCGATGACTTCATCGAGGCCGGCCGCTGCGAATTCCTCACCGCGTACGCGAAACCGTTCTCTCTACTGGTGATTGCCGACCTGCTGGGCGTACCCGAATCGGACCATGACGAGTTCCGCACCGTGCTCGGCGCACCCCGCCCCGGAGCCAACGTCGGCTCGCTCGACCACAGCGACCTGGTCGGCGCGAACCCGCTGGAGTGGCTGGACGAGAAGTTCATCGGTTACCTGGAAGAGCGTCGCGAGAATCCGCGCGACGACGTGCTCACTGCGCTGGCGACGGCGAAGTACCCGGACGGTTCGACGCCGCCGGTGATCGAGGTGGTTCGTTCGGCGACGTTCCTGTTCGCCGCGGGCCAGGAGACCACCACCAAGCTGCTGTCCGCATCGCTGCGCGTTCTCGGCGATCATCCGGACATCCAGCAGAGGCTGCGCGCTGATCGCAGCCGGATCCCGATCTTCGTCGAGGAGGCGCTGCGGATGGACGCGCCGGTGAAAAGCCAGTTCCGGCTTGCCAAGAAGCCGACCAAGGTCGGTGACATCGACGTGCCCGCGGGCACGACGATGATGGTGTGCCCCGGTGCGGTCAACCGCGATCCGCACCGTTTCGAGCACCCGCACGAGTTCGACCTGGACCGCAAGAATGTCCGCGAGCACATCGCCTTCGGCCGCGGCGTGCACTCCTGCCCGGGCGGCCCGCTGGCCCGCGTCGAGGGACGGGTTTCCATCGAGCGAATCCTGGACCGGATGGGCAACATCGAAATCGACGCCGACAAGCACGGCGCCCCGGGGGAGCGCCGTTACACCTACGAGCCGACGTTCATCCTGCGCGGCCTGACCGAGCTCAACATCACCTTCGACCCTGTGCGGTAACGGTGCAAGGGAAACGGTGACAGGCGCAAGAGCGACGTTCTAATATTTGACAATGCTCCTCTGCAGATGGATTCCGCGTGTCTGCGTGGCGGGTCTGTTCACAACCACCGCGGTACTCGCCGTCGCGTCGGCGCAGGCCCAGCCGGTGATGCACCAGATCCGCTACACCGTCGGAGCAAGCCAGGACATCGCCAACGCGGAGATCTACTACCGCGACGTCGATCCGCCCAATTGGGCTGACTACAGCCACAATCCGTACCTGTACACCCCGAACGCCGAGGTGAACCTGGGACCGAATCAGCCCTGGGTACTGGAAGCGACCCTGGCCAACCCCGACGACTGGGCGATGGTGGTGGTCGGTCTCCCCGGTCCCACCACAGCTCCGTTACAGGAGCCGGGTTTCGTGTGCGAGCTTCGCGTCGACGACGTCGTGGTCGCGACGGACTCCGGAACCAAGGGCGCGCTCTGCTCCATCCGGCCCTGGTGACCGTGGTCCCGAGTACTGCGGCGACCTGACTTCTGCGGCGATCTGACTTCTGCGGCGATCTGACTTCTGCGGCAACATCACTACCGCGACGGCCTCACTCCCGCGGCGGCGTCACTACTGCGGCGGGGGATTTCCGCCGCCGGCCGACTGGTCGCCGCGCGCCCAGAAGGACCGGTTGTCCTTGCTGATACACGTCAGGAACAGACCGTCAGGCGCCTGCGCGACCTCACCCTCCAAGGCCGGGCACAGGTCACCCTCGATCTTGACGCCGTGCATCTCGGGTGAGCGGAACCAGCGCGGCTCGTACCGCCGCGGCGAACCGCAGAACACCAGCCGGCCCCAATTGGTCACCCCGAACACGTAGTAGGTGGTGTTGTTGCAGTACGACCCGAGCACCACATTGGGCTGTATGCCGGGCACGCAGTTCGGATAATTGCACTCCGCGCCGGGCGGTGGCGGTGGGGGCTGGGCGGCCGCCGACGGACCGGTGGTCAGCCAGCCGGATGCCGCCAGAGCAGCCGATGCTGCGACGAGGAGGTAGCGCACCCGACCATTTTTCCATGTGCGGGAACGAAATTCTCGCTTTTGGAGAGCGTAGCTCTGGCCACGATTAGGCTGAAAGGATGCGTGCATCAGGTGTACTCGTTGGCATCGCCGCGACAGCGGCAGTGGTACTGGCCGGCGTGAATCTGGCCCCCGCGGCACAGGCCGACGACTTCGGTACCGACATCAGTGGAACCTGGCGGGTGTTCTCCAACGGAGAATGGGCCCGCACCAACGAGGTTCTCATCGATCAGCAGTCGGTACTGGAGACGTGGACGGTCAACACCACCTGCGTGAGCCCCATCGAGTGCTACGGCGAAGTCACCAGCAGCCTCGGCTGGACCGGCTCTGCCTACCTCGCCGATTACTGGTATGTCGAGCACGAGGTGCCCAACTGGATGCCCTGCCCCAACGGCACATTCGCCACCGGCCACCAGAAGTTCATCCTCACCGGCTGGGACCCCGCCATCGAGCGAACGATCCGGCGGAATATAACGACGTTCATCGGCCGAAACGTGACCAAGAGCAACAGCGGCGCGTGCGGCGTCAACCAACCCAAGGTCATCGAACTGCCGGTCCGGATGGAGAAGATCAGCTGACGCACGCCCGATCTGTTGCTCGGCGTCAGGTCGGCATCAGGTCGGTCCAGGACTTCGGTATGTCCCCACCTACCGTGGTCAACTGCTGCACCTGACCGTCCGGGCTGACGAATTGTCCGGTCTGAGGATCATAGGGCACAGCCGCTACTGAGGGCCCGACCGCCGACTCACCGCCAAAGGCACTGGGAGCGGCGGGAACCGCTTGATCCGGATTGAGCGGGCCCTGTCCCGGCGGTAGCGGGGCAGGCGGCGGCGGCCCTGCCGGAATCGGTGGTGGCGGTGCACCCGCAGGCGCCAACTCCGGCGCAAAAGGGGTCGGGGCCAGTTCCGGCGACAACGGCGGAGTCCCGGCCGGAACAGCACCCGGCGGCAGTGGCGTGCCCTCCACCGGCGCGTAGATCCGTTCCTCGAAGTCCACCCGGTCGTCGAGCGGAATGCCCTGCGCGATGAGGTTCGGGTCGAACGGATACGGCCCCAACAGGTGCTGCCGCATCGTAGTGGGCACGAACCCGCGCGGATCGTTGCACAGCTCGACTGTCGGTGCGCGCTTGCCCGGATGGCCCATACACGGGTAGTTGCGCGCGCCGCGGACATTGAGCGGGGAGTCCTGAGGCAGCTTGCAGTACAGCCCATCTGGGGTGTCGATCGTGGTCTCGTCCTCGGGTGAGCGCCATTGCGACGGCGGCAGGAACCCTACCGTGCAGGGATTCGGGTCGCTGATGGTGAGCGCGAAGTCACCCATAGGCAGGCCCGTCGGATTGTTCTGCGGCAGGCCAAACGATTGCTGCGCGGCGATGATGCTGGGGAACAACACCAGCAGCTGCTCCAGAGACGGATTGTATGTCACGAGGATCTGGCCGACCGTGGTCAGGTTGGACAGCAGGATGGGCAGAGTCGGTTTGATCCCGTCCAGCAGCGCGCTGACTTCCTGTGTGAATCCCGGGCCTTGCTGCAGGATGGCGCGCACCTCGGGGTCGTTCTGCACGACCTGTTCCGAAATGCCGTTCAAGCTGCGCGCCCAGGTGCGGATGGCATCGGTGGTCTCAGCCTGCGATTCCAGAAGTGGCCCGCTGTCGTCCACCAATGCGCGCGTCTCTGTCGCGATTCCGCTCATGTCCTCAGTCACCGTGGACGCGGAATCGAGCAAGGAGGCGAAGTCGGGTCCGGCGCCATTGAACGCGAGGAACGTCTCATCGAGCAGATCCGGGATGCGGTCCTTGGGCAGACTCTCCACCAAGGCGCCCAACTGGTCGAGCATTGGGCCTACCGCCTGGGGAATCGTGGTGTCGCCCCTTGCGATCCGTGAACCGTCCTCGAGGTAGGGGCCTGAGTCGGTGCGAGGACGCAGGTCGACGTACTGTTCGCCGACCGCCGACACGCTGCGGACCTCGGCTTCCAGGTTCGCCGGGACCTTGGGTGACGTGTCGAGCGACAACGTCGCCTCCGCCCCGGTTTCGGTGAGGCGCACCTCACGGACTTTGCCGATCTGCACTCCGCGATAGGTCACGTTCGCGAACTCGTAGAGACCGCCGGAGGCTGGTAGTTCCATCGTGACCGTCAACCGGCCGGCGCCGAGCAGCGTGGGTAGCTGAATGTAGGCGAACACCATGACCGCCACCCCGACGATCGACGCGATCGTGAACAGCATCAACTGTGTTCGAACGAACCGGGTGAGCATCAGCCACCACCTCCGGGGACCGGCGGGACCTCACCGGGCGGCGAGGGCGCTGCCGGTTCGGGTACTTGCTCGCCGTACGGGCCGGCGAAGATCTGCGACGACGTGATCGGCGCCGACTGCGGCAGCCACGGCGCACTGGGTGGGGGTGGAACAACGGGCAGCAACGGACCCGCCGCCGGCGGCATGCCGGCCGTACCCGCTGTCAGCTCGGCGGGCGGCGCCGCGTCCGGCGGGGGCGGCGCAACGCCGAGCATCATGGGATCGTAAGAGTAATTGAGGTAGTACGGATCACCCGGTGCGGGTATGAGCTTCGCGTTCTCGTCACCCCAGCGGGTGCCGAGCAGCAGCGTCTTCTTCAGCCGGGGGTAGGTGATGTCGAACGTCGCATACAGGTTGATGTAGTCGCCGCGGGTGATCCGGTCGGCGAATGTGGGACCGTACGGGAAAGCCGATGCCCAGAGCACCGCGAGATTCAGGTCGGGTCCGACGTCGGCCAGCGCGCCGAGGATCGGCCCCAGGTTCTCCAAGTTCTGCACCAGGTCGTCGCCGGCGTCGTTGACCAGTCCGGCGGCGGTGTCGCTGAACTGGCCCAACTTCTCCAGCGCGGTGGTGAACCGGGGCCGCTCGGTGATCAGCACATCGATGGCGGGTGGAATGTCCTGCAGCGCTTGGTCGATGACCGCCTGTTGACCGGCGAAGGTCCCGGCCACCCGGCGC
>Ga0310345_10004930_pt1 | contig 11994 bp, 10 predicted proteins | sample HC15DNA20500_MG_FD_204667 | JGI IMG/M metagenome (GOLD analysis project Ga0310345, IMG submission 204667) | Marine microbial communities from station ALOHA, North Pacific Subtropical Gyre - HC15-DNA-20-500_MG | ecosystem: Environmental > Aquatic > Marine > Oceanic | place: Pacific Ocean: North...
CCGGCATTTATGGAAACATTTATCATCATGCCGCTTTTGCCAAATAATTGGCAGCAAGTAAAATCTATTTACGAAAGTGGTATAGCCACAGGTATGGCCACTTTTGAAACCAAAGCACCGGAATGGGAGCAATGGAATAACAGCCACTTACCTTTTGCAAGATTGGTAGCTATTGAAAATAACAAGGTAATTGGTTGGGCAGCACTTAGCCCTGTATCAAACCGATGTGTATATGGCGGTGTAGCAGAGGTAAGTGTTTATATAGCGCCTGAACAAAGAGGTAAAGGTGTTGGCAAAAAACTGTTACAACAATTAATTACTGAAAGTGAAGCCAATGGAATTTGGACCTTACAAGCCGGCATTTTTGCTGAAAATACCGCCAGCGCAAAACTGCACGAGTCTGTAGGATTTAGATTAGTGGGCTATCGCGAAAAAATTGGCCAATTGGGTAGTGTGTGGAAAGATACCCTCTTATTAGAAAGAAGAAGTATGCAAGTTGGCATCTAAGTACTGGGAATTTATTTGCATGGTTAAGGGTGCAAACCGAATATGCGTTGCACCCTAATCATAATGTATTCATCCTACTCAGTTGCCTTCCCAGGAGGAAAATCGGCGCCTTCCGTAACGGTGGCCCAAGTTTCAAAATCGTGTTGCAGTTCTGCCAACTTGGCTTTTGCACCTCTTAAAGCAGCTGCACCCAATAATAATCGTAAAGGTGGATTTTCAGATTCAACTACTTGAATCATTGCTTTTGCTGCTTTTACCGGATCACCGGGTTGTTTGCCACTATACCCTCTTATGTCTTTGATGTTTTTGTGGGCAGTAGTTGCATAATCGGCAATTTGTATGGATGAATTATTAGCTGAACGGCCCGCCCAATCGGTTCTAAAACCACTTGGCGCAACGATGGTTACTTTAATGCCGAGTGGTGCAACCTCCTTATACAATGCTTCGCTTAAACCATCAACCGCATATTTTGTGGCATTATAAAAACCAACCCCGGGGAAAGATCGCAAACCGCCAATAGAAGCAATGTTTAGAATATGCCCGCTTCGGCGTTGGCGCATATATGGCAATACTTCTTTGCTAACATTAGCCAATCCAAACACATTAATTTCAAACATTTTCCTTACCTCGGCATCCTCACTTTCTTCTACTGCAGCAAAATAACCAATACCGGCATTATTTACCAACACATCAATTTGTCCAAAATGCTGTATAGCTTTTGTTACAGCTTTTTCAATATCGGAGGTACTGGTTACATCTAAAGGTAATACCAATGCGGTGTTAGGATAGCGTGAAGCTATATCTGCAATATCGGCTGTATTACGCGCTGTAACAACAACATTATATCCTTGCGCCAATACTTCATTGGCTAGGGCACGTCCAAATCCGGTGGAACATCCGGTAATAAACCATACTTTCTTCATGTAATAAACTTTCGTAATAAAAATTAGGGGTTTGTTGACCAAATAGAGGCATCTTTTACAAATACCCTTCTATTCAATTTTAATTGTGCAATTACCAATTCAGCAAAATCTTCGGGATGCATTAATTTTTCTTCATTATTATTAATGAGATTGGATTGTATAGCCAAATCTGTTACTACCGTACTAGGTGCCATTGCTGTTACCCGAATATTGTGCTTCCTTACTTCTTGCATTAAAGATTCTGTTAATCCCATTACACCAAATTTTGAAGCACTGTATGCACTGGTTAAAGCTGCCCCTCTTAAACCCGCTGTTGAGGAAACATTTACAATATCGCCGGTTTTACGATCTATCATTTCCTGTAAAACGGCTCTGGTTACATGGTAAACACCAAATAGGTTCACACGCACCTGGTATTCCCATTCTTCGGGAGTTAATTCTAAGAATTTACCAAACTTGCCAGTACCAGCATTATTAATTAAAATATCAATAGCGCCTAATTTTTTTTGAATATGCTGTACTGCTGTTTCTACTTCATGACGATTACTAACATCGGCATGGTGATAGGTTGCTTTCACACCCATTGCCCTAATTTCATTGGCTACCAGTTCCAAATCTTTTTCGCTACGGGCAATTAACCCCACATGAACATCTTCTTTGGCTAAAGCAAGTGCCAACGCTTTACCAATGCCTTTACCTGCACCAGTTACAATGGCTGTTTTTCCGTTTAATGATTCCATAGTCTCAATTAATTGATGGTTATAAAAATTGTTTAAACTGTTGCAGAAGATAAAACCGGATAATCCGTATATCCTTTTGCACCGGGGGTATAAAAAGTACTTTGATCCGGCGCATTTAATGGCGCATCTTGTTTAAATCTTTCCACCAAATCAGGATTCGCTAAAAAGGGCACACCAAAAGCCACTAAATCTGCTTCGCCGGCAGCTAATACTGCATTGGCAGTTGTTTTATTAAATCCTTTGTTGATTATCAAGGCTCCTTTATACAAAGGTCTAAAATGTTTTGCAACATGGGTAACTGCATAAGGCAAATGATCAACAGGAATAAATGGCTCTGTTAAATGTAAATAAGCCAAAGGATAGTCATTCAATTTTTTTACAATGTATTCAAAGGTAGGAATGGTATTTTCATCCATATTAATTCCAAATAAACCATTTAAGGAAGGACTTAACCGAACCCCAACTTTATGTAAACTAACTGCTTGTTGTATAGCTTCTAAAATATCAAACAATATACGGGCATGATTTTCAATGCTACCACCATAAGCATCGGTACGCTTATTAGAAGTTCCATTAAAAAATTGGTGCAATAAGTATCCGTTTGCGCCATGTATTTCAACGCCATCAAAACCTGCAGCCATAGCATTTATTGCTGCTTGCTTAAAATCCTGAATGGTTCGTTGAATGTCTGCCAAAGTCATTTCTTTTGGGGTCACGGTATCTACAAATCCATTAACGGTATATGATTTTTCGTTAGGATTAATGGCTGAAGGCGCCAGAGGTAATTCTCCGTTATGAAAATCAGGATGCGATATGCGTCCAACATGCCAAAGTTGAGCAAAAATTTTACCGCCTTTATCGTGCACTGCTTTGGTTACCAGTTTCCATCCTTCTACCTGTTCTTGTGAATATATTCCGGGTACATTAATATAACCTACCCCTTTTGTGCTAACAGGTACCCCTTCAGTAATGATTAATCCTGCGCTAGCTCTTTGAGCATAATACTCAGCCATTAAAGGCGTGGGCACATGGCCGGGGTTATCTGCACGGCTTCTTGTCATTGGTGCCATAACCATTCTATTACTTAAAGTTAATCCTGCTAAATTGTAAGGTGTAAATAAAAGTTCTTGCTGCATGTTTTACTTTTTTAAGATGAATTGTAAATAAATATTAATATATAATTTATGTTAATTTGCTTTTTTCAATTAAGGTCCAATGTGTAAATGATAATAGTTGAAGAGCTAATTGTAAGGCATCAGCATCTTCACCTTGAACCATAGCAGTTGAATGATTGATTATTACTTTGATAACATGAGAATAGGGAAGAATGTTCTGTATTGACACCGACTCATCATTTGCATTTGAAATTTGCAGAATAGTTTTACAGGTAGTTACTTCAGCAATCTTTTTTGCAATAGAAGGTTGTGTATGAGTGGGTGAAGCTAATATAATGATATCTGCCTCCCAAGAAGCATCTTTACTACATGAAACCACTTCTACAGCGCTTGGTAGTTGCGTTTTATGTTTGATTTTAGTAGCTAATAATGACGTTTGCATTTCGTCACTATCAATTAACAACAAACGATATGCTTTAGCTATAGCCATTGCAAATTGTGCGCCCACATTACTGTTTGCACCAATAATGGCTACACTATTATTATAGCCTATGTTTTTCATACTACAAAGCTATTCCGTTGGTAATTTTAGAAACTTGAGCCAGCACAAGAAATTCAATTGATCTACATCAACTGAATAATTAAGATTGCATTAATTTTTTGCGAATTCTACTAAGGGTTTCAGGTGTTAATCCAAGATAAGAGGCGATGAGGTTTTGCGGAATTCTTTGAATCATTTCAGGATGAGTGGCAACCAAACGTTTATATTTTTCTTCAGCAGAATAACTAATGGTATTAATCAATCTTCTTTCTTTAGATATGATATTGTTTTGAAAGAGTATGCGAAAATATCTTTCCATTACAGGAAGTTGAAGTAACATGGCTTCAAAATTGGGAAGAGTAATCATCAATAATTCAGCATCTTCAATAGCATCAATATTATATTGAGATATATCGCCGGATAAAAAGCTGTATGTATCCGCCATCCACCAGCCTTCCCAAGCAAATTGTATCATATGTTCGGCACCTTTATCGTCTACATGATACATGCGTAACAACCCTTTTTCTACAAACATTAAATATTTGCAAACATCACCTTCCTGTAAAATATATTGGCGCTTTCTTAGCTTCTTAGGAATGAAGAATGATTTTAGTAAATCTACATCACCCACTGAAAGGTTTACCTTTTCCTGAATATGTGCCAATAAAACATTAAACATTACTACAAAAATAGCTATAAATTGAAGCAATTGAAATTAACATACAATTACATCAATACTTGTTTATTCACCTTCCACAACAATTACCCTATCCGGCTCGTTGGGTTGCTGCTGAATAGCCGATATGCTTAAAACATGATTTTGCATTTTTGCCGGAACCTGTTGTTGATTCATTAACCAATACACTTTTTTTATTTGCTGAAAAGGAAAATTAGTTAACTGTAAATTAGTAACTCTATCTGCCAATACATGCACAAATACCTTACCGTTAGTTTGTGTAATGGCACCCCAGGGTTGAGGACGTATATATCCTCCCCTGGTTGCGTAAATACTAGTCCCGTATGTTTTTAACCATTTGCCCATAAAAGCTAAACGTTCCTGAAATTCAGGCTGCACAGCACCATTGGGCATTGGACCAATATTTAATAAGAAGTTGGCGCCAAAACCGGCAGCACGTACTAAATAATGAATTAAATCTGTAGTTGATTTATAACTGGTATCAGTTAAATTAAAACCCCATGATGTGTTAATCGTTTCGCAGGTTTCTAATGGCAAATTAGATATACCACCACTACCAAACCCTTGTGTATCATTTCCGGGTAAATCTTTTTCAAACATCTGAAAATCTTCCCCTGGCATTGGCTTCAAGTGATGATTATTGCCAATTAAACAAGCAGGTTGAAGGCGGTGTATCAATCCATATATTTCATTTAAATGCCAATTTACTAAAGGTGCATTAACACTATTCTCACCCTTTGGCAGCTGATCCCAATAACCATCAAACCAAATGCCCGCAACAGGCCCATATTGAGTTAATAATTCTGTAAGTTGGTTTTTCATGAATTGTATATAATGATTCCAATCTTCTTGATGGGTTCGTCCAGTTCCCTTACCTGTTCTGCCTGTAGTCCACGAATAATCTTCCCTTCGCCAATCTAACAAGGAATAATAAAAAAACAGCTTTATCCCTTGTCGGTGGCAGGCATCGGCCATCATTTTTACTACATCTTTATGATAGGGGGTATTCATTATGTTGAAGTCGGACTGCTTAGTGTCCCACATACTAAATCCATCATGGTGTCGGGTTACGAGTGTAATGTATTTCATACCTGCATCTTTGGCCATTTTAACCCAAGCATCGGCATCAAAGGCTATGGGATTGAAGAAATCCATTAAGCGTGTATAATTTTTTACCGTAATTTTTCTATTATTCATCACCCACTCACCCGCACCGGGTATACTAAACGGTCCCCAATGTATAAACAAACCAAATTTGGCATTTTCAAACCAACGTCGCGCCTGAAGGTTTTGTGGCGTTGGTTGATAGGAATTATTGGGTTGTGCATTTACCGCAAAAGAGCAGCACAATAGTGCTATACAAAAAAAGTTTTTTACCATAACTTTCGTATTAACATTAAAAAAGAAGGCAAATCCGGATATGCTATTTTAAAGTTAACAGATATGTTTAGAAGATTTTTAAAATGGGGTAGGGTATTTATTTTTTATACCGCATTAAATGCTGGTAATCTATCCATGCTGGTTGTTTTCCGGGGTAGGGTATTTATTTTTTATACCGCATTAAATGGGCAGCACATAGCAAAACTTTGAGCAAATAATAGTTTCATGCAATTGAGAAAAGCCACACATAAGCCGCTGGTGAGTCGCTCATAAGCCGCAAACAAGTCTCACTAATATGGTGTGGAACAGTACTGGTATAGCTTGCTTGAAAATGCTTCTTAAGCTATAACAGAAACGCATTTTCAACCAAATGTAAGTTGTATTAACTGCCTGAAAGCATTTTGGGAACACAACATTACATTACCTTGTACATTTTAGAAGCAGAGTTGATATAATCTAGTGGATCAAATGCTTTATCAAATGTGTCTTTTAATTCGTTGAGCTTGTTTTGCAATGCCGCCATTTTACCGCCAATATCAGGATCGTCTTTGTACTTATTAAACACGTCGGCATACTTGGCAATGTTTTCATTAATACGAAACGTTAATTGACCAAAGCGCATTTTTAATGATTGTATAGCCATCATTTCATTGTATACATTTTCCTTCCAATCTTTAGGTGTTTTGCTTTTTTGTGCGGCTACATAATCGCTGGCTTTTTGGCGCAAAGCCGTAAGATATTGGTATCTTTTCTCTGCATCACTTTCCTGCGAAAAGTTTTGATTAAAATCATCAACTTGTACATCAAGCATGTGTAAGTTTTTTTCCAGCGATTTTCCGTACAATTTTTGAAGGTTATTTAATTCGTCCGTAATCAGTTTCCACTCATGCTCTACTTCACTTTTATCATAATCAAACTGACCAACTTTAGCTGTTAGTGTAATCATTTTTTCGCTCTCGGTTCTTAATTCCTTTTCTTTCTTACCCAACGAATTAACATAAGTTGACATTCCGGAGAATAACACCGATGAAATAGGTCCTACTACGGGCACCGTCTGTGCTGCCGACCCCGAAAAATTTAATAAGTTGTTGCTAACGGTTAGCATAGATTCTTTTTGCTTATTGGCTTTCACAAAATCTTTAAATTGATTGAACCATTTGGTATAACCGTTATAATTCATGGGGTTTCCAGCATCACTTAGTGCGGTAAAAAACTCACGTGTTGTATTAAACAATATTAATGGTTTAATTTCACGTTGCATAGATACCAAGTTTACAATGGCACTTTGGTAATTAGCCTGGTAAATATTCATTTCATTTTGGTCCTGAGCCCTTTGTTTGTCTTCTAAAGCCTGTACCCTTTCTACCAACTTGTCGGCTTTTACTTTTACACTGGTAGTCATTTTTATAGCACTATCTAAATTATCTACCCGTTCATTAATGTGCATAATGGTAGAATCAAACACTTGATTTTTCTTTTCTAAATTTTGCTGAATATCATTGAGAATTTTTTCGCGGAGTAGTTTTTCGTTGTTTAAAGAATCAATTATTTGGCATTGAGCCAAACCGGCTGTGAATACTACTATTACCAACAATAATAGCTGTTTCATAATTTTATTTTTTGTTGCAATCTGTAAAAAACAGGAAAAAAAAGATTAGTTATTATTTGCAAAACTGAGTACAATTTGCCTAAAGCGAAGCGCTAAGCAATTAAAAATACATTAGAAATAATCAAATGTTAAAAAACAGGCCTGCTTTTAACAAAATACCCTTTGCCCAAACAATTAGGGGAAAACACCAATTTTACACTTAATTTCTAACAATGCTTTGGGGGTGCATTTTTAAAAAAATAAACCTACAAGCACTAGGTCATAGCATCACAAGTACCGGTTCCAACATTCACACAATAATCGGTAAGATTCATAATTTGTAGTTGTAAACCCTAGGCGCCTTATACCTACTTTATAAAACAAGAAATTTAAAACACGTCCTTCACCACATTACGTATTACTTTAGGTTTTCCTAAGGTATAGTAATGTAACACAGGAACACCATGAGCTTTTAATTCTTTAGATTGTTGAATTAACCATTCTGTTCCTATAGTTTCAACCTCTGCATCTGTTTTACATTTTAGAATAGCATTCGATAAATTGGTTGGAATATCTACATGAAAAATACGAGGCAATACAGTTAATTGTTTTTTAGAAGTTATTGGCTTTAAGCCTGGAATAATAGGAACCTGAATACCCATATCGCGACAAGCTTTTTCAAAAGCAAAAAACTTTTGATTATCAAAAAACATTTGTGTCATAATATAATCAGCACCGGCATCTACTTTTTCTTTTAAAAACTGTAAATCAATTTCTAAATTAGGTGCTTCAAAATGTTTTTCAGGGTAGCCCGCTGTTCCAATACAAAAATTGGTTTTGCTGCCATCGCGAATATCTTCATCAATATAAATTCCGTGATTCAAGTTTACTACTTGTTTTTGCAAATCAATAGCATGTGCGTGTCCGTCAGGTTCGGGTTCAAAGCCGGCTTCATTTTTTGCAGCATCTCCTCTTAAAACCAAAACATTATCAATACCTAAAAAATTCAAATCAATAAGTGCATCTTCACTTTCACGTTTGGTAAATCCACCACAAATTAAATGTGGAACAGTATCAATTTGGTAATGGTTCATTAAAGCAGCACAAATACCAACCGTACCGGGTCTTTTACGCACTTCAACCTTTTCAAACGAACCATCTGCCTTTTTCTTAAACATACTTTCGCTGCGGTGGTACGTTACGTTTATCCAAGAAGGTTTAAATTCCATCAAGGGATCTAAATGGTCGTAAATAGAAGTTATGGTTTTTCCTTTAAGCGGGGGTAAAACTTCAAAAGATAATAAAGTGCTTTTAGCTTGTTGAATGTGTTCGGTTACTTTCATTAGTTTGTATAAATGGTTGCGATGCTTTTAATTGCCAAAATTAGGGCACTACTGTTAACAATTTTAAGAAAAACAACAAGTAATAAAATTTTTTGTAAACAAATGGTCAAATACATGAAAAAACCGCTCGCATGTAAAAGAGCGGTTTTTATTAAATGTATTCTGTTGTGTTTAATCACGATAATTTAATGCGGGCTTTCTATTGCCCAACAATGCTTTGTATTGATAATTGCCCTTAGCTTGTACAAATTCTTTTTTGGCAGCTTCTATCACGGATGGGTTTTGGTATAAATCAATAGCCGTTAATGCTAAGGTTTTAGCGGCCACCATCATGCCTTTAGCGCCAATATCAGTGCCGCCACAAGCTGTTGCCTGCCAACTATGGGCCGGCGTTCCGGGTATCCAGGTTGCAGCCCTTAAACCAACAGTAGGCACTGCATAACTAACATCACCTACATCCGTAGAACCCCCTCCGGCATCCTGTTCTTCTTTTAATGGTTTAATAGTAGCTGCAGATTCAATTGGCGGTGCTGTGAAATTGAATGTGGATTGCAATTTTTTTCCAAATGCAATGTCATCGGCAGTATAGCTAACTCCACCCACCTGCTCCAAATTGGTTTGCATAACCTGTGCTAAGGTTTTATTCAACAATAAATCGTGCGTGCCACCAATAATTTCATAATCCATTGTGGTGCCGGTACCCAATGCAGCCCCTTCACCGGCCTTAACTAAACGATCGAAGATTGATTTTACTTGTTCTTTATTGGGGTGACGCACATAATAATATACCTCTGCAAAATCGGGCACAACGTTGGGTGCTTTACCTCCATTCGTAATAATATAATGAATGCGGGTTTCTTGTGGCACGTGTTCACGCATCATATTGGCCATATAATCCATTGCTTCTACTGCATCTAATGCAGAACGACCTTTATCGGGTGAAGCGGCTGCATGTGCAGCAATACCATGAAAACGGAATTTGGCAGATATGTTTGCCAACGCACTGGTCATAGTTACGCCATTCTCTGCACCGGGATGCCAATGCAAAACAACATCTACATCGTTAAATAATCCGGCACGTACCATATATACTTTTCCGCTTCCTCCTTCTTCAGCCGGGCACCCATAAACTTTAATAGTGCCTTTTAATTGACCTGAAGCAATTAGTTTTTGAATTTCAATTCCTGCTGCCACTGATGCGGTACCAAATAAATGGTGCCCACATCCATGTCCTGCTATTTGCCCGTTTATGGGTTGTTTCTCCGGAACCGCTTGTTGTGATAAACCGGGCAATGCATCAAACTCGGCTAAAATGCCAATAACGGGCTTTCCATTGCCGTACGTTGCAACAAAAGCAGTAGGAATACCGGCTACACCGGCATCTACAGTAAATCCGGCATCTTTCAATTGCTGTTGTAATAATGCAGAACTTTTTACTTCCTTATACCCTACTTCAGCAAAATTCCATATTTGCAATTCCACATTTTTATAGTGGTTGTATTGCCCTTGCAAATCGGTTAAAGCAGTTTGTTTTAATGGGCTATTTTGCGCCATTGTAACCATTGGCCAAATAAATGAGCCAGCCAATAGTATTAATTTCCATTTTCGCATAAGTGTTTAGTTTTGGTAATATAGTAATAGGAAAATTATGTAACCATGAATTTACACAAATAAATCATTAAACAAAGTAGCACCCGGAACAACGGAATAAACATCAAAATCGGTAATCCCTTCATTTGTTAATACCTGTTCATCAATAAAAGTATTGCCGGTACATTCTGTTGATTTTTTTTGTAAAATATAGGAAGCAGCATCCGCTAAAATTTGTGGTGTTCTACTCTGATTGGCCAAAGCAACACCACCCAACAAATTACGCACTGCAGCCGTATCAATAGTAGTTCTGGGCCATAAGGCATTTGAGGCTATACCATCACCTTTTAATTCATGTGCCCAAGCAATGGCCATCATACTCATATTGTATTTGGTTAAAGTATAAGCTATATGTGGTGCCAACCATTTAGGTTGTAAATTAATAGGGGGCGAAAGCGTTAAAATATGGGGATTCTTTCCTTTTTTTAAATGTGGAATGCAAGCCTGCGTTACTAAAAAAGTGCCTCTTACATTTATACTATGCATTAAATCGAATCGTTTGGCCTCGGTTGAAAGGGTATCGGTAAGTTGAATGGCTGATGCATTATTAATTAAAATATCAATTCCACCAAAAGTGGCTACTGCTTTATCAACTGCTGCATGTATTTGTTCCTCAAAACGAATATCGGTTTGAACAGCCAATGCTTTTGCACCTAACGCTTTTACTTCATCAGCAGCAGAAAAAATAGTACCCCCCAACTTGGGATTTTCTTCAGTACTTTTTGCTGCAATAACAATATTAGCACCTTGCTTAGCCAAAGCTAACGCTATAGCCTTGCCGATACCTCTGCTGGCACCGGTAATGAAAACGGTTTTATTTTGAAACAACATAAGCTACTTGTTTGGAAACAAGATAAGCTATTTGTTTTTATAAAAATTGCGGTGTTAAAAATTTATTGTAATTACACAATTGTTACCAGCCTAAAAAATTGCAAATGGCTGTTTCTGCCTGATGGCAGGCCTCTTGTAGATTGTTATTAATTATCTCAATATTGAAATGATGCTTAAATGAAATTTCATAACTGGCTTTATTTAATCGGGTAGCTAAACTTTCAGGGGTTTCTGTTCCTCTGCTTTCTAACCGTTTTTTCAACTCCTCTAAACTGGGGGCTTCAATGAATATGGAAAGCGTTTGATTGGGAAATTGCTGTTGCACATGTATAGCACCTTTTACATCTATGTCTAAAACAGGCACTTTACCACTGGCCCAAATACGCTCCAACTCAGCATGCAAGGTTCCATAATATTTTCCTTCATATACCATCTCCCATTCAATAAAAGCATTTTCTTTTATTTTTTGTTGGAATTCATCGGTACTAATAAAGTAATAATCTTTCCCATCTTGCTCATTATTGCGCGGTTTGCGAGTGGTTGCTGAAATAGAAAATGCTAATTTGGGATATTTGGCTAATAAATAATGCGTAATTGATGTTTTACCTGCACCGGATGGGGCTGTAATAATGATAATTTTATTTGCAACTTTTTCCATTTGCAAATAAAAGAAAAAAAA
>Ga0310345_10004931_pt1 | contig 11992 bp, 8 predicted proteins | sample HC15DNA20500_MG_FD_204667 | JGI IMG/M metagenome (GOLD analysis project Ga0310345, IMG submission 204667) | Marine microbial communities from station ALOHA, North Pacific Subtropical Gyre - HC15-DNA-20-500_MG | ecosystem: Environmental > Aquatic > Marine > Oceanic | place: Pacific Ocean: North...
AGACAGCTGACCGAGGATTTTCGCAGTCTTGCTACGCCCTTCGTCGGCTCTTGGCCCCAAGGCATCCACCGTAAACCCTTAATAACTTGACCCTCATTAAGGCATTTCTATTGCTCTCAATAATATTTGGTCTGGACAATTGCGGAGCCCAGACCTTGGTCTCCTAGTCTCCTAATGGAAACCAGGACTCGTTACTTTTCGACAGAAATTCAGTTGTTAAGGTGCAAAAAAAAAGCCGGGGGATTGCCCCCGACTGAAGTCAGGTTCCGTATCTTTTTATGTTCAGATTACGTTATTCATTTCATTAACTAATGCAGTAAACAATGCTATACCCGGCCTTTACTGCAGTCAATAGTCAATAGTGATAACTTCAGAGCGAAAAACAATTGACTAAACGGCCCTACAGTAAGCCTCTTTGCGACTACTAAAGTATAATCGGAGCATAAATCTCTAAGTGGTTATATGAACAATATAAATTTATCAGAAAGTGTAGATGCCCAGACTTTAAAATTAAGGCAGGATGAGGAGTTACTCTATTCGTCGGATTTTGCCATCCTGACAAATCGCAGGATTCTTGTTCCAAATATCGGGAACAAAAGAGTTCCACAACTTTTATCAAACTGGCAAGAAGCTCCTATTGACGAGTCAATGCCACCCCAACTCAAAAATGGGGGGAAGCAAAGTAAGAGAGAGTTTGGCACAAGACTTACCCTTATCGGGGCGGGGTTGGTACTGATACAGATTTTGCCTTTCTACGTAATCGACCAAAACTTGGTGGGGATTTTAGGCCGTTTTTTTGAGGTTATTTACTTTTTAGTATCCATGTTTTGTCTCACTGTGGGGGTATATTTTGCAGCAGGTAGTTATCTGACTCGAGGCCCGCATACTACTGCACTTTTCGTGTTACCTGGAGGCAAAGATTTAATAGCTCTATTCCCGGGCTGGGATAGTGAAGAGGCCGAAAAAATGGGGAGAATTTACAGGAGGCTTCGTAGGACTCTGTAGAGAAGGTTAAAGGTACTTTCGTAGGCTTGTCTTGCACCTCAGGTAGTCCATGCGGAGAGAGGGGCAGCGTCTATAGTTTGGGTTGGATCCGGGCAGGGACCCTCAGGACGGGACATAGAGGAAGCCCGCCTGCTGTCTGATAAACGCTCTCTCCGCAGGAACTTTGCAATTTATAATACTTGTCATGTAATTCCGTCAATATATTTTAGGAATCTTTTTTCAGTAAATTAATATCCTGCTTGCAAATAGTCTCAGATTTATGAACTGAAGCTAGAATTTTGACTCTACAGTTAGCTTGGAGTAGTTTTGCGGTAAATTTCTCAAGAGTGTATTTTGGAGCCTATTAAAATATCAATTAGGAGTTTTTTCTGATGATTAAGAGTTTCGGTAGCCTTTACGCGGGACATGTCGATTTTCCCGACCTTGGATTTGATGCTACGCCTGTCAATGACAGGTGGCTTTCCGAGGAGCAACTTAACACGGTATACAGCAAAGCCGAGGCTATAGCTAAAACTATGGACTCGAACGGCTTTGATATTTTCTGGATGGCAGAACATCATTTTCAACGTGAGGGTTATGAAGTAATACCAAATTTAATGATGTTGGCAGTTCATCTTGCCCACATCACCTCTAACATTAGGATTGGCTGCGGGTTTAATATTTCACCGATGTGGCATCCGTTAAGACTTGCTGAAGATTACGCAACAGCAGATATTCTTACCGAAGGTAGAGTGGTTTTTGGTGTTGGCAGGGGTTATCACACCAGAGAGGTAGAAGTTTTTGGGAATCCCATGATAGACGCGGAGGCTAATAGAAATCTATTCGAAGAACAGGTGGAAATTATTAACAAAGCCTTCTCTAAAGAATCTTTTGCCCATCGGGGTGAAAATTACACGATCCCTCCGGAAGTACCCTATAGAGGTTATGACCTTAAAGATATAACTCTCGTACCAAGACCCGTAAATAGACCCGTCGAATGTTGGCAGCCGATCGTTAGTGCTAGCGAAAGAGGACTAGATTTCATGGCTCGAAATAACATGAAGGGAATTATTGGTGGGGGTGCAGCCGTCGGTGGCGCCAGCGATGAAGTAATTTATTCCTGGCAGAAAATGCAGGAGAAGTATGGTACTGAGACTGAACTAGGTGGTAATTTGTGTATCGGTTACTCAGTTCATATAGCTGAATCAGAAGAAAAAGCTATCGCGGAGGCAAGGCCTTTTTTTGAAGAGAATATGAAAATGTTCGCTCCATTGGGTTTTGTCCGAGGGCTGTCGGATAATCAGATAGACGCTTTGGGAAGTGGATCGGCGGCAAGGTCTGCAGAACTTCCAACACTTGAACAATCAGTTGAATCGGGAAGTTGGCTGGTGGGAAAGCCGGATTCTATCACCGAAAAACTGATGAAAGTCCAAGAGAGGTATCCGGGAGTTGAGATGGTTAATGTGGGGCAAGTAATAGGGACTCCTCAGAAAGTGATTGAGGAGCAACTACAAAGATTTGGAGAGGAAGTAATACCGAATTTTATTTAGGATTAGTCAGGATAAGCAAAGTCGAATGCTTCCTGAGTCTTATCGAAAGGTGTTGAAGCAACTATGATCCCAATGGATGAATCGAAGAAAATTCTTGTTATTACTCCTCACCCTGATGATGCGGAGAGTGGTGCAGGGGGAACGATAGCAAAATGGTCCAACCAAGGGGCAGATATCGCCTTGGTTGTCTGTACTAATGGGGACAAGGGCACTTCTGATAGAACCATTGATTCTCAAAAAATAGCTACTTTACGAAAGGCTGAGCAATCAGATTCGGCAGAAGCATTGGGGCTTTCCAAGGTGGTATTTCTAGATCATCCGGACCAAGGTTTAGAAGATAGCGCCGAATTTAGGGCTCAGCTGGTCAGAGAAATACGAATACATCGGCCAGATGTTGTTTTAACTATTGATCCTGAGCGTGGATGGATAAGACACCGCGATCATTACGTCACTGGCCGGGTTACCTTAGATGCAATTTTTCCCTATGCTAGGGACTACTTGGCGTACCCTGACATGATCGATGAGGGTCTGGAGCCCCACAAGGTTTTGGATGTCCTTCTCTGGGGCAGTGACCACCCTGACACCTTTATTGATATTGATGAAACCTTTGAAATTAAGATGGACGCACTCTATTGTCACAAGAGTCAGATGAGCCAAAGCAGAGAGGTAGGATCGGGAAGGTCGCGGAAAAGGTTCGCTGAGTATGGTCCTAAGGTAAATGCGATACTCGCTGAGCCATTCAAGAGATTGCGGATTCGTGGTTAGGATTTCTCAACTTTTCCGCCCGCTTTGGTTTTAGACATTTTATCCTCGTACCACGCCATATATTTGGAAGTTGGCAAGGTTCCGGTTTTTTGCTCGGAGCGTATTCTGCTGATTTCTAATTCGACTTTTCGCCTCAAATCTGCCAGCGTCCCATTGTTATGCGTCACGAGGTCTGCAGCAGGAGCTCGGTCTTCCCATTTCCGTTGGCTGGCCAATCTCTGTTCAGCAGCCGTTAGGTCAAGGTTGTTCCTCGCCATTAGGCGAGAGATTGCCAGACTGTCATCAACCGTGAACAACCACGTGACGTCACTGAATTGACCGTAGCCTGCCTCAATGAAATTAACTGCTTCCATAATGCCGATTTCATGGGGAGCTAATGTATTTCGCCATTTTTCCATAACCCCACTTACTTCGGCGAAAATATCACCGATGGCTTCGGTCAATTTTGCCATTTTTTTAGGCTTCCCGAATACTTTCCCCCCCAGAATTTTTCTATCTATGGCTCCATCATCATCTACCACCATCTCTCCGAAGGCTTTAACAATTCGATCAAAAGCAGGTTTTCCGGGGTCATACATCCTGTGAACCAATTTGTCTGCATCGCAGTGTATTGCTCCTCTAGATTGTAGGTATTGGCAAGCAGTGCTCTTGCCAGAGGCTATTGAGCCCGTAATTCCAAGAATCAATGGCATTCAACTACCTCTACTGCAGAAAATAGAACTCTCGACAAGAGTAATTAAATTAAAGCCAAGATCCATATTGGTTTGCTTTATAAATCGGACGCTTGGTTACCGTCTATAGAACTCATTTGTTTTGAATAGCCCTTGTAATCGCTGCGGGATTCATCGGAAGTTCAACCATCCGGATCCCTATTGCGTCGTATATCGCGTTGGCGACTGCTGCTAGAGGAGGAACTAGAGGAACTTCTCCTACTCCTCGAACACCATAGGGATGAAGTGGATTGGATACCTCCACAATGACGGGCTCTATCATAGGCAAATCTAATGAAGTAGGCATTCTGTAATCCAATAAACTGGAATTAACCATGGCTCCTTCATCATTCATGAAATATTCCTCGTTAAGCGCCCATCCTATGCCTTGTACAACTCCTCCCTGTATTTGCCCTTCAACATAGTCTGGGTGAATTGCTTTTCCAGCGTCTTGAACGGCCGTATAACGAAGGATCTCAACTTTGCCCGTTTCTGGATCTACCTCTACGTCGACTATATGGGTTGCGAAAGCACTTCCGGGTCCACGTGGATCCAGGTTTGCTCTCCCTACGACGGGGCCACCAGTGTCGGGGAGTTTTGAAGCTAACTCGGCAAAAGACATCTGAAGTACAGGATCCGAGGAATGTCTAAATGCTCCATCAACGAGTTCAATGTCATCCAAAGATGCCTCCCAGACTTCAGCTGCTCTTTGTAGAAGTTGTCTCTTCACGTCTTGGGCGGCTTCGTAGCTAGCCCAACCTGTTTTGAAAGCTCCCCCGCTTCCTCCAGTCATTGACGTATATCCTATTGTTTCCGTATCCCCAACCTGTGGGTTTATATCTTCCACTGGGATTCCTAGTACTTCCGCAACATGTTGAGCAGCGACAGGTCGCAGGCCTCCAATATCCATTGATCCAATTGTGAGATTGACCGTTCCGTCAAAATTTACGTTTGCGATAGCACATGCAGCGCCGCTGCCGTTGATCCAAAATCCTGACGCAATACCGCGTCCTCTCAAGTTACCATTTTCCCCTTCCCCAAGAGGAGTGGAATAATGCGAATGATTTTTAGCGGCTTGGGCTGTTTCCAGACACCCAATCTTTGGGTTTGTGATACCTGATGGCCTGAGTGTCCCTTCTTTTGCTCCGTTGATTATCCTCAGTTCAATTGGGTCTATTCCAAGTTCTTCAGACAGTTCGTCTAACAACGTTTCGGCTGCAAAGGCTCCAATCGGCGCCCCTGGTGCTCTATAAGCCGTAGTTTTTGGTTTGTTATCCACGATGTCAAATGCGTCGATTAGAACATTTTCAATATCGTATGGGGTAAAAATGCAGTTGGCAGCTGCCCCAACGGGTGATCCCGGGAATGCTCCTGCTTCAAATTTCAAGTCAGCATATGCTGCAAGAATTTTTCCATCATCGTCAGTTCCAATTTTCACATTCATATAAGATCCGGATGTTGGTCCGGTAGACTCAAGTACCTCTGCTCTGGTCATAGTCACTTTGACTGGGGCACCAGATTTTCGGGATAGCAAGGCTGCGATCGGTTCTAAGTAAATTGTCGTTTTTCCGCCGAATCCACCACCAATTTCCATTGGTATCACTTTGATGGAGGAGTAAGGAATTCCAAGCACCAGAGAAGTTTTGTCTCTTATTTGGAAATGTCCCTGCGAACTACCCCAAACAGTTACTCTGTTGTTCGGAGTCCACCAACCTGTTGCTGAATGCGGCTCTATATAGCCTTGGTGCACTGTCGAAGTTCTAAACTCACGTTCTACTATGTGAGTCGCTTTACTAAAACCCTTTTCGATATCCCCAATTTGAAGCTGTGTATGACCCGCGATGTTGTTTTTGTATTCATCGTGCAGAAGGGGAGCATCATCCGAAATAGCAGCCTCGGCGGTAGATACGTAGCTAAGAATTTCATATTCCACTTCAATGAGATCCATAGCTTCTTCTGCGGTATGAACGCTAGTTGCCGCAATAGCCGCAATCGGATGTCCTTTGTATAAGACTTTTGACCCTGCCAAAATATTGTCGGTTTGCTGTTTCAAATTTATTGGAGGGCCTGGTATGACTGCGACAGATTCGTTTTTATGGGAAGGAAAATCAACGTTAGTTATGACTGAATGAACTTCAGGGTGAGCTTCAGCCTTTGCTGTGTTGATAGAGATGATGCGAGCGTGCGGGTGAGGACTACGTAAAATTCTACCGTGCAGCATGCCTGGAAGATTAGTATCAGCCCCATACAAAGCCTTGCCTGTAACTTTGTCATAGCCATCATGTCTGACGGGTCTCTTCCCCACCGCTGTTGTCTTACCAGTTTGTAAAGCCATAAATTTTTCCATCCCTCAAAGTCCAAGAAGTCATTTTGTATGTCATCCAACAAGGGTTCTCAACCAAGCTGCGATCGGGTCCGAAATGGTCTAATTGCCTCGATACAATGGATGATTGGTTTACTAGGGCTGTATCTGTCCAGATTGTAGCATATAAAAAGAGATTTCTTGTTCGTAATTTGTGCCTGTATGATATACTTCGCCGGCTTCTTACGTTGGCACTTTTGCCCGCATTTTTCATAGTTCTGAATGTTAGGGACTGGATATGTTAAGTATTTTTGATATGGGGGACCTCGATTAGATGATAGAGATAGTCAATGGTGGTGGAGTTACATCGGCAGTGGGATTTACTGCTGGAGGAACCTATGCTGGTCTCAAAACCGAAGTGGATACTTTAGATTTGGGCATATTAATTTCAGACCGTCAAGCAAACGCCGCTGCCACGTTCACCTCAAATAGTATTGAATCCCCCTCCGTTACTGCTAGCAGAAAACGGCTAGAACGAGGCGTGGCTCGAGGAGTGGTGGCCAACAGCGGATGTGCAAATTGCAGTGTTGGTGAGCAGGGATTTACTGACGCTGAAGAAATGGCCAACCTAGCTGGATCACATGTGGGACTTCTAGGAGGAGATCTCTTTGTGGCTAGTACAGGGATGATCGGTGTAGAACTTCCGATGGCTCTTATACGCCAAAACGTTACAAATATTGCCTTGACCTCTAACGGGGGAACAGATTTCGCGCGTGCTCTTATGACGACGGATAGTAAGCATAAAGAACGGGCGGTTTCATTTGTTCATGATGGAGAGACAGTCACAGTGGGTGGTGCGGCCAAAGGTGTGGGGATGATTCATCCCAACATGGCCACAATGCTTTGTTTTATAACGACAGATGCGAACATAGAGGGAGGGTTTCTGCAAGAGGTGCTTTTAGATTCCGTTAAAGCATCTTTCAACATGATTGATGTGGATGGAGACCAAAGCACCAATGATACCGTGGTTATATTGGCCAACGGTGCGTCGGAGACATCCCAAATTTCTGAATCATCCAATGGATCCGCCCTATTGAGAGAGGCTGTTGGATACATTTGCACCGAACTTGCGAAGGAACTTGTGAGAGATGGGGAGGGGGCACAGCGACTTATAGAGGTCACTGTGGAAGGTGCGGAAACGTTGGATGAAGCAAGAGTTTCTGCAAGAGAAATAGCGTCATCTCTCTTGGTTAAAGCTATGGTCCACGGAAGAGATCCTAACTGGGGTAGGTTGGTCATGGCATTAGGAAAGAGCGGGATTTCCCTTATTGAAAAAAAGGTGGATATATTCATCAGCGAAATACACATAGTACATGAGGGAGTGGCTATTCCTTACTACAAGGAAGCAGTTGTCAGTGCTATGAGCGGTAGCGAAATTTCTTTTCGGATATCCTTAAATGTCGGTGAACATTCTGCCACAGCTTGGGGATGTGACCTGACCGAAGAGTATGTGATTTTTAATTCTGCGTACAGTACCTGATACCCGAAGTCTCAGCCCAAATACACACATCAACAATAACTTCCCCGAGGTATTAACTAAGAAGTGAATCCACAGTATCCAAACTTTGATGAAAATTATGAAGATCAGATTGATTATGAACGAGATCTACGTTCTGGCACGTCTGATGACGAAAAAAAATCTGATGAGAATGCAATTGATATGATTTCTGAACCTGAAATAATCGTTGTCAAAATTGGAGGTAGTACGCTTGGAAACCACGACACGTCGCTAGATGACTTGGTTCTGTTGCAAAAAGAGGGGATCAAATTCGTTGTGGTTCACGGCGGAGGTAAGGTCATATCTGAGTGGATGGAGAAGCAAGGTGTCAGGCCTCGGTTTGTAGATGGACTTCGAGTCACTGACGCACCCAGCTTGGAAATTGTTGTCGCTGTGCTTACCGGACTGATCAATAAAACCCTTGTGTCATCAATTAACTCCAGAGGAGGAAATGCCATTGGATTATCGGGGGCTGATGGAGGGATGATTAGCGCCTCTATAACTAATCCTGACCTTGGATTTGTCGGTAAAGTTGATGGGGTAAATTCTTCTCCTATCAGAGCTGCACTGGATTCAGGGTTCATACCGGTTATAGCGCCAGTTGGGTTTGACATTAGCCGGCAACCGGATGAGGAAGGGGCGTTGCTTAATATTAATGCAGACACTGTTGCAGGTTTCATTGCTTCAACTCTAAAAGCGAGCAGAATGGTTTTTCTAACTGACGTTGAGGGCGTACTGGATTCCTCACATCGTTTAATACCAAGAGTCACTAAAAGACAAGCCGACATGCTTGTTAGGTCCAATGTTATTGCTGGGGGCATGTTACCTAAAATGGAAGCTTGCCTGGAAGCTCTCAATGGAGGGGCCGTTTCCCAAATTATCGATGGTCGTGTGCCTGGAGCTTTGAAAAGTCTCGTATCAGGTGAAAATATTGGAACAAGAATAGGTTAATAAGTAGAAAACTATGACTGACGGATCTTTGCCACCTCTCGATCTTAACAATTTGTCTATTCCAAGCGGCCTGAAAGGACGCTTGAAATGGATCATATTAGCTGCCATTTTGATTGGCTTATTTTTTGCGTTGTCTATGGGCAGAGGTATTCTTGCCGATTGGCTGTGGTTTGGCGAATTGGGATTCAGTGGAGTTTTTGCCAAAGTCATCTTGACAAAAATTGTATTGTTTATCTTTGGATTCGCCGTAACCGTAATTACGGTAGGTGCTGCTCTGCTTGTGGCAAAAAAAACCTCTTCAGGTTCGATCGAGGCCTCGGTACCTGAGTCCCTGGTTTCTATGGTTACCAAAGTAATTACAATTGGGGGAGTGGTAGCTTCGATTATTCTCGGGGTCATTTTTGGCTCCTTATTCTCCGGTCAGTGGGAGTTATTTCTTAGATTCACCAATGCTGCCACTTTTGGCGTTTCCGACCCTTTGTACGGGCGGGACCTATCCTTTTTTGTATTTGCCCTACCAATGTATTCATTTGCTCAAAGTTGGATTTTCGGTGTGGGAGTTGTATGTCTTATAGGCTCTGGAATCATTGCTTTTGCGACCTATACGATGAGAGGTGTCAGCTTCACCCTAACCCCCGCACTAAGAAATCACATCGTTATTATTGGGTCTCTGTTGGTTCTAGTTGCTTCAGTAGGTCTTTGGATTGACAGGTTAGAACTTGTTCATTCGGACGGCGGAGTAGTGTTTGGCGCTACATATGTTGATGTTCATTCCAAACAACCGGCGCTGCTAATAGCAAGCATATTAGGTGTTTTGACAGCTGCAGCAATGATCTTTGGAACCTTCACGGGTAGGGTACGGTTTGTTTTTGGAATTGTGGGGCTCTGGATAATTCTAGTTTTTGCCCTGGGTAATGGTTGGCCATCCATTGTGCAGAAATTTACAGTTGACCCAAATGAATTTGTGAAGGAAAAGGAATTCATTCAACGGAACATGGATTACACTCGGCTTGGGTATGGTATAGGCGATATTACGGAAACATTCTATGAGGGTCAGGGACGAATAACCGCTGACCTTGTGTCAGATAATATAGCGACCATCGAAAACATAAGACTCTGGGATTACAGACCGTTGACGAGTGTATATCGCCAGATTCAGTTGATTCGACCGTATTATGACTTCAAGGATGCCGATGTAGACCGATATATGATCAACGGCGAATACAGGCAAGTTCTTCTAGCAGCACGGGAAGTTGCAATGGAAAAGCTTGATGAGTCCGCTCAGACTTGGGTCAACACCCGACTTTACTACACTCATGGTATTGGCATCGCAATGAGCCCGGTTACTGAATTCACTCCAGAAGGAAGGCCTGTTTTCTTCGCAAAGGATATTCCAACAAATGGAGAAATTCCTGTTTCGTCCCCAGCCACTCGAGAGTCTCCGGAGTTAGTTGTAAAGAATCCGAGGATTTATTATGGAGAAAACACACTTGACTATGTGATTGTAAATACAAACACGCAGGAATTGGACTATCAGACAGGCACTGGTGAGCTTGCCAAAACCAACTACAGTGGTGAAGGTGGAGTTCCTTTAGGATCTTGGTTACGTAAGTTGGTTTATGCGTGGGAAATGGGTGATATCAATATATTGATCAGTGGGGAATTGAATTCTGATAGTAGGATTCAGTATCGGAGAACAATACAGGATAGGATCAGGACAGTAGCACCATTTTTAATGTTGGATAAAGATCCCTATATAGTGGCTGACAGTGATCAGTTGCTTTGGGTGCAGGATGCTTATACAACGTCTCCTGACATGCCTTATTCTGACCCCGTCTCTGATGAAATTAGAGGTGAAGCTGGAAGTTATAACTATGTTAGGAATAGTGTGAAGGTGGTTGTAGACGCCTACCACGGGACCATGAATTTCTACCTCTGGAGTCCAGAAGATCCTCTGGCCAAAACCTACGATACTATTTTCCCTGATCTATTTACCAGCACGTCTCAAATGCCTGATTCGCTCAAAAGTCACATGCGATATCCTCAAGGGCTTTTTTCGATTCAGGCTTCGAAACACATTAAATATCATATGGTTAACCCCGAGCACTTCTATGGAAATGAAGATTTGTGGGCGATTCCACAGGAGAAATTTGGTCAGGGCGAAACTCTTCAACCCGTTGAACCTTACTACGTAATAATGAAGCTACCTGGGGAATCTCGGGAGGAATTTGTACTTTTGATGCCTTACACCCCCAGCAATAGACCCAACATGGTTGGGTGGTTAGCTGCGAGGAGTGATGGAGATGCTTATGGAAAGCTGGTTGCCTATAATTTTCCAAAGGATCGTCAAGTCGATGGCCCAGAACAGGTGGAGGCAAGAATAGACAATGATCAGGATATATCTGCCTGGTTTACACTAAGGTGTTCAGAGGGTTCCACCTGTATAAGAGGGAACTTATTGGTGATTCCAGTGGGTGACTCCATTTTGTACGCAGAGCCAGTTTATATTCAGGCGGAGGGAGTAAGCTTTCCAGAACTTAAGAAGGTGATACTTGCCACTGGCGATGAAGTCGTAATGGCTGATTCGCTTGATGAAGCCATTACAGGACTGACAGGCAAATTATTCGGACTTTCACAGACAGAATATGCATCTTCTGATTCTTCCCCAGCCTCCACCGGGTCTGTTGTCCCGGTACATTCAGAGGAACAGGCTGATAGGATAATGCGCTCTCTAGAAATTTTAAGAGAAGAACTTGATTCACTGAATGCTTTAATTAATGAGTTGGAGATTCCAGAAAAAGGAGACTGAGATGGCTACGACAGAGCAATGGAAAGACCTTGAAAGCAAATATTATATGTTTCTTGTTCGTCGACAGCCTATGGTATTAGAGAGAGGTGAGGGTGCTAGGGTATGGGATGTGGACGGTAAAGAATATTTAGATTTTACATCCGGTTGGGCTGTGAACAATGTTGGACATTGCAATGAGGCAGTGGCGGATGCCATCGCAAAGCAGGCGAGAACTCTTCTTCAAACGTCGAACCAGTTTTACTCGATACCCCAATTGAAAATGGCTGAAATTTTGGTCGAAAATAGCTGTTTGGACAAGATTTTTATATGCAATAGTGGCGCTGAAGCCAATGAGGGAGCTATTAAATTAGCGAAAAAGTATGG
>Ga0310345_10004932_pt1 | contig 11992 bp, 21 predicted proteins | sample HC15DNA20500_MG_FD_204667 | JGI IMG/M metagenome (GOLD analysis project Ga0310345, IMG submission 204667) | Marine microbial communities from station ALOHA, North Pacific Subtropical Gyre - HC15-DNA-20-500_MG | ecosystem: Environmental > Aquatic > Marine > Oceanic | place: Pacific Ocean: North...
AGTAGTATCTGTAGTATTTGGAATTACAAATGTCCAACCATCAGGTGTTGCAACATGTCTACTCCAAAGTTGAGGCTTAGTCGGACTTGGTCCAACTGCTAATAAAACTGAATTTACGGGACAATATAACGATTCATATTCAATATCATTCTTTTTAGTATTTCCCCTACAATCAAAAATAACATCAGCATCTACTGTATCAAGGTCAATAACATTTCCTTCTTTGACAGTAAACAATCCAGAATTTAATATGTATTTCTGTAAATACTTCGGATCTGCTTGCATTGCAATTTCATGAAAAGGAAATTCATGAAAAAGGTTTGGATTTCTCTTACTCCAATTTTCATACAAGATACCCAATTTTGGAGTTGCACGTACTTCATTATGATACCAATTTATATCACATGCAAAATATAATAAACTAGACAGGCCCGGAGTCATACCCTGGCCCACCGGAAATGAATCTATTTCAGGATCATGTATTAATTCTACTTCAATATTCTTATTGTTTAGGGTATAATATGCATAATGTAGTGCAGTCCACACTCCAGCATTTCCACCACCTACAATTATAATTTTCATAATATTTGTATATTCTTAAATTACAGCATAGACATGATATTTTAAAATAGTATAGATGAACCCTATAAAAAAGATTGCCATACCAATTTCATGTATTCTTTTATTATTACTTATCACCATCGGAGCCATAATACAAAGCATAGTAACTCTACCTACTACTTTCAAAGATTCCAATTCTCCTTTAAAGAATACAAAAAGATTTGCGAGAAGCATAACTTGCAACATCCAGGCTAGTCCTAATATAACTCTATGATTGTGATAATAATATTCACGTAAATTAACATCTTTTCCTTTATATGCTTCAGGCTGTGGAGCAACTACTTCACTAACCATGAAGAATAAAAATGGTACTGACAGATATAATAGAAATGTAAATAAGTTCCATCCTTCATTTGGATAATAATTTAAATCTCTCAAGGGATAAGAAGTCCACCAAAATAGTATAATAGTAAAAAAGGTTATAAAACATATTGCTGTATGTGGCCAGTAAAATATAACATCATCATCTGGATCATCATTATGGTTCTTTGCTAATAATGAACTGTAGTTTATCATTAACCTCACCATAGATAAGCCCAATATCACAAACGCAATCATTGATAAATGTGAATATGCTACCATTGTACTCTCTAAATCTAGCAATTAATGTTTTCATAAATAATTCTTTATCAAGCTGGCTGTGGAGGGTGGATTCGAACCACCAGATTTATTCTGCCAACAACAGATTGCGTTTGCCGTTTTCGCCACTCCACAATTTGTCTTTTTCCTGTTTTTTCAATTCTCTTTCGCCTTTTTGTAATTCGGCTAATACTTCATAAATACCATGACCATTTTTATAAATTGGAATAATTTTATCACTTTTCCAACTCATTCTTTGACAATCTGATTAACACTTTTCATCGCACTAATCAATCTTGTTATTCCGATTCCTCCACCAAATCGTGGAAAGAAATCATAACTTAAAAATTCTTCTAACTCTTTTTCTACTCTCTCTTCTCCGAATAATTCATACAATAAACTAGCATATTCTCCATCTGATATTGTATGAAATTGTTCTCTCATTTCTACTGTATCAGCGGATCTTTCTGCAGATCCAATAGTTTCCATTCCGCCTATAATAACATCACATTTGTTCGCAAAATCGTTCTCTTTCTTCATATTCCAAAAAGGTGATGTAGAGTAAGGAAAATGTGTAATAAATCCCACACCCGAACAAAGTGTTTGTCCTGGTGCGAGTGATTCTGAAATTAGTTTTTCATGTTCATGATCTAATTCATCAGTTGTGTTTTTAAGATGTCCGCTTTGATAAAATTCTTTTTGCCATTCAGTATATTTTTTAATAGGATATACACAAGGTCTATAACCCAAAAAACAGCATAAATCTTCTTCTAATTTAATTAAATCATCAAAAGTTCCTGGTGCTTCAAATTCGAACATTGGAAAGATTAAATCGTGTCTTCCTTCTACTGGATTTTGTTCTTGTCGATAAGATGTTGATACGCAATAGACTCCTTTGAGAGTTGGATCTTTTAATAGTTCATATTCTAACCACATTTGACCAGTCTGGGGGAGAGGCCAAATCTTGTCTGCGTAATCGTAAGTAGCAACTGTGGTCGGATCTTCACATGCGGCAAGAATCGAAAGACGATTTTGCGTGTGAACTTCAAGAAATCCAAGAGTATTAAAAAAGGTTCGTAGTCTGTGTGTGATGTAAGTAAAATCTTGAGGTGAAATCAATGTAGTCATATTCTCCAATTTCTTTTTTATTTATAATATTGTCAAGGTCTAAGTTATATATCTAACTTCTTGTCTGTTATCCATTCAGCAAATTTCTCTTCATCCTCAGTTGTGTAGTGTAATACTATCGGATCAAAATGATTCTCATGTTTTTTCTCCAGAAATGTCTGAGTAACATCCTGGTCTCCGAACAGAGAGGTTCTTAATCCCCATCTACTGAGCAATACCCAGAAAGCAAACTCATCCATTATCCGAAAATTCTCCATAGGATAGAATACTTGGTGTGCATAGATACGGTCCAATAAGTCTGTATAACCACTAAGAACTTCTGGTGTAAAAAGTTTGTGTATAGAGTGATTCAATAGTATCACACCAAGACAATACTTCTGAACTTCAGTTTTTCCTCCCTGAGACATTATACTTGCATCAATCAAGTCCAAATAAAACCGTGGATTCTCTCCATCTATTCCTTGATTTGGATCATGTCGAAAGCCTAGTTCTTCTCGTCCGTATATCGGGTCACGTTTATAGTGATCAAAAATTAATTGTATGTCATCATTGATGTATGTGTCGGCATCTAGGTACAATATGTTCAAATTCTCTTCGTACCATAGTGCAAGATTATACCATCGATGAATACACCACGCATTCGGCTCTTTGCCAGTAAAACTTTCATGAAACGGATACATCTCAACACCAAAGTCATCACAAAGAGATTGCCACTTGTCTTGTTCTTTCTCTCGTTTAAACCGTGTGTACGACAAATCTGGGTAATAACAAAAACGAATCTCTATGTCTTGATTGTATTTTCGTAGAGAACTCCAGGAGAGCTTCAATCTTTTGTACTCATGTTCTCCTATCTTGGGCTTACCTTCTGCTTCCATGAATGAGTAGAAAACTATATTTTGAATTGAAGGCTCGTCCTTATAAAGAGATGATCGGGTATGGAGATGATATTGATCGGGTTGATTAGACCTATAAGAGTCTAGTTCTTGCCGTATAGTTTTTTTGTATTCAGCAATATTCCAATATTTCTTTGAGTCGTGCTTATGTTTTAGCTCTAACAGATATTCGTGAAATTCTTTAAGTGACATTATAATTTATTACAAATGTTTTCATTCTTCGTACTTAATACCTTGCGTTTCTAAAAGCAAAGCTCTATTTTTCATATGTTCTGCTTCAATTTCTTCTTTACTTCCACCATGATATCCAACAGCATATCCTGCTTCACACATCCATTTATTTAGATTGGTCCAGCCCGAAAATTCTTCTCCATCGGCAGTACAGTTGATCCAGAGTTCTCCAAGAATTCTTCCGAATTTACCTCTACTGTCTGCTTCTGGGCATCGTAATTGAATTTTAATGTCGTCCCTGTCTGACATGACTGCCCAATGTACCCATGATTTGAGAGCGGCGGATGAGAGTTTTCCATAAAACTTCTCTGCCAAATCTCTAGTTCTAGACTCTGGTGTGTCAATCCCGAGCAATCGGATTCTTCCACAGAACCTAACATCGAACCCAAGATCAATAATTGCATCAACAGTATCTCCATCTACAACTTTCTCTATAGCGGTTATGTGATAAATGAACTCACAGGGTTCTTCATTTTTATATTCAGCCATTTTGTTTCCTTTGTTTATTATGTTCCTCTAGGAGTATTATGTCCACCATTAACCCAATCTAAAAGAGCAAAACATATTCCAATTTCAAGAGAGGTCATCATAATATCACCTCCCAATAGTCCCATAAAACCCAAGATAGCAATTCCTATTGGATATCTGAGTTGAATTCTAATCATTTTCTTTTTTTCTTTTTAAGTTCACTTGCGATCCATTGTTTTCCGATAGTATTTATCACTGGTTCATCAACTAATTTCTTTATTCTAACAAATAGTCCCTGAACAAGATTATCGTTTTCATCATTATTATCAAGAATAAGGATATTTTTTCGACCAAAATGTACTTGAAATTTACCTATATTTTGTTGAACTGCATTCCACATTTTGGTTACTTGCTTTTCTTCAAGTTTTCTGGGTCTCATTAAGTTTCTTCTTAGTGCTACTTCCAATGAGGTATTGATAAAAATCATGTATGTGTCATAACCAAGTTTTCTGAGAGTATTAGAGGTCATTTGAATCTTTTCATAATCTTTTCCCGTTCCATCTATCAACACACCAAGTCTACCATCAACATATCCCGATCTCATTGCTTGAGTTAATTCCTTTGCTCGTTTTCTAATTTTCTGACCTCTAGGACTGAATATATTTTCAGGAGTCATAGCCATATTCGCATCAGCTAATAGCTTTTCATATTGAGCATCAGAATTAATAATTTTAACTCCTAAAGGAGATAATTTACCTAGTCCTGCTTGTCCCGTAACCCAAGTTTTTCCAGAACCTGGTCCGCCCGCAGTAAAGAATGCTTTGAGTATACCTGGATCATATACTCCTTCTGTTAGATCCTCTTCATAAATAAAATTGTTAAAAGGAATCATTTGTAACCTATTTTTTTAAGTTCTTTTATAGTATTATTAGCACTTGTATGAAGTACTGCTATTCCACCACGACTTCTGAAGTCTTCACAATTTCCTGCATAATCATCAATTAAGAGATTGGGTCTACCATCTCTACCATCTTTTGCAAATCGTTTCTTATCTGCTCTTAAAACGGGAAAAATCTTACTTGAGGGCCATTTAAAATGTTTCATCATCCATTTTCTTTTATCATCTGCTCCTCGTACCGATACTGCGCCTCTTCCTGGTTTAGGGTGTGCAGTCAATATACGAGGATCATGTTTAGAAATGAAAGACCATAATGTGTGAGCATCGGGCATGGGGGATAATTGAAAAAATACATCATCTGGAAGTTTTGACCAATGTTTGTCTGTAAATTTTGTTCCTAAAACTTTAGTAGTAAATGTAATGAAATCTGCTAATACACCATCCATATCACAGTAGATAGTGGGATTATCAAACTCCATTAATTTTATTCTAAAATCTCGTAAAGTATCTGTGTCATATCTCATGTTTATATTTATCTATTCAACTGGTCCTGTACTTCTTTCACCATCTACACATCCTTGAGAATTATATCTACTCTGTCTCCATGTGTGTTTGTCTTCATTATATCTCGCCCATATCTGATTTCCTCCTGGATCACAAAATTGTACATATATTTTTTCGTTTATAGTAAATAATCCTGCTCTACTGAAACCTTCTACTTGTGGCAATGTTTCTATTGCTCGTAACCATAATGGGGGGCGGGTATCTGAAGCGCAAGAAGAAAGTATCAAAATAGTAACAATTGTCAATATTATTTGGATTAAATTAAGAATAACTAAATCTAAAATTGTTTTCATGTCACCTTTTTTTCTTCAAATCCTTTTTTACTTTTTGTGCAATATACTTTGTTAAATCACTGGTATCATCCCAACCCTTAAATGGAAATCCATCTATATCATCATCTTCTTCGAAATCTGGTGCAAATTCTGGTCCTACATGAATCTTTATAATCTTAATATTATTAACTACTAATTCATCCCATTCTTCATAGTCTCCACTGTCTGGATCTGGTGCTAGATGTCTATCACCAACATAATTAATAAATATGAAACGCAATTCTTTTCCGTGTTTTCGTATAATTTGTTCCATACCATCAATATAGTCTTTAATAATTTCATATAATATTCTCTTTTCTTTTCTATATTCTTTACCAAGAGCAATCCAAGATTTATTAACATTTGGCATGTATTTTGGATCGTCTGCATATTGCATAATAAGTTCTATCAAGAATTCATTCAAATCATCTTCCATTCTTTTAAGATATTTTTGCTGTCCCATTGTCTTGAAAATAGTATCCCAAGAAAGCCATCTCGTTCCTCCCGTATCGGGCTGACTTGAAATATCATCTGGTGCCGCGGCGAGAACATCTGCATCTAATTCAACAACATAACCACCATCTGTTCTGATACCATCATCAATTGTCCATCCTGCTATATTATAAAATGCAGAAATTGATCTTTTTCTACCCTGCAATTTTACTAAATTTGCGATTCCAGTATAATCAGTTACATGAAATACTCTTGAACGAATGGGTTTGGGCCACAGTCTTTTAAAAATAGAAGGAGATAGAGGAATCTTTAAATCTTTTATACCACCTCTTGGCAAATCAAACAACATAGTAGATAGACTTTCTGTCCATGCTACTTCTTCTAACAAATGTCCTTTAAAAGTTTTCATCTTTTCTTTACTCCCATTGCTTTTAATTCTGCTTTTGCGACCTGTCTTGTGTAAACTTCTAAATCTATAGAATGATCCCATACTTGTACAGAACCAAACAATCTTTTAGCAGTTTTTTTCATAAAATCAAATGCATCAATTGGATGTGTACGGTCGGGGTTTGCAGTATCAATTTTATTTTGAGTTGGTTCTAAGAGATGAACTTTTTTGACTTTAATATTATTAACTACTTGTTCATCCCATGATTCATCAGTTGTTCTTTTTTTCACATAACTCAACAAAACACTATAGAATGTATCAGAATGCTTTCTTATAATCTTTTCCATTTCATCAAAGTATTCTTTTATCAACAAATTTAATGATCTACCATCCCCCTTCATGTGTTTTTTCATGTCATTCCAAAGTTCATATTCATGCGTACTTAGGACTTGATTTCTCGGCAATATTGGAGTAAGGTGTTTTACAACAAGTTTTTTTATCAAAGCATGAAAATCATCTTCTACTTTATCAAAATTTGTATAGCGTGAAGTTCCTCGCATATCATCTATAGTGGTCCATCTACTACCAGACTTATCTACCTGACTCATTATATCACCCGAAGCAGACATGAGTACATCAGCATCCATTTCTACAATAGCTCCACCAGATGTCGCTATACCCGTTTCCATATAACGAGCAAACATTGAGAAAAATGCAGAGATAGATTTCTTTCTTCCTTCAAGTCTGCTAAGACCTTGAAGACCTCTTTCATCAGTTGTATGAAATACCGTTGCACGAATTGTTTCTGGCCATATTCTTTTATACATGGATGAAGATATGGGTATTTTTAAACTAGAAGGAGATTCTGCAGTAAACAACATAGTAGACAAACCCGTTATAGTAAATTCATTTAAATATTGTTTAAAGGGTTTCATCTTATGCACCACTTATTTCTCCACGAGCCGCAATGTCCACCTTGTCTTGACTCTTTGCCCACTTCTGAGCCTGTGCTTTGTTCTTAAATCCACTAGAAACTGGCATCCATTTGTTGCGACCTACATGTCCCATTACATACCACTTCTTGTCACTCGGGTTCTTGGAAACAATATACTTGGAATTTACTTCTTCTAGATACTGTGAAAATGTTTTCACTTTTTATTTCCTTTTTTCTTTTTCTTATTCTTTTTTTTAATCTGCTTTGTAAAACTAGCCATTTCTTCTTTTGATTTTTTTTCTAGTTCTGTCTTCTTCAACTCTCCTTCTTTCAAAAGATAGTTTTTTTCTGCATTTGATTTTCCCCCCACAGCTTCCGGCCATCCCGATAACCATGAAGTAATTTTGGATAATATTGTCATTATGTCCTCGCTTTAATTAATTTTTTCATTTTCTATTAACTTAGCTTCAAATTCTCTTAAACGCCTAAAAACACTCATTAATTCAATAATGGTAGGCCACGCTTTTAATAGATATTGCATCGATCCTTCTACTCTACCAAATGCCCTTATTATTTGTTGCATTACACCTAGAGTCATCACTCCTGCAACTATTGCTGGTGCTAGAAATACATAAGCTGATAATACGTTTGCTTGTAAGTATGCCATTCGACCAATATTAAAATATAGATAACGTAAATAACTTAAAAAGTGAATCTTACGTACATCATCAAAAAAATCTTCGATTTTCTTTGGTCTAACAGTTCCATCATCTTCTGCAATAACAAGTATTTTTCTATATGCCGCTTCTTTTGCTTGTATATCATATTCTATACCAACTAAACGCAATATCCATCCTAATCCAATTAAAAATGCAGTACCGCCTAATGTCCAAAGTAACGCACCTGTAATCAATCCATATTCCCAATCACCAAAAAAGAATATTGGAATGCCCATTGACAATCCAAATAATATAGGAATAAACTGAACCAAAATCATAATCGATTCAATTACAGATGTTCCTAAACTTTCCATTATACGGGTAAATTTAATTGTATCTTCTTGAACCCTTTGCGATGCGCCTTCTATTGTTCTGGCTTTCTCATATACACTATGATACCACTCAACCATTGCAGTACGCCATCTAAACAAATAGTGAGCAGTAAAATAACTTATTACAACATAGAGTGCAACATATATTCCTGCTAGTGTAATAAATGAGAATAAACTGTCGAAATATTCTTCTATTGTAACTGCATTTGGTGTGGCAAGTGCTTTTTGTATCATGTCATAAAAGACACCAAACCATTCATTTATTTTTACATCAATCTTTACTTGAACCCAAAGTGATCCCAAAATAATCATTGAACCAATCCAAGACCATAACCACCATTTTTTGTTTGTAAAAAATCTAAACATAACTATTCTTTTCTAAGCAGGTTTTGTTTAATAATATCAAACTTATCCTTGCGATCAACGATCATATAATTTATTTTTACTGGTTTCATTGGTTCAAAAAGAACCAATACTTCATTAGCAGAAAATTCTGCACAACTATAAACATCAGCCTGTACCAATGCTGGTTTTTCTTCATCCCAAATATGAATAGAAATATGACTTGTTTCTATCATCACTATTCCTGTAAGTCCACGATTACCTTCTTTGGTAACATAAGCCGCATAAGGACCTTTGATGATTTTCATATCAATCTTTTTCACTAATTCTTTAAGCCATTTTTTAAGTTCTCTTTCACTTGTTATTGGGCGATCTACTTCAGCCCTGATGAGTAAATGCTTATGTACAGGCATTTCATATACTCCTTTATCGTTCTTGTTCTACTTTTGGTGGCATATTTTCAGTAAAATCCCATTGATAAAAACTTACATCACCACCAATTGTATAACCGCCACCTCTTTCTCCTCCTTCATCACTACGTTCATCTCCACCTCCTTGTGCATGATCTTCTCCTAAAACCATGAACTTACCTTCTTCTGATTTTCCCTTAACACCTTCTAATGCATCGTGTTTTTCTCTTGAATAAACTAGTTGATAAGACATCGGTACATTATTTTTACTTAAAACCCATAGATAAATCCAGTCTGGTTCATCTATATAATGTCTCAAATACATTCCTTTTTCTGGTGTTCCAAATTTTGGGAAACCCAATATTGAAGTATAAGTAACATAAGTTGATGTCACAAGTACTAAAAGTACAGGAATAAACCAAATCAAAAACTTGGGACTTTTTCTTTCTTCAATTAACAACCAAAGACATACTGTAGATAGTACTACTAAACCAAAAATTAAAAATCCTATCATATCTACCGCCTTTCATCTGATGGATGCGGTTCAAATGAAGATGCTCCAGTTGGTTCATCATCATTATTAGGATTGACCACCCCCATATTCCCATACGGAGTCACAAACTTTTTTTCTACATAAGTAAAATCTCCGACCTGTTTTCCATCTGGATCTATTGTAAATCTCATAAAAGTTTCTTCTTGTCCCCTATGAGTAAATGTTTTCTCCCCTATCCACCAAATTTTATAAGGATCAACTTTATGTAATTCTATCTTTACAGTCAAATTCTTTCCTGTTGGTCCTCCTTTTCTCTGATCATAATTATCTGGGTCGTCAATATTTGTAGATAATGTTTGCCCAGTCCATTTTCTTGCTGAATAATAATGAGCATTAATGATATATTCTCCAGGAATAATGCCCCGAATAGTAACTACTTCTCTATTAATATTTACTTTCGTTATTGTACCATCTACATTTTTTACAATATCATTTGCAAAACCCAAATCATCTTTATCCAAGTACATAAAATTAGTTATGGGTAATCTAAAATGTACTTTGGTTTGCGTTGGATCTTGTACATAAAGATCAATATCATCTGGTTCATCATGATCCCATTCCATGACAATAACGAATTCAGCTTTTCGTTCAAAGTCTTCTTTCTTAGCTTCTGGTTTTATTAGTAAAAATGCTACAATAAAAAGAAAAGCAAATCCAACGAGAATATTGAACAACATATCGGTAAACCCGATAGTTGATTTATATTTATTTTTATCAAACATTGATTATACCGATTCACCAACTTCATAATTCACCAACTGTACTTTAATAATTAAGGAAGCGATTAAGCCCGTTAAAGTTGTATACAGGGCAGTAGACATTCCCTTTGCCATTGAGGCGAGAGCATCTTGTAATGTTGTAGTATCGGTAATATCTATATTTTCAAATGCAGTTCCTAACATGTACAAAAAGCCTGTTACTGTTCCAACCATTCCTAATGCTAAACAAGATTCAGCAATAAACCATCCGACATCAATTTTTTCATCAATGACAGAAGTTGTTTCTAAGTCATAAGTTTTTCTTCCAATCCAAACTGAAGTAAACATAAAAATAATAATAATTAGAAAACTGAGTTTAGTAACATCTGCATAATATAATTGTGAGTGCATGTTAAAGTAATATAATGTTCCGAAACCCAAGAGTGTTAAGCAAAATATTAACCACCATTTTAAAAGTTTTCTTCCTATTTTCATTCTTCTCCTTTAAAAATTAATTCATGTATTCTTCAGTATTTATTATAATGTATATCAGTCCCATAAATCTACATCCCAATCTTTACTAAAATGTTCTTTATAGTGTTTTTCAGTTTTTTTATCTTTTCTATTTGCTTCTTCTTCCAATTTATCCTTTTCACCCCAGCGCATTGCACGTTTTCTATTCAGAAAACTAGGACCATTCCATATTTCTCTAAAACTCATGTTATTTCCTCTATTGTTATTTTTAATGGATATTGATTATCTTTTGCTTCTACAGCCGTATCATATGCTTTTTGTTCTGCAATTTCTAAGCGATATATTCCTGCGATACCCAAACCTTCATTATGTACAAGCAACATAATTCTTTCAGCCTCTTCAAATGAACGATTAAAAATTTCTTGTAGAACATATACAACAAATTCTCTTGTAGTATAATTATCATTATGTAAAACCACAGCAAAATTGGAGGGCTTTTGTGGTTCTCTTCTTCTCTTGAATCCGCGGGCTATCGCCCCCTTCTTCGGTCTATCTTCAGTTATTGTTTCTTCTTTTCCCATTATTAATTTAGTATTATTTTTTCCTCTTCTTCTGATTCTTCTATTCCTATTTTTTCTGCTTGACTTTTCATGTGTTGTATTACTGAGTGCATCATTTTACCTCTATTATATGGAACATCTTCAAACCACTGTCTTTGTGCTTCAATTCCTTCTTCATGAGTGTCATACCAAATAGACATCCATTCTTTCTCGCCTTCTCCCAGACGAAAATACTTTAAATGTAGAAATCCTATAAATCCCACTTCATCGTTGCCGAATCCTTGAAATATGTCTCTTATTCCTATACTAGGGAGAAAAGTAAATTCTGGTTTTTGATACAGTTGATGTCTAAATTGTACTTCCATTGCTTGTCTAAGCAATTCTCTTTCTTTAAGATCCATCATTAGCTTTTAATGTTTCAACATATTTTGCTATA
>Ga0310345_10004933_pt1 | contig 11992 bp, 9 predicted proteins | sample HC15DNA20500_MG_FD_204667 | JGI IMG/M metagenome (GOLD analysis project Ga0310345, IMG submission 204667) | Marine microbial communities from station ALOHA, North Pacific Subtropical Gyre - HC15-DNA-20-500_MG | ecosystem: Environmental > Aquatic > Marine > Oceanic | place: Pacific Ocean: North...
TGGAATTCGGTCTGGAAATCGAGGCCAGGCCAGCTACCGCATAGAAGATTGGCAAAATGCTGGCCTACAGGACCTTCCCAATGGATTTCGAAAGCGCCGTGCTGTGGTCGGAGCCGGTTATCCCGCGTGTTGATATGTCTTAAGACTTCAAGGAACGGGGCCGGCTTTTCAGAAGACGCGCGAGGCCAAGTTTAAAGGTCGCCAGATCAGCGTATTCAGCCAAACTCTAAAAGTTTTACGTGCCCCTAAATCTCACAAAAAGGGGCTAAGTTTGGAAAGATGATCAAACGGCAATAGACACCTGAAAAACGTACATCCTCCAACCTAATTTTCCCTCTGCTGCGCAACCTCCAGCATCTAATGATTGCCACAAATCAGTTAAATATAGTTAGGTTACGAAAAGGATTGTCCGCAGAAGCTGCTGTGTCGGGGGCCGAGCTGGTGCCGGGCAACAGTCTAACCGGCACCTAATATTTTCACTAGGCCGCCACTTCCGCCTGAGCCCGATCTCTCATAGCCCGCATGTAGGCTATGGTATAAGCGGTACCGACTTGGTGACTGCTACCCATGCTCGGAATATGGTCCGGAATCATAATCCCTTTGAAGCTACACTGTTGTAACACCTTCATTATCTGGTACATATCCATGTAGCCGTTATCGACAAAGGTCTCGGTAAAATGAGGCAACGGTTGGTCAACATTACGAAAATGAACCTTGAAGATTTTGTCGCGTTGGGCGAAGTATCGGATGGCATCAACAGCATCCAGCCCCATTATCTCTCCACCCTCCAACCAGCAACCAACACAGAAACAGATGCCGACATTGGGGCTATCGGCAATTTCCATCGCTCGTTTGTATCCCTCAAAACTACTAAAGATACAACGTGGAATTCCTGCTAGGTGCGGCACAGGTGGATCGTCAGGGTGGATGCCGATTAAAACATCTGCCTCTTCGGCCACTGGAGCAACCTGTTGAATGAAGTGGGTGTAATTGTCCCAAATCTCTTCTTGACTATACTCTCGACCGTGCGAAAGAGGTAGGCCAAAGTGACGCCCGCCCCAGTGGCCTACCTCAGCCTGGTTGAGATCGAAAGTTCTGGCTGATGCACCACCACGGATAGTTCCTCTCCCAGTGCTCCAAATCCCGTTACCCATGTGCGCATAAGTGGTATATGGAATACCGGCTTGCCCAAGGTTGCGTAGGTGCTGTTTGTACTCCTCGATTTTGGCATCCCGATTCTCCAGATTCAGGACAATTGCGTCCTGATTGTGAACATCAGAGTTACCAAAACCAAAGACTTCGATGCCGTGTTCAGCAAACCGATCTCTTTGCCGCCTATAATACTCAGCACTAGCGCGTGAGGCATTAGTCCATAGTACCGCATATTCGACTCCCATTTGTGTCACAAACTGGAAATCTTCCTCTGTGGATTCGGGCGACATCTGGGCGCAAATTTTAATGCCGGATTTTATTTTATCTAACGGATGGGTCACTATTAACCTCCATTTCTTGCTATAGATTCTGGTACGTAAAGCAATCTTGAAGTTTTTAGCACAGATCTATCAAGCAATTACTCTCGATCTTTATATATCGGGATGATACCGATAGTTCCGAGATACTATTCCTCAATTTGCCACGTTTTTCTCCGCTTGTCAAGGTTATTCGATGCTATGAAGCTACATCCTTTCAGGAGCTGAAATGCCGAGTAATTTTAGTCCGTTTCGCAGTACAATCTGCAGGCAGGCGACTAACGCTAGTCGAGCCCGACTTAGATCTGGTTGTTCTGCATCCAGCACTCGGCATTTATTATAGAAAGTATGAAATTGCGTCGCTAGATCTTGTAGGTAGTTGACCACACGATGAGGTTGACGACTATCAGCGGCAACTACCATCAATTCAGGAAACGCGGCCAGTTTCTTGACCATCTGCTGTTCGTCTACAGATTCGAGCAACTGCAAATCTGCCTCTTGAAAGGAAAAGTCTGCAAACCCGCGTTCGGCCATTTCCCTGAAGATACTGCAAGATCTGGCATAAGCATACTGCAGATAAAAAACTGGATTGTCGGGGGCTCGCGTAACCGCCAAATTAAGATCAAAGTCGAGATGGCTACTATTGGTACGGTTGAGGAAAAAGTAGCGGGCGACATCAACCGCAAAATGTTCGTCCACAGCCTCTGCTAATTGATCCAAGAGGTCATTCAGTGTAACCAACTGTCCCTTCCGTTTAGACATATCGATTCGGTTGCCATCCTGGTCAATCAGGTTGACCTGTTGCATGATTAAACATTCTAGTTGTTGTTCATCGTAGCCCAAGGCCTCGACCAGTGATTCCAGGTGCAAGACGTGCCCTTGATGATCCGGCCCCAAAATATCGATTAAGGTTTCAAAACCACGCTTAAATTTATCCTGATGATAAGCGGCATCAGGAGCCAAGTAGGTATACTCGCCGTCGCTCTTAATCACCACCGCATCCTTATCATCGCCAAAGGTTGTCATTTTGAACCAGGTCGCTCCATCCGATTGGTAAAGTAGACCTTGTTCTTGGAACAGCTGGATAATTTTCTCCGGTGCTCCCGTTTGGCGGATGGTGGTCTCACTAGTCCAGACATCGAAATGGACACCAAATCGTTCCAGCGACTGCTTTTGTCCTGCTAACAGACGCTCGATGGCCAGGTCCCGGAAAGCGTTGATTCGCTCTGACGGGTCCAACTCCAGATATTTTTCACCAACCTCTTGCTGTAGTTCCTGAGCCAGGTCGATCAGGTATTGACCATGATAGCCGCCCTCAGGGATTTCCGTATCCGCTTGTCCGAGTTGCTGACGATAGCGCACGTCTAGTGATGCTCCCAATCGCCATACTTGACCACCGGCATCATTGACATAAAACTCACGAACAGCTTGGTAACCAGCAACATTCAGTAAGTTGACAATAGCATCACCCACTGCGGCGGCTCGGCCGCTAACAATATTAAGAGGGCCCGTCGGATTGGCACTAACAAACTCGACCAAAATTCGTTTTCCTTGACCGTGATCAGTCTTACCGAAATCATCTCCTTGTGTGTAGATTTGGTTCATTGCTTCTATCATCCAGTCATTGGAAATGAAGATATTGATAAATCCCGGTCCTGCCACATCGATTTGCTCAATTAGAGGTTGATTAGAAGCATTAACCTGATCACGGATAATATCAGCAATTTTTCGTGGCGGTATCTGAGCTGACTTGGCCAGCGTTAAAGCGATTGGCGTCGCGATATCCCCGTGTTTGGGGGTTTTAGTGGGCGAAAAAACAATTTCAGGAATTTGATCTAGTTGTAATAATTCTTCTGAAACGGCATTCTGGACCGCTGTTTCTAAGGTTCGACGAATGTCCTGTTTAATCTGATCGAGCATTCTTGAGTAGATCTCCGTTCAGGGCTGAATTTTATGGCAATTTATTCTATCTCTTGTTCTGATAAAGCGAAGTCTAACTGTGAGAGATAGAGGATGTCAAAAGAATCCGATCACCTAATTTTGGCCATTGGATTAACGGCTAATAGAACTAGATCTCGAATAAATTCTTTGCATTTAGAAGCGGATTGATTATAATAGCTTCCATTCAGCAATAGATCGGTATGCAGACAGTTAGATCAAAAGGCTTCTCGAGTGTAAAAGGGTACATATAAACATGACAGACAAAATTTCCATTAACGGTCATCTGGTCGAGTTCACTGATGGGGAAACGGTCTACGAAATTGCACAAAGATGCCAAATCGAAAGACCGGAATCTGAGGCCATTCCAACCCTTTGTTACGACCCACGCCTCAAATCTTTTGGTAGTTGTCGTTTATGCGTAGTCGAGGTAGACGGTTCCCTTAATCCGGTCGCTTCTTGCACGACTAAAGCCGTACCGGAGATGACTGTTCGTACCCATACTGATCAGATTGAAGGCTACCGTAAAACGTTGCTGGAGATGGTAGCTTCAGAAAATAGTACTATCGAGGTCGATCCGTTGCGAGGATATGCTTCACAAGAGTTCTCCACCCTCGTCGATCGTTACCAAGCCGCCCCCCATCGTTTTGGTGGACGCTGTTCGGGAACGACACACCCAACCGACGATAATCCGTTTATTCAGAGAGACTACGATCTATGTATCTCCTGCTATCGATGCGTTCGCGTTTGCGCTGAGCAGGAGGGGGATTACGCCATCGATATTATGAATCGCGGCTTTGAGTCGCAAATTACCACCGAATTTAATACCATCCTGAAAGATTCGGCCTGTACTTTCTGTGGTCAATGTGTGCAAACTTGTCCAACGGGAGCATTGGCTGACAAGAAGGCGATGCGCGCCACCGATCGGCCGGGTGAAATGGAAACCACCCGCTCTGTTTGCCCTTACTGTGGTGTGGGTTGTTCCGTTGATTTAGTTACCAAGTCCGACAAACTGGTCGCCATTCAACCCGCCATGGACGGGCCTGCAAACCGGGGGGCTTTGTGTGTCAAAGGTCAATTTGCCTTCGACTTCGTTCACCATCCGGACCGACTTCAAACGCCGTTGATTCGAGGCACAGACGGTGAGTTGCACGAAGCTGATTGGGACGAAGCCTTAGATCGCGCCGCGGAAGGATTCAAGAAAGCCAACGAAGCCCATGGCCGACACAGCGTTTACGCTGTGGCCTCTGGACGCGCTCCGACTGAAGCCGCTTATTTGATGCAAAAATTCATCCGGGCTGGGTTTGGTACCAACTACATTGATAACTGCAGCCGTGCCTGACATGCGCCAACAGTCGCCGGTCTGGCGGCAACTATCGGTCGAGGCGCCATGTCGAATCCATTGGCGGACATGCAAAAACCGGATGTCATCTTCTGCATTGGTACCAACATGACCGAATGTCATCCTGTAGCAGCTACAGGGATCAAAAAAGCCATTGCCAACGGTAGCAAACTGATTGTAGCTGATCCGCGGCGAATCAGCATGGCTGAAATGTCTGATCTTTATCTTCCACTCCGAGTCGGTTCTGACGTTGCTTTGTTATTGGCCATGGCACATGTTATTCAAAGGGAAGGTCTCCTCAATCTTGATTTCATGCAACAGAGGACTAGCGGCAGCCAAGACTTCCTGCAACATGTTCGCTCATTCACGCCGGAGTGGGCGACAACAATCACCGGCCTCAATTCGAAAGATATTGAACAGGCGGCTATCTGGTACGCCTCTGCTGAACGTAGCGCTATTTACTATACACTTGGTATTACCGAGCACATTTGTGGTGTCGACAACGTGCAAAGCCTATGTAATCTGGCTTTGATGACGGGGCATATCGGTCGAGAAGGAACTGGGTTAAACCCGATGCGAGGTCAAAATAACATTCAAGGTGCGGGTGATGGTGGCGCTTTACCCAATAATTATCCAGGTTTTCAGCCCGTAACTGACGTTGGCAATCAAGCTAAATTCCAACTGTCATATGGTCGAGAGGTAGATCTGGAAAAGGGAATTACCAAAGTTACGGCTTTAAATCTCTGCGGCGATCAAATCCGGGCCATGTTGATTAACGGTGAAAATACGTTGATATCAGATCCCGACCGACAACACTGCCAGCACGCCTTGGAGAGCCTGGACCATTTAGTAGTGATTGACATTTTTCTGACCGAAACAGCCGAGTTGGCTGACGTCGTTTTGCCTGCTACCGCTTTTGCCGAAACGGATGGTACCACAACCAATACCGAACGTCGTGTTCAACGGCTTCGGGCTGCGGTTTCCCCGCCGGGGAAAGCCAAACCCGACTGGTGGATCATAGATCAAATCGCGTATAGACTTGGCATCCCTAACTTTGGATACCAACACCCCAAAGCCATTTTCAACGAACTTTGTTCACTTTCACCTATTTATACCGGACTCAATTGGGATCGGGTGGCCAATGGCGCCTACCAGTGGCCTGTACCAGAAGTTGGCCATCCCGGCACACCAATTTTGCATCAAGACGAATTTCCGATTGGGCGTGGGCGTTTCACCGTTACCAATTACCGTGATCCCCACGAAACGATTAGTGAAGACTTTCCTGTCTGGTTGACCACAGGACGTCGCTTGGCTTCTTACCATACCCGGACACAAACAGGTCGAGCACAGGGAATCGACTACTTGCTGGCTGAAGAGGCGTTAGAAGTCCATCCAGACGATGTCCGTGATTGGGGTTTAATCGACGACGATTGGTGTCATCTCTCTAGTGCTAGAGGCACCGTCAAAATTCGAGTCAAGGCTACCAACCGATCTCCCCGTGGGACAGTCTTTGCCAGTTTTAGCTTTAGCGATGTGCCAATCAATCTCCTTACAGGCGGCGGATACGATCCGATTACGGAGACCGCAGAGCTGAAGGTTTGCCCGGTCCGTGTTGAAGTCTTGCCTTAGCAGCCGATCTGACCAATACTCAGAAAGCATACCCTTGGTGTGTTCGGAGGCTGGATAAGGTGCGCCAAGCCGGTCAGGTCAAGCGAAAGATTTGGTCAGTTACCGTTGATGGCATCGATTCCTATACGAGTCAGGCCACTGCCAAAACCGATTACTTAGTCATTGAGGAGCCGCTGGAAATCAGGCTAAAAGCCAATGAAGAGGTGCGAACCATTGCCATTACCATGCGAACACCAGGCGACGATTATAATCTAACAGCGGGTTTCTTGCTAAGCGAAGGAATTATTTGCCATCGACACGATTTTTCAGAGATGAGTTACTGTGTTGGTCAAGGAGACGAAGAACAGGAATATAATCAACTCGTACTAACACTGCGGGACGGTGACTTATCGAAATTGCCTCAGTTCGATCGTCATTTTTTTACCAGTAGTGCTTGCGGTGTTTGTGGTCGGACTATGATTGAGAACCTGCAGACACGAAGCCCTCCCCTGACAGATAGTATGCTAACCGTTCGATCGTCCACTATCCAATCCCTACCCCAAACTCTGAGAACCTCGCAGAAAGTCTTCGATCGAACAGGAGGGCTTCATGCCGCGGCTCTATTTCGCCCGGATGGGGAGTTGATAGCTGTTCACGAGGATATTGGACGGCATAATGCCGTGGATAAACTTCTGGGATGGGGCTTGCTAAACGATCAACTGCCCTTTGACCAGTACTTGCTGATAGTAAGCGGTCGGGCCAGTTTCGAATTATTGCAAAAATGTGCGGTTTCAGGTGCGCCTGTTTTTTGTGCTGTTTCTGCACCCAGTAGTCTAGCGGTTTCATTAGCTCACCAATTTGGAATTACTCTAATTGGTTTCTTGAGAGACAAAAGATATAATATCTACACCCATCCCGAGCGGATTATCACCACAATATCTAAAGGGAAAATTGAATGATAACGGATTCACAGGTCAGAGTGCGTTTTGCACCTTCACCAACCGGCTATCTCCATATTGGCGGAGCCAGAACTGCTCTCTTTAACTGGCTTTTTGCTAAACACCATAATGGCACTTTTATTTTACGAATCGATGATACCGATGAGCAACGATCAACTGAGGCGTCGATGCAAGAAATCTACGGCTCTCTAAAATGGTTAGGCTTAAATTGGGACGAAGGCGCAATTGTCGGTGGAGAACACGGCCCTTACGCTCAATCCAAGCGAGGAGGAATCTATCGGAGATATATTCAACATATGATCGAAAGTGGTAGTGCATATCACTGTTACTGTACTGTAGCTGAATTGGCTGAGATGCGTAAAAAAGCACAAGCCGAGAATCGACAACCGCACTACAATCGAAAGTGTTTGGATCTAACTCCGACTGATCGCCAACGATTGGCTGATGAAGGCCGAAAACCAGTGGTACGTTTCAAGGTTCCCGATAAAACGGTAGTTGTGAACGACCGTATTTTAGGCCAAATCAAAACCGAAGCGGAGACTTTACAAGACGAGGTAATTGTGAAGTCAAATGGATCACCACTCTACAACCTAACCTCGATTATCGATGACCATGAGATGACTATTACTCATGCGATCCGGGGAGTAGACCACCTTTCCAACACACCTAAACAGATTTTGATTGCTGAAGCCCTAGGGCTGCAGATTCCACAATTTGCCCATCTACCAATGGTGCTGGGTAGCAGCAAAGGTGAGAAACTGAGCAAACGACATGGTGCAACTTCGATTGAGCAGTATCGACAAGACGGTTACCTCCCTCAAGCCATGGTTAATTTTTTAGTTCGGCTTGGCTGGTCATTGGACGATGAGACTGAGATTTTCTCGGCTGATGAGCTAATCGAACATTTCAGCTTGGAACGAGTAGGCAAAAGTGGGAGCGTTTTCGATCTCAAAAAGTTGCAGTGGTTGAATAGCCATCACATCAGTAAACTGGAGATTAGTAACCGAACGAACGCTGTCATTCCGTTTCTGCAACGAGAAGGATTGCTAGATTCGGTCGATCTGGACGTAAGTCGGAGTTGGTTAGAGCAGGTTGTGGCAACGATTGGCGACCGACTTACCACCTTAGCCGATATCAAAGTTGAAGCAGCCTACTTCTTCACTGATAATTTTGAGTACGATCCCAAAGGCGTTAAAAAGTGGCTGACAAAAGGCGACCCAATTGGTACCTTGCAGTCGCTATACGATGGTCTAGTCAACATTGTGAATTTCGACTTGCAAACCGTCGAAGATAGAATTTGGTTAGTTATCGAAGAACTCGGGATTAAACGGGTGGCAGGAATGCAGCCCCTTCGGATTGCTCTATCTGGTATGACAGGTGGGCCGAGCCTATTCGAGATGATTACTCTGATCGGCCAGGAGAAGGTTCTGAATCGATTGCAAAGGCTGATCGAATATTTGAAGGAAAAAGAGGATTTATAGATGGGAGAATGGCTCGATCTTCAATTCGCTGACCCTCAATTTCATGTTGGATTTCTGATACTTATTATTGCTGCGATGATCTTCGTACTCAGCAAGGGGGCTGATATTCTGGTTGATGAGGCAATCGTTCTATCAACGCGCTGGGGAGTGCCAAAAGTTATGATCGGAGCGACGATTGTCAGCTTGGGCACAACTTTACCAGAGGCTGCGGTATCTGTCTTCGCCGCGATCAAAGGGTTTTCAGAACTTGCACTAGGTAACGCTGTTGGATCTATTATTTGTAATTCGGGTTTGGTTCTCGGTACTGCCGCGTTGATCAGGCCTTTACCACTTGATCGTAGCATCGTAAATCGGCATGGTTGGATTCAACTGGGTGCCGGACTACTCCTAATTTTGGGATGCTTGCCGTATCGTTCCTTGGGAACTGTCTTTGAAACAGGCGGCAAATTTCCTCAGACCATTGGATTTGCGTTCGTTGTTTTACTTGTGCTCTACCTTTGGTTATCTGTGTACTGGACACGTGGTATTGAAGAGGGGGAAGATGATAATATCAGTGAACAGAAACAGAATAATGTTATTACGCCCTTAATTAAGCTGTTTTTAGGTGTCACAATGGTTATTATTTCCTCACAGATTTTAATCCCCGCGGCACAGGCAACAGCAAAGCGATTTGGTGTTCCATCAAGCATCATTGCCGCAACCCTTGTTGCATTTGGAACTTCACTTCCTGAATTGGTAACGGCTATCACCGCGAGTCTGAAAAAACAGGGGGAACTGGCTGTTGGAAATGTCATCGGTGCCAATATTTTAAACGTTCTTTTTGTCGTTGGTGTCTCGGCGGCGGTTACCCCAGGCGGGTTAACTGCTGAGACGTTCTTTTTTAGGATGCTTTTTCCTGCAATGCTCGGTGTCTTTGTTGTGTTCCGGGTTGGCGCTTTCATCTCGGAGAAAGAGCTCAAACGACCATTTGGTGTTTTGCTGATCCTTATCTATGTTGCTGTAACAATTTTAAGTTACAAACTTAGCAGCATCTAAAACTTGGAACTAGGACGATCATGTCTACGTATTATTAGATCGGAGGAAGAAATGGTATCCAAAGTCCCTTTCCCTCTAGGTCTACAGCCGAAGACCGGATCTGCTCTTAACGTACCAATAAAGGAATCAAAAGATGCGTGGAAAATATGCTTTTACTGTCTCTTGTCTCAAAGAGGCTGACGATGTATGGTCGCTGGAGTTTCTCTCTTTGGGTAATCCTGTTCCAGTAAACGTTATCCAACACGAAGAATTAAATCAACCGTTAACCGATGTGCCTGTGGTGTTTCGCCAGGAAGATCCAATTACTTATTTCAGAAAGCTCACACAAAGCGTCCTAACATTTTTGCCGGGTTATCACACCCGGCTTCTGAACCAGATTCGATCTCGCCTAGCGCGTTTGGAAACCGGAGAATATCTCTATGCCAAGGTAACCTATCTGAATAATGGAGCAGAGATCAATTCCTATAACTATGAAGTGGAATTGGCTAAAGAGCAGTTAGTGCCAACCGGGGCCAGACAACCGCTTCCAGGCGTTGCCCCCAGCATTGAAGAACGACCTTATACGGCTCCAGTTGGCACGGCCTTTGACGACTTGGAGCAGATGGCCGTCTCTGACGATTCATCTGTCAAGGAATCTCAAGTGAGCAAACAACTGGCTCAGCTACGGATGGAAATCAACAGCTTACATTCAGAATTATGCCGACTCAAAAAGCAGTTTAAAGATATAGTGGATCAGCAGCAACCGTCTCTTGAAGAACCGGGTAGGTCGCTATTTAGCCCACCCTTCCGTCCGACAACAAAACCGGAAAAAGTGGGCCAAAGGGCACTGGGATCCGAGGTCCTGACACCAATTGATACGACACTAAAAGCAAAAGGACAAGAGATTCCGACTGGTAGTCCTAGCTCTCGACAGGAGCGAATTAACAAAACTCTTTCGACTGTTGGAAATGCTGCTCCAAACCGAACTTTCAGTTCAATACTAGGTAGCGAAGTTGATGAAATCAAGCTTTCAACTAACGAAAACACAGCCCTACGTCTAGTGATGGAAAGAGGGTTGGTTACCGAATCCGAATTAAAAGGACTATTTGACAATCCGGTGGCCGTTATGGAGAGTTTAATTTCTAAGATGATCGAAACCAATACACACTGGATACACTCGGAACGGAGCGAAAATGGAGAATGGGTCTATGCCTGGCAAGGTAACTAGCCAATTGTATTTTACCAGATCATAGTCGAGTTTACTTCATATCAACAAAGGAGTTAGTAGAGCCGAATCCTTCGCTCTCAGAGAAAATGGGAAATATTATCGCCTGTAATTTAGGTAGTTATCGAGGACAATTCAGTACTCAGGAGATGTATGGACATTTAGCCGAGATCGGTTTAACCAACGTCGAAGTTGGTACGCCTGAACCGGATCAGATTGAAGCAGTACTGAAAGAACTGGCAGACTATGGTTTAGCAGCCACTACTATTATGGCTCACCACGATGTAAAAGACGAAGGTTTTGTCTCTGATTTTCAGACCACGCTGGAGACCGTTCAGTCTATAGGGGTAGAGCGGATTTTTCTGAGTGCACACGCGGGTGAGATCGACAAAGAGATTATCTATGGCCGACTTCAAGAGCTAGGCAAAAATGCGCGAGATTTGGGTCTGACGGTCTGTTTGGAAACACACCCTGATCTGGCCAACAACGGAGATGTCGCGCTCGAAACCATGCAAGCGGTCAATCACCCTGGGATCGCTATCAACTTCGATACCGCTAATGTCCACTACCACACCGACCGAAGCATCGATACGGTAGAAGAGATCCAGAAAATTCTTAACCATGTTAAGGCTGTTCATTTGAAAGATACTACTGGTGGTTATCACACTTGGAACTTCCCGACGCTGGGTGCAGGTATTATTGATTTTAAAGCGGTCTTTAACTTGTTAAGCGGAGTCGGCTTCATCGGTCCCTATACCATGGAATTGGAGGGGGTTGAGGGGGAAAGTTTGGACCAAGACGGAGTGTTGAAACGAGTCGAAGAATCTTTTCAATATCTAATAGACATTGGTGTAGCGGACTAAGATGGTGTTACCACGTCGGCGATTAGGCCGGACCAATCTGGAAGTCACAGTGTTAGGTATGGGTGGGGCAGGAATTGGCCGAGGTGAGGTTAC